>Ga0302127_10000250_pt1 | contig 28304 bp, 30 predicted proteins | sample CB4_SCM_MG_FD_204452 | JGI IMG/M metagenome (GOLD analysis project Ga0302127, IMG submission 204452) | Marine microbial communities from Western Arctic Ocean, Canada - CB4_SCM | ecosystem: Environmental > Aquatic > Marine > Oceanic | place: Canada: Western Arctic Ocean | collected 2017-09-24
AACACCAGACCATCGACCAGGCGCGCCAAGAGCCTGCTTGCGACGCCTGCAGTCTCGAACTCCAACACCACCGCTTCGGGGGTGATGATGCCCACGGGTCGGTCGTGCTGCCTCGTCGTCATCGGGTCCCACGCTACTGCTGTGAGCTGCGCTGGGCCGGGCTCTGGTGCCACACGCTGGGACCATGGCTCCCCGGCGCCAAGTACCGCACCACTACGCTTTCGATCAACGGCCGTGGCAATCGATCAGTTCATTCAGCAGAACGAGCCGAGCTGGACGCGGTTGGAGTACCTCGCACGCGAGGCACGGCGGCGAAAACCCCAACTGAGCCCGGCCGAACTCGACGAATTCGTGCGGTTGTATCAGCAGACCAGCACGCACCTTTCCCACGCTCGAACAAACCTGCAGGATCCCGGACTGTCCATGCGTCTCACCCGAGTCGTCGCAGACGCCAACGGGGCGCTGTACGGGCGATCGGGTAACGCTGTCCGGGGCCTGACCGATTTCTTCCGGTATTCGTTTCCCGCTTCGGTGTGGACAGCCCGGTGGTTCATCGTGGCTGCGCTCCTTCTCACGTTTATCCCTGCGCTGATCTTCGGAACCTGGTTGGGAGTCTCGGATCGTGCCGTCGAGTCGATCGGCGATGCCGCAGCACGCGAGGCCTACATCACGGAGGACTTCGAGTCGTATTACTCATCAGCCCCCGCAGCGCAGTTCTCCACCGAAGTACTGGTGAACAACATCCAAGTCTCGTTCCTGGCGTTCGCCTTCGGCATCGTCTTCTGTTTAGGGACCGCCTACATACTGATCTTCAACGGCATCAACGTCGGCGTCGCCGCAGGCCTCTTCTACAACGTCGGCGAACCCGGCAAATTCTGGGGCCTGATCCTGCCTCACGGACTGATCGAACTCACCGCGGTCGTGGTTGCCGGCGCAGCTGGACTTCGCCTCGGATGGGCACTCATCTCACCTGGAGACAAGACCCGAGCAGCAGCCCTCGTCGACGAGGGCCGCCGATCGGTCGTGGTGGTGTTGGGCCTGATGGTCGTGTTCATAGTGGCCGGCCTCATCGAGGGATTCGTGACGCCCAGCCCACTGTCGACCGCGGTGCGCATCAGCATCGGTGTGCTGGCCGAGTTGGTGTTCATCCTCTACATCGTGACCCGCGGCCGCGTCGCCGAGTCCCACGGCCTCACCGGCCAATGGGGCGAACACATCCCCCGCACGCCAACCCGCTGACCCCAGTTTCGCGATCAGTCCCCAGAGCGAGCGGGCCTGGGGCCGAGCGCGATCTACCAAGGGGCAATCACAGCCGCCGGCAAGCCTAAGAACGCTGGGCCCGGAGGGAGTCGACAGCCCGACCCAAACCCGGAAGCAGCCAGTCACGGCTAGAGATGCCAAGGGCCTGCGTGACCCGAACGCCCAGCCCGGAGGGCAATCACAGCCGCCCAGTCGCCTTGATCCCGAGGTAGGTGTCGGCCAGGCGGGTGGCGAGCTGGCTGGGTGGCGCGTCAACAACGGTTGCGCCCAAGGCTCTGAGCCGGCTGACGGCGCGTTGTCGGTCGGCCAGCGTGGCGAGAGCAGCGGCCTGTCGGTAGGCGTCGACGGAGTCGGCAGGTTCTTCGTTGGCCCATCGGACCACGTCGGGATCTTGGACGGCAGCGATGACCAAGACGTGCTGACCCGCAATCAGGGGCAGCGCTGGGAGGAGGGACTCTCCAACGGCGTGTTCGACGAGGTCGGTGTAGAGCACGAGCATGGTTGGTCGTCGGAACCTTGCGAGGGTGTGCATGAACGCGCCCCGGTAGTCGCTTTCGTGGAGCGAGGGTCGCAAGTCGAACATGGCCTCGGTGACGGGTCCGAGCTGGCGTTTCCCGGCTGCTGGCGGGACAACGGCGCGGACCTGACGGTCGAAAGCCACTAAACCGGCCTTATCGCCCAGGTGGGCGGCGACCGCAGTGAGCATCATGACGGCATCCATAGCGTGTTCGACCCGTGGGACACCATCGACACGTCCCGCCATCACCCGACCGTTGTCCAAGAGTTGGACTACAATCTGGTTGCGCTCAGCACGATAGGTCCGCACGATCGGGCGTTGCGTGCGTGCGGTGGCGGCCCAGTCGATACGACCAAAGTCATCATCTGGCTGATAGTCCCTGAGCTGATCGAAGTCGGTGCCACCGCCGCGGCCACGCGTAGAGCGGATCCCGACTTCAAGGACCCGCGCTTTCTGTATCCGGAGTTCGGCTTCGTCGCGAGACCGGAAGGGAGGATTCACGCGAAGCGTCGCCGGCACCTCCCGTGTGCTTTGGCGAGCCCCGAGCCGCAGGGGGCCGTCGACGCGAAGCGCGATGTCGGTGACGTCGAACGCGCCTCGCCGGGCGGGTTTGATCCCGGTCGCCGCCTCAGCTCGACCACCAGGAGGCAGGCGTGCCTGAAAGCGGCGATCGTCAGCGCCCAACGAGGGAGCCAGTTGGTCCGCTACCGCGATGTTGATCGATCGCCGCAACGGATTGTCGACCACCCATTCGACAGTGGCTCGCTGCCCAACGGTCATGGTCCCAGGGAGACGCCGAGCAATACCCACGCGGTCGGGTGACGGAGCGGCGACAACGTCTACCACCAAGAGGCCAATTACGACAGCGTTGACCGCGACCACCGTGGCGACCAACCCGAAGGGCGACACCAACGCGAGCTCAGCGGCAGCGATTGCCACCACCGCCAACCGCCATGTCGGGAGTGGCATCAGCGAGGCGCCGGCACCGAGGCCAGGATCGTATCAAGGACACCATCGGCGGTACCGCCTTCGAGCTCCACCTCTGGCCGCAGCTGGAGTCGGTGCCGCAACGCCGGTTTCGCGACGGCCTTCACCTCGTCGGGCGTCACGAAGGTACGCCCGGCGAGGAACGCCCAAGCCTTTGCGCTGTGGAGCAACGCCGCTGCGCCGCGGGGCGAGACCCCGAGCGACACTGCCGGCGAATCTCTGGTAGCCCGGACGAGCTGCACGATGTAGTCCAAGATGGGTTCCTCAACACCAATTCGGGTGACCTCGGCGCGAGCAGCCGCGAGATCGGCCGCCGTTGCAACCGGGGACACCCCGGCACCGCCCACATCGTGGGGGTCGAAGCCCTGATGATGACGCAACAAGATGTCGCGTTCTTGATCGGCGGACGGGTACGGCACCTGGAGCTTGGACAAGAATCGGTCAAGCTGGGCCTCGGGCAACGGGTACGTGCCCTCGTACTCCACGGGGTTCTGTGTTGCAATGACAATAAAGGGGTCGGGCAAGGGTCGAGCATCACCCTCGATCGAGACCTGACGCTCTTCCATGGCCTCGAGCAGCGCGGCCTGGGTCTTGGCCGGGGTCCGGTTGATTTCGTCGGCAAGGAGCAGGTTGGTGAACACGGGGCCTTCGCGAAAGCGAAAGTCGCCGTTGTCATACACCAGCTGCCCCAACACATCAGAGGGCATCAGATCCGGCGTGAACTGGACCCTCGTGAACTGCATGTCGAACGCGGCGCTAAGCGCCTTGACCAACAACGTCTTGGCAACTCCGGGAACACCTTCCAACAGCACGTGGCCTCGCACAAGAAGCGCCGTGATCACACCTGAGACAATGCCGTCTTGGCCGACGACGACCTTTGCCACTTCATCGCGTACGGCTCCGAGTGTGGCCCGAGCATCTGCAGATCCAGTATCGGTCATGGGCTCTTTCCTGAGGTTTGGGTCGTTGTCGGCTGGTGCGAGCCAGCCCGGTCGAAGACGGCTCTGCGCACGGCTGCCAGCCCCTGTGAGACGGCAAGGAGCTCGGAGTCGGTCTTGACCGCGCGGGTTGCGAGCAAGGCAAGGACTTCGGTGGCGTCACCGGCGCCAGCTGCGGCGGCCCGCTCCGCTACCAGCTCGGCCGCAGCGCCGGGCGGCAGCCCCAGACGACGCGAGAGTTGGACGACTGTGTCGGCACGTATATCGGCCGCCGCTGAACCTGGCTGGCGCAGGCCTTCAAGCAGGCGACCGCGAGCGACCGCCAGTTCCGAGCCCTCGATCTGGACATCGATTGGTTCGGCCACAGGGGCCCCAAGGCGACGGGATCGCCACCACGCGAAGAAGAGGAACCCGACACCGATCTGGAATGCGAACACCCAGATCGGGTCCGAGATCAGGTCGCGCAATGACTCGCCCCCGACGCCGACCGGGAGGGCAGGTTCCAAGAAGGCGACCTCGGTGCCGTCTGTCGGGGCAAGCAACGCCACGGCGAGGACCGCATTGTCCGCCTGGTCGAGGCGATCGTTGAGGAACGGACCTGGCCCACCGAGGCTGATGATGTAGCCGTCGCCGACGGGGTCGACGATGACCACTCCCCCGAAACAGGACGTGGCGTCGCCCAGCTCGCGGAAGCGCACCTCGGGGCCGACCAACTCGTCGATGGCTGCGAAGGCTTGGACGGAGCAGCCGCTGGACTGCTCGCCAGACCGGTCGAGCGCGGGGGTCAGGGCCGAACTCGGATCAGCGACCACAAGAACGCCACCGTCGCGAACCCATCCCTCGACCCGGTTGCGATCATCGAACCCATAGCTGTCGTCGAGCAGCAAGGCCACGCCATGGCGATCGGTCGGGATACTGATGCCGAGCTCAACCCGGGCCCCGAACCGATCGAGAAGATCCACCAGCGCTTTGGCGCCGTCAGGGGCCACGCTGCGCGGATCGAGGGGCTCTTCATTGGTCCCTCCCGCCAACAAGATGGCGACCAGCAGGACCAATGCAGCCCCTCCACCCCAGAACCCAATTGTGGATCGGCGTTCGCTCATGTCCGGGCTCCGGCCAGGACTGCATGTTCGCGAGCCTCGAATCGGTCGAGGTCGGGCGAGGTGGCAACGTCCGGGCCGTACCAAACGGTCTCGAACAGGTCGGTCGCATCAGCGAAGGGTGCCGAGATCTCAGCGCTGGCCGCGGTCTGGAGATCTCGCCGATACTCGCCCGGCGTGCGGCCAGGGATGTCTTCGATCAAACCGCGGTCGATGAGATCCGCCAACAGCGCTCGATAACGCGCGCGCAGTGCTTCGTCGTAGCGACCCTCGGCCGCAAGGCGTCCGGCCTCCTTGCGCCATTCGGTCGCATCGCGAAAGTCCGTGGCGGCGGGGCCACTCGTCTTAACCACGGCCTCGGTGGTGGCGACACGGGCGGTCCGGTAGTGGGGCCGAGGCGCAGGAGCAGCCAAATGAGGCCGCCCACCAGTGTCAGCAAAATCAGCCAGGCGATCAGGCTGCCCAAACCGTCGCCACCCAGCCCTCCGAGGATGTCGCTCATCAGGTTGTCGAGCCACCCACTGGCTCGTTCAATCAACGACTCGGTTTGGCGGTATTCAGGACGTTCCAAGATGTCGTCAGCCACACCTCGCACCTCGCCCGCCGGCGGTTCGGGGATCGGAAGTTCTTGGGCGATGACCAAGGGGTCTCGAAGTGTTGGCCGATGCTCGACTGGATATCGAGGCCTTCTGTGCGGACGCGGAGATCGAAGTAAGCCATGACGGCGGCCCCCGCAACAAAGGGCAGAACCAGCAGGGATGCCGCAATCGTTGAAGCACCAACCACGTACTGCTCGCCGCCGAAGCCCACGATCGATACGATCGCGAGGGGGAGTAGCGGCAGCATGAGACTCAGGCTGGTGGCCACCACCCCGCTCAGCAATGCGATCCATAAGATGGCCCAGAAGCGGCGCTTGCTGAGCGAGATCGACCGCTTGATAGCCGCAAAGGGCCCGATCCGCTCGAGCGCGATTACGGGCGCAACCGGCAACAACAGGGCCATCGCCGCGAGTCCGGGCAACACGAGCGCAGCGGAGCCGAGGGCCTCGATCACGTGGACAGCCACGAACGCCACCAGCACGCTCAGCCAGCTCCACCCCAACGAGCGAACAGCGGCCCAATCCGTGAGCTCTCGACCCAGATACCAGGCCTCGACGACGCGGGCAATCGGCGGCGCCATGAGCGTCACCATTGCAGACGTCACCAGGCCAGCAACGATGGTGAACCCGATGTCGGCGCCGTCGGTCGAGTTACCTTGCTCGAAGGTGTCCGGATCGGTGAGGGTGGCCACTATGTCGCCGCCGAGGACCCCAAAGTCGGCGATGGCCACCAAGATGCCCACGGGCAACACGAACATCGCCAAAATTCCGATGATCACCCGTGGTCGGGCTTTGATGATCTGGAACGCTCCGTCAAGCACATAGGCCACCGTCAGAGCCCGTTCAAAGACCGGCAGGGTCGGGACCGGGGCGTGGCCGGCGGGCGCTGTACGGGCGGGCGCGGTGCGGGCGGGCGCGGTGCGGTGCGGTGCGGGCGGGCGCGACCTCAGGGTCGGCTGCGCCGGTCACGGGTGCGGTGCCCGCCGCTGGGTCCGTCGCCGGCAACTCTTCGGGGAAAGCCCACCGAGCGTCGGTCACGCTCCCATTCTTGCTGCCCCGAGACCGCAGCGGGCGGACGCGGCGCGCCGGGCCACCTCTCCGCCCCAAAAATGACCCGCGATCCCGAAATTTGGCGACCTTTGCCCCTGACAGGGGCGTGCGGTTCCGAATTTGGGGGTGTGGGGCCAGTAGCGTCGCCATGATGTTGGACGACGACCCTGCTGCCTATGGCGACGCCTTCGCTGACGTGTATGACGATTGGTACTCGACCATCTCCGACGTCGAGGCGACGGTCGAAACCGTGTTGGATCTCGCGGCCGGCGGCCCGATCCTCGAGCTGGGCGTTGGAACGGGCCGGCTTGGGATCCCGCTGGCTCGACGGGGCGCAAAGGTGTGCGGCATCGACGCATCAACGGCGATGCTCGACATCCTCTCGGCAAAGCCCGGCTCGATTGGCGTCGATACCGTTCGGGCCGACATGGCGGCGCTACCCCTTGCCGGGAGATTTGCCGTGGCGTTCGTCGCGTTCAACACATTCTTCAACCTCCTCACCGAGCTCGACCAACAGCGGTGTGCGCAGGAGGTGGCGCGAAACCTGGCACCGAACGGGTGCTTCGTCGTCGAGGCTTTTGTCCCCAGTGCCGAACCAGCAGGGATTTCTGACGGCCAGGCAGAACGCTCCGACGGCGTCGGCGGCTTAGTTGTCACTACGACCCGACGGGACCCTGCGAGCCAAACCGTGCGGGGAGTACACACCCACACCGACGCATCCGGAAGCGTCCGAGAGCGGCCATGGGCAATTCGGTACCTCCATCCGCACCAACTCGACGAGCTGTGCAGAGGCGCCGGCCTGGAGTTGGAGCACCGCTGGGCAGGCTTCGACCGAGCCGGTTTCGACGCCGAGACTGACCGTCATGTCTCGATCTATCGCTTGGCCTGACCGCCTCGGCATCGAGAACAATCCTCGGCTCGGCTCTTGTCGCCGTGTCGCCGTTCCCTACCATCGTCTTCCATGGCTTCCATACGCGTGAGCACTGCGATTAATGCAACCCCTGCCCAGGTGTGGGCAGTGGTGGAGACCATTGAGGACCACGTCGAATGGATGGCAGATGCGGAGGCGATCAGGTTCACCGGTCCCAGTCGCCGCGGCGTGGGGACCACCTTCGATTGTGACACCAAGGTTGGTCCGTTCCGCCTGACTGACGCTATGGAAATCACTGAGTGGGACGATGGCCACGCGATGGGCGTAGCCCACACCGGACTTGTTATCGGTTCGGGCCGATTTACCCTGCGACCCGCCGGGGCCGGCCGGACCGAATTCCGTTGGGAGGAAGAGCTGAAGTTCCCTTTCTGGATGGGCGGCCCGCTCCGAAATCCGGTTGGAGGAAGGGTCCTGGCAGCCATCTGGCGCCGCAACCTCAAGCGCCTGAAAGCCGTGGTCGAGGCAACCCTCTGATCTGTGGCCCTCGGCAAGCGCAGTAGCATTCCGCCATGACCAAGCGGAGTCATCGGTCCTTCGTCAGCTACATCGACAAGTCACGCGAGTACTACGCCGCTCAGGGCTACGGCCGCCCGTACTTGTGGGCCAGCCACGCCAATGCGCCATTCACTGCGCTTCAGAAGCCGCTGAGCGAGTCGAGAATCGGCCTGGTCACCACCGTTTTCTTTCCCCGTGGCTCTGAACCCGATAGCGTCGCACCCGCGCCCCCAAAGGCGCCGTACGCCGCTGGCACCGAGCACGCTGCCGGCTGCACCTACAACGCTGACCTGTCGTGGGCGAAAGGCGAGACCCACACCGACGATCTCGACACCTATCTGCCGATCAACAGGGTGCAGACAGCGGTGGCTCGTGGTCGCCTCGCATCCCAGTCACCTCGCTTCTATGGCGTTCCCACCGACTACAGCCAGCGACGCACTCGCCATGACGCGACCGACATCGCCCGGTGGATGATCGATGGCAACGTCGACATCGCGCTGCTCGTGCCGCTTTGACCGGTCTGTCACCAGTCGACCAGTTTGGTCGCTCGCCATCTTGAAGCCGAAGGCATTCCAACTGTCATTGTCGGATCGGCGCGCGACGTCGTCGAAGAATGTGGCGTGCCCCGATTCGTCTTCGCCGACTTTCCGTTGGGGAATCCAATGGACAAGCCCAATGACACCGAGATGCAAGACGCCACCCTCGAGCTGGCGCTCGGGCTGCTGGAAACAGCCACAGCGGCCCGCACCACGGTGCAAACGTCCAACATTTGGTCAACCAACGACGGTTGGCGCGACCGCTTTATGGCGATCGATGACCCCGAGGCGCTGGCCGCCGCAGGAGCGGGTCGACGTGATCGACAAGAGGCCGGAAAGCTCAGCGAAGCTGCCCGCTCGACCTGACCTCCAGTGGCCGGTCAAACGCTCCAGGTCGTGGCGGCCCACAAAGCGCCGACAAAACACAACAGGCCAATTGCGACCACGAGCCCCTCGATGGCGAACTTCGAGAGCTTGACCCGGCGAGCTACTTCGTACACCAACCAACCCGTCGCCAAGCCGACCCCAAACCCGCCAACGTGGCCGCCGACCGAAATGTTGCCGACGCCGAACGTGATCGCGAAGTTGATCACCAACACCATGCCCAGGCCCGAATCCCAGATGGAGATCCCGAGCGATCGCTGCGACACAACAGCCAACCCCATCAACCCGAAAATCGCACCTGACGCGCCGGCGGTCAGCCCACTCGGAGTGACGAGCAGAGCGCCGAACGACCCGCCGATGAGGCAGGCGAAATACACGAGGACAAAGCGGACCCGGCCGAGGCTGCGCTCGAACGTGGGGCCCAGCACCCACAACGCATACATGTTGAACGCTATGTGGAACAGGCCGTAGTGCAAGAACCCCGCCGTGATGATGCGCCACCACTCACCGCCTTGGTCGATAAAAGGGCCGAAGGCCGCCCCCTCGATGAGTAGCCCGTCGACAGCGGGACGGCCGCTGATGCCGTCCCCCATCGCAAGACTCAACAAGAACACGGCGACGTTGATGCCGAGCAATACCTGGGTCGCGATTGGCCGGGCACCGAACAGCGACGACCCGGTGTGGGTCTTCTGCTGGCCCGACTTCGCACACTCGGGGCAGTGGAACCCAACAGATGCGCTCGACATACAAGACGGGCAAATGAAGCGGTCACACCGCTGGCAGCGCACCCCCGCTGTCCTGTCGGGGTGGCGGTAGCACGTGGTGCTTGCCGATGTGGATTGCGAGCTGGAATCGGCCATAGCCCTCAAGTGTCGCAGGTCGCTCGACCTTTCCGGCGCGCGCTCAAGCCGACCAGCCCACTATCGTCTCCCCATGGACACTGCGCTACTGGCTCACCAGGGTGGTTGGGACGAGATTGTCCTCGTCGCGGGGCCTCTGGTGATCTTGTGGGGTCTCCTGGTGTTGGCCAACCGCCGGGCCAAATGCCTCAACAAGCAAAAAACCGAAGCGGGCTGACCAGCGTTCGTCAGTCGGTGACCCGACTGATGTCGGCGCCAATGGCCTGCAGTTGTGGTACCAGATCGGCGTAGCCGCGGTCGATGTGGTGAGGATCGTGGATCTCAGTCTCACCGTCAGCGCCGAGCGCAGCCACCACCAGCGCAGCCCCGGCACGGATGTCGTGGCACCGGACGGGCGCACCCGACAGCGATGGCATACCCCGAATTACTGCGTGATGACCCTCGGTCCGAATATCGGCGCCCATCCGAACGAGTTCGTCGACATATTTGAAGCGTCCACTGAAGAGGTTCTCGGTCACGATGGACACCCCATCAGCCACCGCCAACATCGAGACGAGGAAGGGTTTGTAGTCCGTGGCCACGCCCGGATATGGCAAGGTCGCCACATCGACCGAACGCAGTCGACGGTTGGCCATCGCCCACAAGCCATCCGGATCGGTGGAGGTCCGCACGCCCATCTCGCCGACCTTCTCGCACAACATGTCCATGTGATCAGGGCGAGCCCCAACAAGGGTTATCTCGCCTCCGGCCACACCGAGCGCAGCCAAGTAGGTCGCGGCCTCGATGCGGTCTGGCACAACCGAGTGCTCGACCGAATGCAGCTCGTCCACACCTTCGATCGCGATACTCGAGGTGCCGGCGCCGAGGACCCGAGCCCCCATGCGATTTAGGAATGCCGCGAGGTCTGCGATCTCGGGTTCGCGGGCTGCGTTTTCGATGATGGTCTCGCCCTTCGCGCGCACCGCAGCCATCATGACGTTCTCGGTCGCCCCCACGCTGGGGAACTCGAGCATCACGCGGGTGCCCCGCAATTGCGAGGCTCGCGCGACGATGTAGCCGTGCGAGGACTCGAATTCTGCGCCGAGCAGCTCGAGGCCGCGGACGTGCATGTCAATGGGTCGCGGACCAAAGTCATCGCCACCGGGAAGAGCGACTCGGGCCTCTCCGCACGAAGCCAACAGCGGGCCCAGCACCACAATGGATGCCCGCATCTGCTCGACGAGCTCGTACGGCGCTTCGGGGATGATGACGTCGGGGCGGATGATCTCGAGCTCACCCGGCGTCGGCGAGGTGACCACCAGGTCCATAGCCCGCAGGACGTCGGACATAATTTCGACGTCGGTGATGGCAGGCACATTGCGCAGGCGGTAGCTGCCGGGGGCAAGCGTTGTGGCAGCCATCAGCTTGAGTACCGAGTTCTTGGCCCCGTTGATATGGACCTCACCCTCGAGGGGCCCACTGTGTCGAACAATGATGCGATCCACGGATCCTCCCGAAACCTCCGCCGTGCTCGGTATCGAGCCGGGCTGCGCTCACGTATCAGCTGCGTCTCTAAGTATGCTCCGGCGGTGGCGCCGAATCACGAATCTCGAGCCCGATGACAAGCCTCACCGCCACCCACGTCTGCGACCAAGACGCAGCGGCCGCCTACGCGGTTCCACGAGATTCGTTCCTGATACGTGAGGTTCCTGCGGGACCGACGTCATTCGCGTGCGCTGAGGGCCCCTTCGAGCACTACCTGCGCACCGTCGACATTGTCGAGGTCGACGGCGACATCGAGGTCACCGAGACATTCGAGTTCCGCGTCGCGGCTCCCGTATGGCGCGTGTTGCTCACCCCGCCTATCAAGCGCGCACTGCGCGATGGCCGAACGACGGTGCCGTGGTGGGCTCCACCAGATCGCTTCGATGCCGCGACGGCTCGAACCATCAGCTTGTTGTGCATCGGCATGATTGTGACGGGCTACCTCGGAGCGATCATCGGCCAAACCGCCACCTTCGCGTCCGATGAGTTCGGTACGTCGGACCGGGCTCAGGGGTTCTTGTTCGCAGCAGTCAGGTTGGGAACGTTGCTGACGGTGGTTATCACCGCAACCGCTGATCGCCAGGGCCGAAAGCGCATGTTGTTGATCGCACTCACGCTCGGCTGCAGCCTCACCACGTTGGGGGCACTGTCAACAGGGCTGTGGAGCCTCGGAGCCAGCCAGGCCGTATCTCGAGGGATGGCCACGGCAATCTCGATCCTGATCGGGATCATGGCTGCCGAGGCTGCGCCGCGGAACTCTCGGGCCTACGTGACGTCGGTACTTGTCCTCACCGCAGCCCTCGGCGCCGGCATGGTCGTGTGGATCCTCCCGCTTGCCGATCTAGGAGTACGCTCATGGCGGCTGATCTATCTGGTCCCTGCGCTTGGACTGCCGCTCACCTGGTGGCTGGGCCGCAACCTCCAAGAGACAGACCGCTTTGATGCCTTGCGACGAGACAACCGCAGCGCAGCCGGCGACAACGCTGCGGCCATGCTGCTGTCTCGGTTGGTCCTGATCGCTGTGACCGGCTTTCTGCTGGGGTTCTTTGCTGCTCCCGCCTCGCAGTTCCGTAACGACTTCCTTCGTGACGAGCGTGGCTTCACCGCAGCTCAAGTGAGCTTGTTCGTCATCGCAACCAACACACCTGTCGGCATCGGGGTCGCCATTGCCGGCAAGAACGCCGACCGCCGCGGCCGTCGACAGATCGGCGCATTCGCGGTGTTTGGCGGGGCCATGCTCACCATCGCCACCTACGCATTCTCCGGTTGGGGAATGTGGATGGCCAGTGTGCTCGCAGCGATCATTGGATCGATGGCAGCACCAGCGCTCGGGGTATACGGCGCCGAGATGTTTGGGACGGCCAGGCGTGGCCGAGCCAACGGCATCGTGTCCTTGGTGAGCCTGGCTGGCAGCGCCGCTGGCCTTCTCGTGGTGGGCGACCTGGCCGATCGCCTCGGGAGCTTCGCTCAGGCGTTTGCCATCATCGCCATCGCACCAATCATCGTCGTTGTTTTGGTGCTCACCCTCTTCCCCGAGACCGCCCATCGCGAGCTCGAGGACATCAACCCGGGCGATCGCCCTCCCATCACGCCGCCCTAAAGAGCCGCGCGAGTAGGCGAGCGCAGCGAGACTGCGACCAGGCTCCCGGGCCCGAACGGCCCGCCCCGGAGGGGCACGAGCGTGCGCAGGACCCTGTGACTACTTGTGAAACACACACCTAGCGGCGGGCTTTGACCCAACGGTCGACGGTGTCAACGAGGAGGTCCTCATTCTTTTTTGGATCGTGGGCGTCACCTTCGAGCCAGGTGAACGAGACCTTGCCGCTCACCGTGTCGAGATGGCGATCCCACTCCCCCGGCCTACCAAACGGGTCACGGTCGCCTGACACAAACAAGCACGGCACCTTCAGGGCAGGGAAATGGTCGACCCGGAGCTTCTCGGGTTTCCCGGGCGGGTGGAGTGGGTAGCTGAGGAGCACAAGGCCAGCGGACGGCAGTCCCTCGGCCACGGCCATCGAGCACATACGCCCACCCATTGATCGGCCCCCGAGCAACAGTCGTCGTGGCTCGGTCCCCATCTCCTTTGCGACAGCGGGAACCACCTCATTGAGCTCTTCGATGAGCTTGGGGGCACGTGGTGGTGGGCGCCGTCCCCCGAGCTCGCGGTAGGCAAAATTCAGCCGGCGCACGGGAATGCCAAGCGCGGCCTCGAGCGCGACAAAATGTCGATGATCTCGGTCGCCGCCCGCTCCGTGCCACAACAAGAGCCCGTCCGGTTTCACCATCGGCGCAGTGTGGCACAGCCACACAGAAAACCCCGCGGCACACCGGGGCCCCGGTTTCGGCTCAGGCCAACAAGATGCGGCGAGCTTCGGTCAGATCAGCAATCCGTTGTGCGGAATCCATCTCCTCGGCCTCAGCGGTATCGGGGTGCGCCGTACGTAACAGCTCGCGGAACCGATGCTGGATCTCATCTCGCTCGGGTTGGCCCACAAGCGCGAGGTCGAAGCCGAGTGTCCCCATCGCCCATCCAACGGGGTCTCCCATGCCCGCGTCGGACGCGAAACCGTCGATACGCCCCGTGAGGTGGGCAATCAGCTTGCCGTCAACCGGACCCTTCCACTTCTCGGCCTTGCGCATGAGATCCATGATGGGCGGTCGATCGGAGTAGGTGAGCTCACCCGCCGCATAGGCAGCAGCCAGAACATATTGCTCCGGGGCGCCGCGGTTGGCGTGGAATACGAACCGCAGCTTGCCTTCATGACGTTCAAGGCGGTGACGGCTGCGCGTGAGGCCCACAACGTCTTGTTGGAGGCGGTGACGAAGACGGGGTTGGGTTATCCGCTCGCCCCGCTGCAACTGTTCCAGCAGCTTGAGATAGTCATCATGAAAGTCGGGGTCGACGTCGGGCAGGAATCGGGCCACGATGCCGGCCAGCAGCAATCCGCCGGGCCCCGGCGGGGGCTCGATCGGCAGGGATCGACGTCCTAGGGCCACCCGTCGTGTGGGGGCAATCGGGCGCGAGTGATATATCTCGAGCACGGCGAGGGGTCCAGTCACCTCGTCACGCTACTTGTGCGCACGACGCTATGAGACCTCGAGGAGATGGCTATGCACCGCGAATCGGCGTTCACGAGCCACACCCGTGGCGCTCAAGTCACACGTATGGGTGCAAAATGTCGCGCAGACGCAACGCTTCGCTCTCGACCATGGCGTCCTCGCCGGCATCCTCGATGAGCGCTGCCAAGACGGCGGCCTGGTCCAACACGCTGCGCCACATGGGAGCCTCGTAGCCGAACGGCAACTTGAGATCGTGTGCCAAGGCAGCGTTATCGAGCAGTTCGCGTTGAGAGCGGGTGTCTCTGCAGTTGCGCCGCAGACTGTCCGCGGCAAGGAAGATGGCCTCGATGACCGCGTGAGCGTCGACACCGGTCACGCCAGATCCGAATGTGGCGGTGGCCCGGAGCTGCTCCTGGATCGTCTCGACCCAATCCCCGACCGTGTCCTCCATCTCGGCCGGAACCAACAAAAAGCCGTTCTCCATGAGTTCGAATTCGACGCCTTCGGCAGCGAGCTTGGCGCTCACCACTCGTTGGAGGTCAGCGTTGCGCGCGCCGAGATCAAAACCGATCCGGCCCCCTTCGGCCTCGACTCCTGCGCCGGTCTCGGTTGGCATCGAGTCGTCGATCACCTCGATGATGTCATCAACAGCACCCTCGTCGACCTCTCGAACAAGCAGCGTTGGTCCTTGCCACGCATGGGCAAGATGGGCCTTGTGCATAGCCTCCTCGACGGCAACTCGCGCCAATCCGTTCCACGCGTGCAGTTCGTAGGCGAGGTGGGCCTCGTCGTCATCGGCGTCTCCATCGAGCGAAGACGGAGGATGCCCAACGGTAGGGACACCACATTCCACGCACTCGGCCACATCGGGTGCATAGTCCAGGCCGCATTGGAAACACCACGCAGCCATCATGGGACGAAGACCGACTTCACGCTGACCCGAGCCTCATGTCTGTGTTGCACGGTCTCATTGAACCACCCCGGCAGGCCCTTCACCATCCCGAGAGCGTCGACGCCGATCACGTTGGGCATGGGCAGTTCCTCCCGTGTCCTTCACCAGAGCCCCCCTGGCCGGTAACTTCAGTCGTGGGACAACGACGTCCCGCCAACCCCTCTGTCGGAGGACCGATGAGCAAAGAGTCACCTGACCGCAACCTCGCCATGGAATTGGTGCGTGTCACAGAAGCCGCGGCCATGGCCGCATCCCGCTGGATGGGCCGCGGTGACAAAGAGGGAGCCGACGGCGCTGCTGTCGACGCCATGCGCGCAGTCCTCGACAGCGTTCAGATGGATGGCATTGTCGTCATCGGTGAGGGCGAAAAGGACGAAGCGCCGATGCTGTACAACGGCGAGGCAGTTGGCGACGGCCGGCCACCCCTTTGTGACGTTGCCGTCGATCCCATTGACGGCACGACCCTCACGGCCCTCGGCCGAGGCAACGCCATCGCTGTTCTGGCGGTGAGCGACCGAGGAACCATGTTCAACCCCGGCCCATGTGTCTACATGGAAAAGATTGCCGTGGGTCCCGAATGTGCGGGTTCGATCGACATCAATGCCACCGTGACCGACAACCTCAAGGCAGTCGCTGCCGCCAAGGGAGAGCGCGTCCGAGACATAACAGCGGTGATCCTTGACCGCGACCGCCACAGCGAGATCATCGCTGAGGTTCGCGATGCGGGCGCCCGTATTCGCCTCATTCCCGATGGTGACGTCGCCGGTGCGATTTCAACCGCGTGGGTCGACTCGGGCGCAGACATACTCATCGGCATCGGCGGCACGCCCGAAGGGGTGATCACCGCCGCTGCGCTCAAGGCCATGGGCGGCGAAATGCAAGGGCGACTCTGGCCTCGAAACGAAAGCGAACGCACCGAAGCTCTCGAGCTCGGGTATGACCTCAAGCAGGTCTTGACCACCGACGATCTGGTCAAGGGAGACAACTGCTTCTTTGCCGCAACTGGCATCACCGATGGTGACCTGCTCAAGGGCGTGCATTACGGGCCCAACCACTGCAGCACGCAGTCGTTGGTCATGCGGTCGAAGTCCGGCACAGTCCGCCAGATCAACGCCCAGCATGCGCTGGACAAGCTCGGCAGTTTCGCGGCGATCGACTACTGAACCCGCTCCGCGCCACGCTGCACCGTAAGCTACCGCGGTCGATCGCAGCGCAGGGGTGACGTTGGTGGGGATCAATACCGAGAGATTCCGAGTGAAACCGGGCGACGAAGTGTCGCTCGACCACTGGGATCCCGATACCGACGACGGACTCTCCAAGGGCGAGCTCAAAGACCTTGTCAACGAACTCAACGACGAGCTTGAAGCACTCCAGGAGCTTCTCTACGCAGAGTCCAAACACAAGCTCTTGGTGGTGCTTCAGGCCACCGACACCGGCGGCAAAGATGGCACAATCCGCCATGTCTTCGACAAGACCAACCCCCAGGGTGTCAAGGTCGCGTCGTTCAAGAAACCCACCGCGGAAGAGCTCGCACATGACTATCTGTGGCGAGTGCATCGTCACGCCCCAGCTTCAGGCGAAATAGCAATATTCAACCGGAGCCACTACGAGGATGTCCTCGTCGTGAGGGTCCATGACTACGTCTCCGAGCAACGGTGGTCTCGCCGCTACGACCACATCAGAGCGTTCGAGCAACTCCTCGCCGACGAGGGCACCACGATCGTCAAGATCTTCTTGCACATCTCCAAGGCCGAGCAGAAGCGCCGGCTCCAGGATCGGTTGAACGAGCCCGACAAGAATTGGAAGTTCTCCAAGGGAGACCTTGTCGAGCGCGAGCACTGGGACGACTACCAAGAAGCCTTCCGGGTCATGCTCGAGCGCACTTCAACCAAGGATGCGCCTTGGTATGTGATCCCTGCCAACAACAAGCGCTACCGCAACTTGGTGATCAGCCAGATCCTTGTTGACGCCTTGACCGGCCTCGACATGGCCTTCCCCGTTGCCGAAGACGGCCTCGAAGGCGTCAAGATCCGCGACTAGCAGCGGTCTAGTGCAGCCCCAGCGCCACCGAGAGCTGTGCTCAAGATTCGCCAGGGGGCCTAAAGAATGTGCCCGACGGTGAAGCTGGATGGCTGGCTTCGGGCGACGGCGGATGCGTGTAGGTCGGGCCAGCGGCGCCTTCGGGCCCCGGCGGCCGCGGAGTCTGAGCCGGCGGCGGTCGAGTCGGAGCCGGGGGCGGCTGGGGAGCCGGCGCCTGGGTCGCAGCGGCGGGCGTCGTGGCCTCAAGTGGTGCGTTCGTTGATCAGCTCGGGACCTGAAGGCAGGTCAGGAGCCTCGGCCGGCTGGGGTACGCCTTGGGTCTGAGCGTCGCGAAGGTCGATGAGCGTCTGGGTGACAATGCTGTCGTCGATGGCCTCAGGCGTAATCGCGTTGGCTTCAAGACTGCTCTCCATCGCCGTGAGGTCGCTGCGCAGCGAACTGAGGGCGTGGAGGATCTCGTGCTTGCCGCGAACCAGATCCTGAAGCTCAGCGCGGGCCACGCGCAACGTTTCTTGCGCCTGTTCGCGCACACGCTGCTCGCCATCGCTACGCAGGAGTTCGGCGTGATGCTCGGCATCGGCCAAGACCCGATCGGACTTGAGCCGGACCGAATCGGCCTGCTCGGTGGCGCCTGCAATGATCCCGGCTGCCTCGCGTTCGGCGGCCTGCAGCGTTTCTTGGACCTCGTTCTCGGCCAGACGGCGCTTCTCGCCGAGTTGGGCATGGACGTCGCGCATCAGCGTCGCCATCTCGGTGCTGGCTGCCTGCAGATCTTCATTCGCACCCTCGACCGAGCGAACCCGCGTCGCCAGAGCCCGCACCTCATCGGCGAGAGTCCGCAGGAAGCGATCGACCTCTTCGGTCCGATACCCCCCACGCTTTACGGTGGGAAACGACGCGCCTTCAATTTGCTCAGGTGTGACAGCCATGTGCTTCTCCCCAACCGCTCTCGGCTTGGAACCGACTGTACAGCGCCCTCTGCACAGTCTCCTGCGGGAATGAGCGTTGGACGCAAACACCCCAGGAAGGTCTGATCTTCGGTCCGGACGGCCTGGGCCGCCCTTCCCACTATGTGGATCCTAGCAGTCAGCCCTACCGCCGGTGCCAGCTGTCGGCGCCGTTGTTTACTTGGCGCTCTGAGCAGCGAGTAGACGAGCCTCTGCCCGCCCGAGCGCGCCAATGGCGTCGGCATTGTCCGCGTCGGTGCGAATCGCTGCCTCGGCACGGTCTTTGGCTGCTGTTGCGCGCGCTACATCGATATCTTGAGCGAGTTCGGCGACATCAGACAACAGCGTGACGTGGTCGTTCGAGACCTCGATGAAACCGCTGTGCACCGCAATGTGCTGGATGCCCTCGGGTTCGAGTGCGATACGTACCACTGACGACACCAGGTTGCCCACGAACGGCACGTGGCCGGCTTGGAACCCGATCTCACCATCGGTGGTGCGGGCGATAACCAGCACGGCCTCGCCTTCATAGACGATGCGCTCTGGCGAGACGAGCTCAACCTGCAGCGCCATAACTAGAACGCTCCGGTTGGGATCTGGTTTGAGGCGATCATCATGCGTCCGCCGCCAACTCTGCAGCCTTGCGCTCGACGTCTTCGGCGCCGCCGACCATGTAGAACGCCTGCTCAGGTAGATGATCGAGGTCGCCGCCAATAAGCGCTTCGAAGGAGTCCACCGTCTCCTCGACACCAGTGAAAATACCGGCCTGGCCTGTGAACACTTCAGCCACGAACATCGGCTGGGACAAGAAACGCTGCACCTTGCGGGCCCGGTCGACTGTCACACGATCTTCTTCGGATAGCTCGTCGAGGCCAAGAATCGCGATGATGTCCTGGAGTTCCTTGTAGCGCTGGAGGACTTCCTGAACACGGCGGGCCACGTTGTAGTGGCGCTCGCCCACGACCTCGGGCGACAAGATCGTCGAGGTCGATGCCAGCGGATCCACAGCCGGGTAGATTCCCAGCGATGCAATGTCACGGCTGAGCTCGGTGGTGCCATCGAAGTGGGTGAACGAAGTGAACGGTGCGGGGTCCGTGTAGTCATCAGCGGGCACGTATACGGCCTGCAACGAGGTGATGGACTTACCTCGGGTCGAAGTAATGCGCTCTTGGAGCTGGCCCATCTCGTCGGCAAGTGTGGGCTGGTAGCCCACCGCTGATGGCATACGGCCAAGCAACGTGGAGACCTCAGAGCCGGCCTGCACGAAACGGAAAATGTTGTCGATGAACAACAACACGTCCTGGTTCTGCACGTCACGGAAGTACTCGGCCATGGTCACGCCGGCCAGCGCAATACGCAGACGCACACCCGGTGGCTCGTCCATCTGACCGAACACCAAAGCGGCTTTGTCGAGCACCCCGGATTCTTCCATCTCCAAGAAGAGGTCGGTGCCTTCACGGGTGCGTTCGCCAACGCCAGCGAACACAGAAACACCACCGTGCTGGGTGGCCACACGGTTGATCATCTCGGTGATGAGCACGGTCTTGCCAACACCTGCCCCGCCGAAGAGGCCGATCTTGCCGCCCTCTTTGTAGGGAGTGAGCATGTCGATGACCTTGATCCCGGTCTCGAACATCTTGGCCGACGGCTCGAGCGAGTCGAACGACGGCGGAGGACGGTGGATGCCCCAGCGCTCCCCGATCTCAAGCGTTGACGCATCGACGTCGAGGGGTTCGCCGATCACGTTCCAGACGTGGCCGAGGGTCACATCACCAACGGGGACTTGGATGCCGCCGCCGGTGTTGATGACGGCCGTACCACGGGTGAGGCCATCGGTAGGCTTCAGTGCAATGGCACGAACCCGGCTGTCGCCGATCTGCTGGGCGACCTCGGCCATGACCTTGATGGTCTCGCCATCGAGGTTGATCTCGAACGAGATGGCGTTGTTGATCTCGGGGAGGGCGTCGGGCGGGAACTCGACATCGATCACCGGTCCGGCGATCGAAACAACCCAACCCTCTTTGAGAGTGATATCAGATTCGGTGACTGTCATTGCTTGCTCCTCAAGACGAGGGGTGAGTATTGGCGAGGCTGAAGCCGGCGGCTTCGGCGCGTTCTGGCGTGTCGAACCACACTTCGGCGATGGTGACGCTGTAGCTGCGGCTGTCGGGGCGGTGATAGAGCATCGAGTCGGCGTTGCCCTTGATGGTGAATCCCGCGGGAGCGGAGTTGTCGGGCAACGGGGCGTGGGAGCCTTCACCGTGGGGCCCCGCTTCGAGAGTGGCCGTGGCGGTGCTGGAGCTAGCGACGCTGGATGCAGCGGCGGAACCGTCAGCCGATCCCCCACCGACACCCACCAATTGTAAAGCCGCCTGGATAGGAAGCTCCTCGGCATCGGAGCTGCCATCGCCCAATGCCTCGGCGCCACTGACGATCTCCATGATCTCGGTGGTAATGGAATCTTGGCGCGCCCGGTTGAGGGCACGACTGAGGTTAGTGATGAGCTCTTCTGCGTTGTCTGTGGCGGCCTTCATGGCCCGCTGGCGGTTCGCATGCTCCGAAGCCGAGGCATCGAGCAGCGCTGAGAACAGACGGGACTCCACATAACGGGGCAACAACGATGAGAGCACACCCTCGGGCGATGGTTCGAACTCGAACAGTGCCTTTGCGGCAGCATCGCCGCCCCCGGCCTCGGCCACGACCTGCATCGACTCAAGCGGCAAGAAGCGGCGGACAGCGACCTGCTGGGTGCCCATCGACACGAACTCTTGATAGGCGAGGATGACCTGATCGACGTCGCCGCTCACGAACATCTCGCGCACTTCGCCAGCGACCTCGCGGGCGTGCTCATAGGTGGGGGCGTCGGTCATGCCCTCGAACGAGGCGTGGATGTCGTACTTACGGAACTTGAAGTAGTCGTTGGCCTTCTTGCCGATCAGCACGAGCTTGTAGCCCTTGCCTGCAACTTGCCCAGCCATGACCTCGCGCTCGGCCGCACGGATCACCGAAGAGTTGTAAGCGCCGGCGAGGCCGCGGTCGGAGGTGATCACCACGTAGGCCGAGGTTTGGGGGTCCTCGACTGATCGCAGCAGGGGGTCGTCGATGCCGGTGCCGCCGGCAGCGAGATCCTCGATCACCCCGGTGATCTTGGAGGAATAGGGACGCGCCTGGTTAGCTCGCTGCATCGCCTTGACCACGCGGGTCGCGGCGATGAGCTCCATTGCACGAGTGATCTTCTTGGTCGATTGGACCGAGGTGATCCGCCGCTTCAGGACGCGTTCTTTACCTCCAGGCATTAGGCGTCGTCCTGGGGACGGGTGATGTCTTCTTCGGGCAGCGTGTTGTCGGCATCGACCACCGAGGTCGCTGCGTCTGGCTGGGCTTCGGGATCAACATCAATGCTACCCGAGCTGGCGCTGCCTTGGAAGCTGTCGGTGTAGCCCTGGATCATCGAGACGAGCGCGTCTTCGTCGACTGTGCCACTGGAGACGATGTCCGCCAGCATGCCGGCGTGGCTCGTCCGGGCGAGCTCGAGCAACCCGTCCTCGAACGCCGATACGTCTTCAATCGCGATCTTGTCGAGGAACCCTTGCGTCCCGGCGTAGAGCGAAACGACCTGCTCTTGCACCGGCATGGGCGAGTTGATGCCCTGCTTGAGCAGCTCGGTGAGGCGATAGCCACGATCGAGCTGGTTCTGGGAAACCGCGTCGAGGTCCGAACCAAACGCTGCGAAGGCCTCAAGCTCGCGGAACTGCTGGAGGTCCGACTTGAGGGTGCCCACCGCGGTCTTCATCGCTTTGACCTGCGCGGCCGATCCGACTCGTGACACCGAGATACCGACGTCCACTGCGGGTCGCACACCAGACTTGAACAGGTCGTCCTGGAGGAAGATCTGACCGTCGGTGATGGAAATAACGTTGGTGGGGATGTATGCAGAAACGTCGCCGGCTTTGGTCTCGATGACCGGGAGGGCGGTAAGACTGCCGGCACCCAGTTCATCGCTGAGTTTGGCCGAACGCTCCAGAAGGCGGCTGTGCAGGTAGAACACGTCGCCGGGATAGGCCTCGCGCCCCGGTGGGCGACGCAGCAGCAGCGCCATCTGGCGGTAGGCCTCAGCCTGCTTCGAGAGGTCGTCATAGATCACCAGCGCGTGGCCACCGTTGTCCATCCAGTGCTGACCCATCGCGCAACCCGCATAGGGAGCCAAGTATTTAAATGGTGCGGGGTCCGACGCAGGGGCCACCACCACCACGGTGTACTCCATGGCCCCGAACTCTGCGAGAGTCGCGACAGTCTGGGCCACCGTCGAGGCTTTCTGCCCAATGGCGACGTAGATGCAATTCACGCCGAGACCCTTTTGATTGATGATCGTGTCGATCCCAATCGTGGTCTTGCCCGTCTTGCGGTCGCCGATGATGAGCTCGCGCTGGCCACGGCCAATGGGGATGAGCGAGTCGATAGCCTTGATGCCGGTCTGCATCGGCTCGTGGACCGGCTTGCGGCCAATGATGCCTGGAGCCTGGATTTCCATCCGTCGATCTTCGGAACCCGTGATGGGGCCCTTGCCGTCGATGGGCTCGCCCAAGGCGTTGACCACACGGCCGAGCATCACGTCGCCGACCGGGACCGACAAGATCTCGCCGGTCGAACGAACGGCCTGACCTTCCTCGATGCCAGTGACCTCGCCGAGGACCACGGCGCCGATGGTGTCTTCGTCGAGGTTGAGCGCGAGGCCGACGATGCCGCCCTCGAACTCGAGCATCTCGTTGACCGCCGCGTTGGGCAATCCTGACACGCGGGCGATGCCGTCGCCGACTTCGACCACGCGACCGACTTGCCCAGCGGTAACGCTGGGCTCGAAGCCCTCGAGGTTGCTGCGGATTGCCGACGCGATATCGGCGGTGTTGATGGTTAGCTCTGCCATTAGAAAGCCTCTCGGAGCTGCTTCAGACGGGTACGAACCGTGCCGTCGATCACTTCGTCTTCGATCTGGACCAGAAGGCCACCCATCACCGATTCGTCGATGACGACCTTGATCTCCACATCCTTGCCCGTTGCCTGCTTGAGCGCAGTAACCAGGCGGGCTTGCTGGTCATCGCTCAGCTCGACGACCGACCGCACCTCGGCAACAGCCTTGGCGCGGGTGCTGGCTCCGAGTTCTACGACTCGGTCGGCAATGCGGGGAATGTCGGCGCCGCGGCCTGCAGCAACCACCATCGATACCAGTGCGGTGGTGGCGCTTGTGGCCTGAGTGCCGAGGAGGTCCTCGACGATCTGTTGGCGGCGAGCCGCCGGGATCGTCGAATCGCTCAGCGTGGTGCGGAGCTCGTCAGAACCTTCCATGGCCCGGGCGAAGCGGAAGAGTTCGTCTTCAACTTCTCCTCCATCGGGCTCGGCGGAAGCTACTTGGAGCACTGCTTGCGCGTAGCGGGTGATCCGATCGTCGGACATCGGTGTGCCTCTTCTCGGTGCCGGTTACCTGGAACCGACGTTGTTGATGTAGTTCTCGATCAGCTGGGCCTGAGTGTCACGATCGAGGTTGGCCTCGATCACACGTTCGGCGGCACCGACAACAATGTCGGAGACCTCGGCTTGCAGATCGTCCATGGCCCGGGAGCGTGCCGACTCGACGTCGGTGGCTGCCTGAGCTCGCATATCGGAGATATCGGATTGGGCCCGAGCCTCGAGGTCGGCGCGAACTGCACCGGCCTGCTGACGAGCTTCGTCGATGATGCGGGCCGATTCGGTCTTGGCATCTGCGAGTTCTGCTTCGTACTGGGCCTTGACGGATTGAGCGTCGGCCTTGGCACGGTCGGCTTCGTCGAGGTCACCAACGATCTGTTCGCTGCGAGCATTCATGATGTTCTTGACGGCCGGGAAGCCCTTCCAGAGCATGAAACCGAGCAGGACGGCGAATGCGCCACCACCCCAGATGATTTCGTTGAGCTCAGGAATAATGGGGCTCGGAGCCTCGAGGCAGTCCTCGAAGTCTTCTTCGAGGGCTTCGAGTTCTTCTTTCGCCTCATCTGTGGCGCCGTCTACTAGACCGTCATGCAAGACCGTCTCGACGTGTTCGACGCCGTCGTGTTCCAAGACCTCCGCCATGCAGGCGCCCACGGTTTCGCTCGCGCCGGCTGTCGCAGCCGGTGCCAACGTCAAGAAGAGCGCCCCGGCAAGTGTTGCCAGGATCAGCTTTTTCATGGGGTGCCTCCTACGGCAGCAGAAGAATGAAGACGACGAAGCCGATCAGGGCGAGCGCCTCGGTGAAGGCGATCCCCAAGAACATCGTCGTACGGGCGGTACCCGCGGATTCGGGTTGGCGGGTCATGGCGTCGATGGCTGCGGCGACGACGAGGCCGATGCCGATGCCAGGGCCGATGGCCGCGAGGCCATAGCCGAGACCGGCGCCAATGGCCTTGAGGCCTTCGGTATTGTCGGTCACCTCGCCCGCCTGGGCGAGGATGCTGAGCGCTGTTGCAAGAAGCACTGGTACTACTCCCTATCGATTGGTCGCTGCCCCTGGGGGCCGCTCCCGATGGTTGTGTGAACGGGGGACTTCCCGTTCTTGTTGTTTGCTGAGTGGTCCGACACCTAAGGGGTCGAGCCGGGTATTGAGACTGTATTTATTGAGAGTGTATTTATTGAGACTTAGTGTTCGGGGTGAATGGCGCCGCCCATGTACACGGCGGTGAGAATGGTGAAGATGAAGGCCTGGAGAAACGACACCAGGATTTCGAAACCGGTCATCAAGATCAGCATCGAGAACGGGGCAATCGCTCCGATGTAGGTGCTCTCCCACAGCGTCGCCGACAACACGGCGAATGTCACGAGCAACAAGTGCCCGGCGACCATGTTGGCCCAGAGCCGGATGGCAAGCGACAGCGGCCGAATGATGAACACCGAGAAGAACTCGATGGGCGTGACGATGATGTACAGGGCCTTCGGCACACCAGGTGGGAACAGGCTGTTCTTGATGTAGCCGCCGAAGCCCTGGTGCTTGATACCCAAAAAGTTGTAGATCACCCATACCAGCAGCGACATGGCGATCGGCATGGCCATACGGGCGTTAGCCGGGAACTGGATAAACGGTATGACTTCGAAAATGTTCGAGAAGAAGATGAAGAAGAACATCGTGGTGAGGAACGGCACGTACTTCTTGCCGTCGGCACCCATGGTCTGTTCCACGATGCTGCCTTCGACGAAGTTGATGCCGCCTTCGGCAATGTGGGAGATGCCAGCAGGCACCAAGCCCTTCTTCGAGCCTGCCCACATGAACAGGCCAGCAGTCAGGAACAATGCGAACAGGTAGATGAGCACCGTCTTGTTCATCGCGATCGGCGTGCCGTCGAACGCGAAGTCAGGCCACTCGAAGAGGTGGCTGACGGGAGGGAACTCCAGGGCCAAGATATTCACCTGGTGACTACTCCTTGTCCTGAGCAGCGCGCGAGCCACTCGTGGGTTTGAGACCCGGGTAAGCCAGCGTTACGGAGACGAACTTTGTCTCCCAGATCAGCAGGCCCAGGTGGGTGACGATGAGGGTAATAGCGAAAGGGGTGACGTCGAACCAGCCCAAGTTGCGGACGGGTAAGACAGCGGAAGTGAGGATACCCATGCGAAGGACGAACCCGCCAAGCACTGCGCCCATAAGCATCTCAGGCGAGATCTTCACGGCCCAGTCGATGAGCCAAGCGCCGGCCAAGAAGTTGACCAACACAATGGCGAGGGCGAAGGCACTCGAGGTCAGGCCGTCGGTGCCCCAGAACACGGTGCAAACCGCAACCAGGACGGGACCGGCGATAAGCCCGCGTCGAAACAAGTCGAGCGCAATCTGGCGCTCGGGTGCGGTCTGCGCACGCGGATCGAGGACCATCTCAGCCACCGGTCCCCCGAGTATCCGGGAGAGCAGCCTCGAAGGACTTCATGCGCTCGGTGTAGTTGAACCAGAGTTTCCAGACCTCATACGCGCCAACAACGCCGGCCAGCACGAAAATGAAGAGCGGGGTGGTGCCGAGCCAACGATCGAGCAACCAGCCGAACACCGCGAAGAGCGCAGGTGTAAGCACCATCTCGAATGCCGCAGTGACCCCATCATCTGCACCCTCGAGAGCTTTGGCGGGATTGGCCACCACGCTGTGGCTCCTTGCATTGGATCGGGGCGCATCCGGGTGGGTGCGCGAGGCATGCGAACGCATTCGTAATGTATCGGACGGTGAAGCCAAGTTGGCAACTTATCTTCAATCATTGTGACGCGTCAGAGATCGCCATGCGGCGACCTGTGAGGTAATGAGTAGCGGAGCGCATGCCGTCGCTCGAATCCACAGAGATCCACCCTGCGCGCGAGTACGCTGCAGGCGGATCGTGACTGGCGCCAAGGGTGCAGTCACCACCGCGAAGCGGTCTGCCAGCCCCCCGTGCGCCTGGGCAATCGGAGTCATCCGGCCCCACCGTCGAAAGAGAACCCATGACTGTCCAGGACACGCCCGAGGCCAAGGCCTATCAAGCCGCACTCGAAGTCATCGGCGCAGTTGAACCCGACGTCGCATCCCACATCCGTGGCGAACTCGAGAACCAACGCAGCCAGCTCAAGCTCATCGCGTCCGAGAACTACGCCAGCCCTGCGGTGCTGTTGGCAATGGGGAACTGGTTCAGCGACAAGTACGCCGAGGGAACACCGGGGCATCGTTTCTATGCCGGCTGTGAGTTCGTCGACAAAGTCGAAACCCTCGCTGCCGACCATGCCAAGGCCCTCTTCGGCGCGGACTACGCCTACGTGCAACCGCATTCGGGTATCGACGCCAACCTCGTGGCGTTCTGGTCGATCTTGGCGCATCGGGTCGAGGCGCCGTTCTTGGCCGGCCACGATGCCAAGCATGTGAACGATCTGTCCGCGACGGACTGGGAACAGCTGCGCCAGTCATTCGGCAACCAGCGGATGATTGGCATGGCGCTCGATGCGGGCGGCCACCTGACGCATGGGTTCCGGCCCAACATTTCGGGCAAACTCTTCGATCAACGGTCCTACAGCGTCGACCCCGAAACCGAGATGCTCGACTACGACGCTGTTGCCGCACTTGCCCGCGACTTCAAGCCGCTGGTGATGGTGGCCGGATACTCGGCCTATCCACGCAAGGTGAACTTTGCGAAAATGCGTGAGATCGCCGACGAAGTCGGCGCCACCCTCATGGTCGACATGGCGCATTTCGCCGGGCTTGTGGCCGGCAAGGTCTTCACCGGTGACTTCCATCCAATCGCCAACGCGCACATCGTGACTTCCACCACCCACAAATCGTTGCGCGGGCCCCGTGGCGGCTTCGTGTTGTCGAACCAACCCGATCTGGTCGAATTCATCGACAAGGGTTGCCCAATGGTGCTGGGCGGTCCGCTCTCCCACGTCATGGCCGCCAAGGCAGTGGCCTTCTCCGAGGCTCGCCAGCCCGACTTCGCCGACTACGCGCAGCGCGTTGTTGACAATGCGGCCGCATTGGCCGAGGGCATTGCCAAACGTGGTGGTCGCATCGTCACCGGTGGCACCGACAACCACCTGGTACTCGTGGACGTCCAGCCATTCGGGATCACGGGACGCCAAGCAGAGTCATCGCTTGAAGACTCGGGCGTGATTGTGAATCGAAACTCCATTCCCAACGACACCAACGGCGCCTGGTACACATCGGGCATCCGCCTCGGCACGCCGGCGCTCACAACGGTCGGCATGAACACCGCCGACATGGACGAAGTGGCCGACATCATCTGCGGCGTCTTGTCCAATGTCGGCCCGAAGGCCACCAAGACGGGCGCGACCTCAAAGGCCAACTACGACCTCAGCGACGACGTGCGCAACTCGCACCGCGCCCGAGCGGCACAACTGCTCGATGCCAACCCGCTCTATCCGACCCTCGGCACGCTGTAGCTCGCCCAACCCGAGCAGTTCTACCTCTTGGCAGTCGGTGCCCCACCATCGCAAGCTGAGCTCTGACTAGAAGTTCAAGTCAACGGCACACACGGTTGAGTCAAGACAGGGCGACATGACAGCGACAACATGGGCGATGGTCGCGTTCGCCCTGTCGGTCGAGATCATTGTTCTGTTCTCGGCAATGCGCTGGTGGGAGCAACGCCGGCCGGCCATCG
>Ga0302127_10000259_pt1 | contig 28015 bp, 25 predicted proteins | sample CB4_SCM_MG_FD_204452 | JGI IMG/M metagenome (GOLD analysis project Ga0302127, IMG submission 204452) | Marine microbial communities from Western Arctic Ocean, Canada - CB4_SCM | ecosystem: Environmental > Aquatic > Marine > Oceanic | place: Canada: Western Arctic Ocean | collected 2017-09-24
TTCGCCCTGTTGCACAAGTTCGTTAAATCGAGAGTTTTCAACACCTGAAAATGAATTGATGTGTTCACCGTGTCGAAGCGAACCAAAAATCTCATCGGTTGCCAGCGCTTCTAATTCTTCTGTATCTTCTTCTGTATCTTCTTCTTCTTCACCAAAGACATCGTTTGTGCCTAAGCCAGCGAGTTCGTCTTGCAGGTCCCCGTACTCTTCGTCGAGCCACTCTATTGTTGTCGTATCGAAGCCATCATTATCTACAGCATTTTGTGCGCGAAGCGCAATTTCGTCAAGCAAATTTATGTATTGATCTGGAACTGAAATGCGGTTTTCTATGTTTCCATAATCAAGCTGACTTTCGTCTGTACGCCATGCATTGATAAGTGTATTCATGCCGAGGCCTTCTTGATTATCCTCGAGCACGCGAGCAGAATCCCACGCAGTAAAGCCAAGAGCACTTGTGGGGCGCTGTAGGGTTTCGAGTGAAATCCCGCTTAGCGAGGAAGCGGTCAAGTAACCACTGGTAATTTCACTATTGAACTCTCCAACAGGCAAAGGAGAAGCATCAATGGTTGCGGATTGGTATCCCGAACCAAGAACTTCACCAAGACGGTGCTGGTCTTTTTGTAATGAGGACCAATTGTTGTATGAAAGTTCACCTTGGCCTCCAAATTTTTCAGCGTCTTTTTTATTCCATTCGTGTGAATAAGAACGGAGAGTTCGACCTTCAGACATTTGTTGCGGTAGGGTGGACCAGTTATCTATAAACGTAGGATTAAAATAACTTCGGTCTTGTTTTAAAAACTGTGTTGATTGGCTGCTCCAATTATCCCAATACCATGGGCTGTTTTCAAGCGCAGCTGCGTAGGAAGTATCGCTGTCGTTTGCAGCATCTTGCAACAAGCGCAAACTAGCATCATCGCTTCTGCCGATTCCGTCATTGAAATTGCGACCCTGCAACAGACTTCCTTCACGGATTTGACTGTTTCGGACACCGTTTGGAATAGAGTGCGAGTAATTGGTTGTTCCAAGGGATGAAGTGTTACTATCAAGGGCGTTTCCACTACCAAGCGAGTTTTGGGCTACAGCGGCGTTGGAATAAAGAAAAATAATTGGCACAAGAATGAATTTATACTGCATGAAACTGTTCCTTTTTTACACATCCTACTTACACTGTGCAACATGTCAAACCAGACGCGCTACATAACAACGCCTATTTATTATGTGAATGATAGACCTCATATCGGTCATGTGTACACTACAACATTGTGCGATGTGTATGCAAGGGCTATGCGGGATATTGGACACGACGTTTTTTTTCTCACGGGCACCGATGAACACGGCGTAAAGGTGGAACAATCGGCGCTTGAAAAAGGCATGGAACCACAGGCGCTCGCCGATCAAAATGCTGAAGAATTCAGGTCGATTATGGACATGTTTGGTCTTACTAACGATGCGTTTATACGCACTACGGACCCTCAGCACACAAAACAGGTGCAGGCGTTCGTTGCCTCGTTGCTTGAACGCGGCGATGTGTACCTTGGTACTTTTGAGGGTTGGTATGATGAGGGGCAAGAGGAATACCATACGGAAACAAGCGCTCGCGACCTAGAATACAAGTCGGTAATCAGCGGAAAACCCCTTGTTCGAGCGACAGAAAAAAATTATTATTTTAAACTCAGCGCGTATCAAGAACGCCTTGAGAAACTTTTTGAAACAAACCCAGAGTTTGTGCAACCATCAGGCCGAAGGAATGAAGTGCTTGGCAGACTTCGCGAGGGGTTGCAGGATGTCCCAATCAGCCGAACGAATTTTTCATGGGGCATTCCTATGCCAGGCGATGAAGAACACGTTATATACGTCTGGATTGATGCGCTGTTTAATTACATAACAGCGCTTGGCAAGGGCGACGAAACAAGCGAGTGGTACAAAGAAAGAGATAAATATTGGCCCGCTTCCTACCATATTATTGGTAAAGAAATTCTATGGTTCCATTCCATTATTTGGCCAGCAGTGTTGATGGCACTGGAATTTCCTTTGCCAAAATGTATTTACGCGCATAGTTTTTGGATCAGCGAAGGTCGAAAAATGTCAAAATCGTTGGGTAATTTTATTGACCTTGAGACCATAGAGTCGTACGTAGAACAATACGGCATGGACGCTTGGCGATATTACCTCACTACGCAAGGGCCACTTGGTGCAACGGATGCGGATTTTGCAACTGATAAATTTAAAGATATTTACAACGCACATCTTGTTAATACGGTCGGCAACAGCACGAGTCGGGTGACGGCGATGATCGGGAAATATTACGACGGTGTTGTACCCACAGAGCGATTAAATGAAATACGCATTGAAATTGGCGGTGTTGATTGGCCTGCAAAATGTGAAGCCGCAGTGTCGAAATGGGAAGAAGCAATGGAATCATTTGCGATTGCAAAGGCAATCGAATGCGGCATGGGTCTTATTCGCGATGTTGATTTGTTTATAAATGACACTGCACCGTTCAAGCTTGCAAAAGACGAAACAAAACAAGCTGAACTTGGCGCTATTTTGTATCAATGCCTTGAAACACTACGCATCGCGACAGTATTACTTTCACCTGTGCTTCCCGACAAAATGAAAGAGTTTCACGAAGCTATATGTGTGGAATCTTGTTCCTCGAATCTTCTTGAGCTAGCTAAATGGGGCACCACCCAAAGTGGCACCTCCGTTCAAAAAGTGGCTCTTTTCCCTCGCATTTAATTACCCCTCGGGTAACTAATCTATCGAGTTACCCCGCAATAAATTACCCCTCGGGTAATTTATTGTGTGAGGACAGCGACAAAAAGCGATGGACCACTTGCGCCTGTGTCTGGGTGAAGCCGGTGGTATTGTTGCACCCGCAACCCACACTTTTTGGCAGCTAATTGCAGTGTACTCTCGGAAAAACCAAGATGCACATGTCCCATGGTGTGCCGATACTCATCGCGGATATGTTCTTGCATATCAATAATGAATATTCGGCCGGTTGAGATAACAACCCGTTTTGCTTCTAACAACGCATTTGGAACATCTTCAATGTGGTGGAGCACTAAACAGAAAAGAGCGATATCAACAGAGTCGTCTTCGAGTGGAAGTTGCTGCGCGTCACCCTCAGCAAACACAATATTTGGTGCAAGGTCTGGTCGCTGCCCTGCTTCTTTTAGCATGGCTGTTTCCCTATCAACGCCAGTAACCTGTTGCACAAACGGCGCAATGATAGACGCGGCATTTCCGATACCACAGCCAATATCAACGACACGCAGTGATGGATCAAGTAATGCCAACAGTGCAGTGGGAGTAAATCGCTGTCCATATAAATCACTTCGAAGAGTTTCCCACCCCCCACTTGCGTTTTTAAAGAAACTTTTGCTGTCGGTATGCCTTTGCGCTAGAACAGAAATTAAGCGTGAATCATCCTCGCTTGTGTCAGGTAAATAATCTGCGTTGCGCTTTGCAATTGTCCACAGTGCCGAGGTTTCTGTTTGCATTGCATCCGAGATTCGGTACAACCCTGTCGTGCCGGCGGTTCTTCTTGAGACAAAATTTGTTTCATGAAGCAGTTTTAGGTGCCTAGACACGGTCGATTGAGGCAGTTGCAAGATGTCTGAAAGTTCGCCAACACTTAATTCATCACTAGATACCAAGCGAAGCACGCGCAATCGCGCGCAATCATTGAGCGCTGTAAGCGAATCAAGTAATGCAGTTGGACTGCTCGTGGTTGTCATTCAGTGTCAACAACGCCGGTCATGGTTGGACCGGGAACTTCACCGTACGATCGAATAGCATTTGTAACATCCACATTTGTTGGTTCGATAATCCACGCCTGCTTCCAATAGCTTATCGCTAATGTGTCGTCGCCAAGCCGTTCTGCAAACGTTGCTGCAACAACATACGGGGTGATGCTTGAGCCATCGCCTAATGCTATAGCCGTGTTTATGGCGTTCGTTGCTGAATCTGGATCATCAAGTTCCATCGCGTACTCTGCAAATTTTGTCCACGCTCGAACGGTTTGTTGCGACTGTGCTCGGTCAAACAAAAACGAATAAAGTTTATTGTTATTCCCAGATTGCAAGAGTGATTTAGCGTACAAATCTGCAATGTCTGTGTTGAATGGCTTGAGTGATTCTGCAATTCCTAGGGATTGTGCAGCAAATTGTGGTTGACCCATTTCTAAGTAACACCGACCAAGGCTGTACTGCGCTTCCCAGTCACCCGGGTGAAGCAGGGCTGCTGCTTTAAACTCTTCTGCACCGTCTGCCCATCGACCTTGCCACATGGCATAGTTGCCTTTTTTAAGCATCGAATCGTTGCTTGGTTGTCCGCATCCTTGGGTAAGGAGCGTAGCGGCTAGAAGTAAGGTTCCAAATATCGTTGTTTTGTGTTGTTTCATACTAAAATCTTTCTCAATTTATTTACACAGGGATTATTGGACATGATACGGTAGTCATACAAATCATGGCGGCCCCTACCAAAGAGAATCCTTTTCAAACTGTCGTTTTGCAGCACGACCTGCCCGACGGAACTACCCATTTTGACTGGTTACTTGCTGTGGACGCAAAAGCCGAGAACCCACTCTTAAGTTTTCGAGTGACTGAACGACCAGATTTGCTGAACGAGAATAGATGGGTCGAACTAGACCCTCGCCCGGATCATCGCCCAGAATACCTGTATCTTGAAGGGGAACTTGATGGCGATCGAGGCACGGTTACTCGGCTGGGCAAGGGAAACGTGTTTATTTGGAAAGAAATTCCTCATGGCTGGAATATGATGATCGATTGGGGCACGGGTTTACTTAGTGAATACGAACTAATTAAAACGGAGGATTCACTTGTCTTCCGTCGTATTTTTGAAAACCACTCTCAGGATCCGCCTCCCCCGTTACCTAAGCTTAAAATAGTTGGCGATGTTCCTGTAAATAAAGACAGTGATTCGATCGGATTGTCTAAAAAGATTAAGGCGTTTGGTGCGGGTAAAAAAGAATCAACAGCATGGGCAAGGCAACCAAACACCACCGGTACGGGCGCAACACATGTGAAAACATTCCACACCAAGTTGACTGATGATGCACTTCGGTATGTGGATGAACAAATAAATGATTGGCTTGATAAAAACCCCGAGTTCGAAGTTAAACTTGTCACAACAACAATTGGCACATTTACCAGCAAGGTGAAAGAGCCACACTTAATTTGCCAAGTTTGGATATAAATAAAAATGAATAAAGAGGACAATGTGTGCGTTTGCCACAAGGTTTCACTTGGAAAACTTCAATCGTATGTAACACGTGAACAGCCAAAAGTTGCATCGCAACTATCAGACTGTCTTGATGCGGGTACTTCCTGTGGTTGGTGTATTCCTTTCTTAAAAAAGATTCACGAGCATCATGTTGAGGGCAAAGAAGGTGATTTGGGCCTTGGTGCAGAAGAGTATGGCGTGAAACGTGTTGCGTACTTAAAAGAAAAAAAAGCCAAAAAACAAAAAAATGGCTGAAAAACCAGTAATTCCAAATGAAATTGGGGGGTATCAAATAACAGGCATTCTCGGTGAGGGCGGTATGTCGGTTGTGTATACCGCATTACAGAAACACCCAAAGCGAACAGTTGCAATCAAAGTGTTGCGTGGTGGTTTGTATAGCCCAACAGCAGCAAAAAGATTTCATCTAGAAGTTGAAATACTCGGAAAACTCGATCATCCATGGATTGCTAAAATTTACGACGCGGGTTCGCACGACGATGGTAATGGCGCGACGCCGTATTATGTGATGGAACACGTTGGTGGCGCGCGTGAGCTCACGCAATATATTGAAGACGAAAAGCTCGAACGCCGCGAACTTCTTAAACTTTTTACGATGATTACTTCCGCTGTAGAGCACGGTCACCATCGGGGGATTGTTCACCGTGACTTGAAGCCAGGAAACATTTTGATTGACACAAATGGCGAGCCAAAAATTATCGACTTCGGCGTTGCTCGTTCACTTGATAGCGACAAAGTAAATAATGAAGCAATGACAGAAGCAGGCAGGCTCGTCGGAACAGTGCAATTTATGGCTCCCGAACAGGTTGATGCAAAAATAAGCGATATTGATGCACGGTGCGATGTCTATGCGCTTGGCGCCGTGTTGTACCAAATGCTCACAACTCGGCTTCCACGCACGCTTGAAGGCCTGCCTATTTACGAGGCGGTTCGACAGATATGCCTAGGGGAATCAGTTCGTCCAACCGTATATGACGATACGATTGATCAAGATCTTGAAGCAATTATTATGAAGGCGATAGAAAGCGATCGTGGAAAAAGATACCAAACGGCGGGTGCATTTGGTCGTGACATGCTTCGGTACCTTGGCCACAGGCCAATCAAGGCAAGAAAAGTGACTGCGCTTGATCGCTCTAAATTATTTTACCGTCGGCATAAAAAACAGTTAATGATTTGGGCAGTCGTTTCTTTTGTTGGCGCACTTGCTGTAGTGGGCGGTATTTATTTTAAAAATAAATTTGATGTTCGTCAAAAAGAAATGCTCACAACCATTGAGGAGCTTTCTAAAAAGAATGATGCGCTTGAAGTTGCGCCCCCAACACCAACGACAAAATCGTTGGTTGATACCTTCCTCCCGCCGATTTTTACGCTTCCATCTACTCCCGAAGAAGTACGGGTCTCTGCAAATGGCAACACTATTGTTGCCGTGGTGGATGATTCCTTTGTTGCCTATTCCAATGATGGCACAGAAATACCTGTGCCACCAATGAATGTCGTGCCTTCTAACGCCGTGTTTGCTGTCTCAAATTCAGGAGCGCGAGCAATTTTTGTTTCACAAAATGCCTACGAAGTAAATTTTGCGACCACCCCGCCAACAAGAAACAATGTTGTTATTCAAGGCGAACCAGTGTCGGTCTTCATTGAAAAAAATATTATTGCGTCCATAAATCAAGGAGGGGCTCTTTTGATTTCAGTTGATGGAATACCCATGAGACCCGCAACTTCAACAACAGGAAACTATGAAATGGTTTCTATTGCTTCAGGCGGCAATCAAATTGTGGGCGCAACGGATGATTGGATATATATATGGGAGACACAACACTTCCCAACTCAGCCTAGAAAAATGAGAGGTGTGCCTGAACCTATTTTTGTCGGTAGTTTTTTAAATAGAACAGTTGTTGTAGGCAAAAACGGATTAGTCTTTGTGCATGAATGTATTGAAGGCATCGACAAGCAAGTGAGCACAATTCGGCTTGGCGTACCAATAGACCAGTGCGCCATGAATCCAGACGCGTCATTAGTCGTCTACGTTTCTGAGGGGAAAGCGTATACTTGCCAGCTAGATACAGGTGCTCTTCAAGAGCAACTATGGATGCATGAAATAACCGTGGGAGTATCCGTGGATAAAAATAACAGAGTTCTTCTTTGGACAGAAGAAGGCGCGTTTTACCAATCAGGCGAACACTAATCGCTGGTTGTTGTTCCGTCAACTATTTTTGTATAGTCCGCTGGTTCGTTTAGAACATCACAGATGAATTCAAGTTGATTGATAACCACAGTCATTGATTCAGGACGGTATCGAATATCTGGCTGAATGCAATCCATTATTTGCTTAGAAAGCAAGGGGTGGATTCGTGGGTTTTGTTCGTGCGGGGGAGTTGGCAACGCCACTTTATCTGCATCCACAGCGCCGCCCACAAGACTATCGCCCGCGCCTTTTGGTGGCATGGATGTCGGAATGACATCACCCAGCAGCACCCAGTACATCATTGCACCAAGGTTGTAAATGTCTGTGGCAGGCATAATCTCAGTTCGATGTGCCTGCTCTGGCGCCATATATCCGGGTGTTCCCTGGATTCGTTTTTTAACTGTTCCGATGGCGCACGCTTGGCCAAGGTCAATGATTTTTACCATGCCTTTTTCGTCGACCAACACATTGTTTGGCTTTATATCAGCGTGGACAAAACCACGGTCATGCATATGCCCGAGGCCTTTTGCAACCTGCAAGAAAACCTCAACGGCTTGCGTATGATTTCGTGGAAGTTTTTGATCAAGCGTATTCGCGTCAACAAGTTCCATAATCATGGAAACCGAAACAACTCGTAAAAGTTTTCGTTGTTTGACGAGCTTTTTTATTTTGCGAATGGTGTCGTGGTCAAGTTTCGATCCAATGGCGTACTCTTGTTCCACTTGGTCTAAGAAGCGCTGCGATTTTTCGTCTGTCTTCTTGACAAACTTCAGTGCTGAAACTTGTTTTGTCTTTGGGTGCTGTACAGCGTACAGCGTCGAAGCGGCACCTTCGCCGAGTTTAGCGAGCACGGTGTAGACGCCGATTTTTCTTGGTTGTGATCGAGTAGAGGACATAAAAAATAAAAGGGTGAGTGGTTCTCAGGTCCGCTCTATAGTAAGAAGTGATACGTAGGGTACCCTGTGTGCCTAGTGTTCGGCAACCCTCTTATTGGTTTATTGAATGGGTGATTTCCGTAAAAACTTAGTTTTCGCGAGGAATATCAAGCAGTTGGCCTCTAAATTGTGCTTCTGCGAAGTATTGACCAGGTGAAACGGCATCGCCAAAAGCACTGGCAAGCAAAACTTGGCTCGCTGGAATGGCGAGTTCATTCTGTAACCGCTGCACAAGGTGGCTTAATCGAAGGATTTGCTCTTCCGTAAAGGGGCGACGATTACCGTTGCCAATCAAGCAAATACTAATACAACCGTTATTCCATACGGAATCGTCAATGGTTGTTGGCTTTGCGCTAGGCTTTTGGTCAATCCAGCGATACCCCATTTCCACATCTCCATCGCCTAATCCGTTCCCGTTCCCGATGAGAAAGTGGTAGCCGAAGCCATTTAGACCAGCGTTTTGGTGGTCACGACCAATGGATTCGACGTTTCCTGCGGGTTGACCAAGGTGGTGAATCACGATGGATGACCATTTGGCTTGTGTATCAATTGTTGTAAAAATCGGGTCGGTTGCTGGACGATCCTCGGCAGAAGCAAGCGTCGTGAGCAAAATACTTCCCTGCAGGTTATTGCTTCCCGCTTGGAGCAGAACCAAAGCGCATGGAATGGCAAAGAAAAAAGCAATCCACACGAGTTGTGTGCGTTTTGAGGGCATCCTTGCTGAACTGTGCTTCATCGCTTCATCCTTGAGCGTTTCCTTGGTTTTTTTATCGCGTGACTAAATGCAGAATGACATGATGTCGTCACCTGCGTAGTAGTCTATCGGGCAAATACCCCCCTGTGACTTTAGAAATGGACATATCGGACGCAAATTTTATGTTGCGTGCATAGTATTTTTATTCTTTAGCGCTAAGCCGTTCGCGAAGTGCGGGTTCCGGAAGGCCAAACAAATCAGGTTGTTCGGTAATTTGCGGACCATACCGCATGGTGTTGTATGCCTCAAACTGTGTGCGTTGCTTGTTCTTTTGGAACAACGCCTTTCTGCACCCAAGCATTCCAAGAAAAACAACAAGGAACAACATAAGGCAAGTTAGGCGTTTTGCACACTTCATACTGTGTTAATCACTCGCTGGAAATCGAGAGAGGATTTTATCTATGAGTCCATATCCCAACATTTCCTTTGGATCAAGCCAGTAGTTTCGTTCGCAGTTTTCGTGCACAACTTTTTGGTCTTTGCCTGTTGCTTCCGCGTAAATATCGAACAGGATATCACGAAGCCGTAGCATTTCTTTCGCTTCAATTGCCAAATCAGTTGCTTGTCCTTCAAGCACCCCGCTAAGAAGTGGTTGATGCATAAGGTTTTTTGAATGAGGAAGAGAGAAGCGCTTTCCTTTGGTACCACTGCAAGCAATAACGGACCCCATTGAAGCCGCTTGTCCAATGATATACGTCGAAATGTCGCAGGGGACAAAGTTCATCGTGTCAACAATGCCAAGACCAGCTGTCACAGAACCTCCGGGCGAATTGACATATAAATTGATGTCGGCTTTTGGGTCCTCATTCGCAAGGTAGAGCAACTGTGCAACGATAAGGTTCGCTGACTCATCCATAACTGGTCCACCTAAAAAGATGATTCGGTCATTGAGGAGTCGTGAATAAATATCGTAAGCGCGTTCACCGCGACCGGTTTTTTCAATAACAATTGGTACAAGTGTGGACATAGTTATGTATCTTTCTTCTTGTCTTCGTTGTGTTCGAGAACTTCATCAACAAGACCGTATGTTTTTGCTTCTTCAGCGGTGAAGTACTTATCTCGCTCGCCATCGTTGGCAACTTTGTCAAAGGTTTGCCCGGTATGGGTGGAGATAATTTTGTTGAGCGTTGCTTTTGAATTGAGAATTTGCTCGGTTTGAATTTGAATATCTGTTGTTTGGCCTGTGATTCCACCGTATGGCTGATGAATCATCACTTTTGCGTGTGGCAAAATGTGTCGTTTGCCCGCAGTTCCTGCGCATAAAAGTACAGCGGCCCCGCTGTATGCACGGCCTATGCAGTAGGTCGCAACATCCGATGATATCATCTGCATCGTGTCGTACATGGCGAGGGTATCGTCTACCGCTCCGCCCGGACTGTTGATGTAGAGATTGATTTGTTGTCCGCGCTTTTGGTCTTCAAGATACAACATTTGCATCATGACTCTCGCCGCTGATGCTTGATTGATTTCGCCAATCAAGAAAATAACGCGGTTTTCGAGCATTAACTCGTCGAGTGTCATCTCCCTTGTGCGTTGGTATGCAGAAGCCATAATTGGCGGTGCTTGCCCGCCGACTGCTCGAACAATGTCAATGCCATGGGTTGGTGGGTTTGTACTAATTGTTTGATCTATCATAAATTAACTCTAATCCTTCAGAAGTTGCGACATCATAGCACACGGTGTTCAATGAGAGCGACTTCAATCTAAAAGCGATTACTCGGCTCAATGGACACAGGGCCATGCGTATCACCAGGATCGCTTTCTCTGTCGAGTGGAAGCGTAATTCTGCAAAGTGTTCCACCGCCCTTGGCATCGACAAGGGTAATCTCGCCATTGTGTTCAAGGATGACTTTTCTGGCAACGGCAAGCCCGAGCCCTGTTCCCCGTTGCCCTTTGGTTGTATTGAAAGCGAGAAACGCCTCTTCTTTAGTGTCTGTTTCAACGCCAGAACCATTGTCTTGGATGGTCATCTCGAGCGATTCGCCATTATCAAGTATGGAAACGCTTAACTTTACGGCGCCGGTTTTTGAGGCGCAGGCATCAATCGCATTATTGAGTACGTTGAGCAACACCTGCAAAATGGCTGTTTGGTCGATGGGTATTGGCGGCAGGTCGGCTTCAACATCACTCTGCAAGGAGATGGAGCGTCGTTCGCTTGCACCACGAACAAGCGCAAGGGCATCTTCCACAATTGGTTCGATTTGCACATAGGAAATTTCTGGTGTACTTGTCCGAGACCAAGCAAGCATATTGAATGTCAATGCGTACACGCGGTCGAGGTTGCGGGCAAGAATCGGCCAACCCTCCCGAGCAAGCTCAAGGTCGCCTCTGCCAAGAGCGAGATTAATTGCGCCTGCACCACTGCGCAAACCCTGCAACATGTTTTTTACACTGTGGCTAATAGACGCAACGGTCTCACCCATCGCCGCGAGGCGTTCGTGTTGCATTTGTTTTTTAGCAAGCATGGCAGTGAGCATTGCCATTGCCGCGTGACCACACGCAGTGGATAATAATTCAAGTTGATCTTCGGACCACTGTCTGTTGTCCGAACGTATTTCAAGAAGCACCGCGCCAAGGTATGTGCCGTGTGCGATAAGCGGGCCACATAAAAACGATTTTGCCCCGCTCTGAATTGTTTCTTCGTCATTCATAAATCGCACATCATTTTTTATGTTTGGAATTCGTATGCCACATGTTTCATTGCATGTGTGTGTTACGATTGCCTTGGAAAACACAGAAGCATTAGCGGTGATTTTGTTTGGCGCTCCCTCGATTGTTTGCAGGATGTTTTTGTCATCATCCATCAAGACACCAACGCACCTATCTGGCTTAAACTCATCAACAAGAATAGCAACAAGGTGTTGTAAAATAGTTGTGCTGTCAATGGTTCCCGCAAGAGAAGCGGTAAGGCGATGCACCATGCGAAGGTGGTCTCGCGCAGATTGCAACGAGTGTGGTGAAGTAACGACAATTGACTCTGCGCTTGTGTCAAAGGAAGGATCATTTGTTTGTTGTGGCTCGGAGAGTGATGCGTGTTCACTAAATCTAAACAACGTTGCCCCACACCCAACCTCGTCACCTATCCGCAACGCAATTCGTTCAGTTAACAAGCGACCGTTCAAAAAAGTTCCGTTGGCTGATGCAAGATCTTGCAAAAACCACCTTCCATTGTCAGGCGTGAGTTCTGCGTGCCTGCGACTGATTGTCGGGTCTTCTAACGGCAGTGCTTCGGATGACCGTCCAATTAACTGCGGTTCATTTGGAGGAAGCGAAAATACCCCACCTAAATCCGGACCTTCAACAACTTCAAGCACCAACATGTCATTATCGTAACACGCACCTCGATTAACATGGGGTCGGGTACAGTCGGGTCCGAGGTCGGGTACAGGGTCGGGTCCTTTTTTAAAAGTATATAAAAGGCACAAAATATCCGTTTTCGTCGAAACATCAACTACTTTTCCCTTGAATCCGAGGGTCGGGCCCGTACCCGACCTTGTACCGGGTCGTGGAACCGACCCTGTACCGGGTCGTGGAACCGACCCTAAAGTTGGGTGGAGTAAGATGTACGAGATGGCGAAGCAACCAACATTTAAGGCATCTATGCGGATGGCGATTATTCATGGAAAAGAGTCGTTTTTAATGACTCGGTACACCAGAGATTTTGCAGATGTTCTTGCTAAAGAGCACGGCGAAATTGATCGAGTTGTATTCGATGGAGCAACGGTTGATCTGGCAACAGTTCTTGACGAGGTTCGCACATTTGATTTAATGATGCGACACAAACTTGTTATCGTGGACAACGCAGATGCATTCCTCGCATCAAAAGACACCGGTAAAATATCGAACCGTCAAGCGATGGAACGGTACGCAGAATCGCCAGTTTATTCTGCAACATTGTTACTTCGCGCGTCTGCTTGGCGGCCAGGCAAACTTGATAAGGCAGTAGCAAAAGTAGGTGTCGTCTTTAAATTACAAAGTTTGAGTGAACTGGATTCCGTTCGTTGGTGTGTTGGGCGTTGCGGCAAAGAACACGGGTGCGAACTCGACGCGCAAGCGGCACAGTTGTTAGTGCAGCGAATAGGACTTTCATTAACTCGGCTTGACACGGAACTCGGAAAACTTTCCGCAAAAGTTGCACCTGAAACAAAAATAACAAAAGATGATGTTCTTGAAATGGTCGGTCTCAGTAGAGAAGAGCAAGCGTGGGAAATTCAATCGGTTGTTCTTTCTGGAAACAGCGGCCTTGCGATGGCAAAACTTGGTGAACTTCTTGATGTGTCAAGGCAACCAAGAGAGTTGTTGATGTGGTCTGTTGTTGATTTAACAAGACGGCTAAGCGCAGCTTCAACCATGCTTCAAAACGGCATGTCAGCGGGTGATATTAGGAAGACATTAAAACTTTTCGGTGACGGTGGAAATCGAATATTGCATCTTGCCAAACAACGAACCCCCTCCCAGCTCGCAAACCTATTCACCGAAGCGGTAGCCGTAGATGCACGAACAAGAAGCGGGTTGCTTGATGGCCGAAGAGGGCTAGAACTACTTACGTTGCGTGTTTGCCGAGCAGTAAAATAGCTAGCATATAAGCGAAGTGCCGGTCATTTCTTCCGGTTTTGGAAGCGCAATCAATTGCAAAATAGTGGGAGCAATGTCCGCAAGTATTCCGTGTTCACGCAACTCACAATCAATACCAACTATATGAAGTGGGACATCGTATGTGGTATGCGCAGTGTCGGGGCTGTTGGTTTCACAGTTCCATGTGCGCTCGACATTGCCGTGGTCAGCAGTTACTATGACCGAACCACCAACAGCCATTGTTGCATCGATAATTTTTCCGCAATACTTGTCAACAACTTCAACAGCTTTGACAATGGCTTCAAAGTTTCCCGTATGCCCGACCATGTCTGCGTTCGCAAAATTCACAATAAGTACCGTTGGGCAATCATCGCTTGCAAGTTGCGCGAGCACACCATCGCAAACAAACTCCGCAGACATTTCGGGTTGTTGATCGTACGTTGCAACCTCCGTTGGGCTTGGAACAAGCAATCGTGATTCTCCAGTAAACGGGTCTTCTTTGTAGTCGTTAAAGAAGAACGTTACATGTGGGAACTTTTCTGTTTCTGCGCACCGAAATTGTCGAAGGTTGTTTTTTGAGAGCACAGCGCCAAGAATATCTTTCATGGGTTCTGGCTTGTTAAACGCGATGGCAGAAACAGGAAGATTTGATTCGTAATTTGTCATCGTTGCGTAATACAAGTTGTCAATTTTGTGTCCCCGGTCAAACGAACCGCGCGGCACTTCTGCCCATGCTTTATCTTGCAAAACAAAGGCTCTGCTTAATTCTCGAGGTCTATCGCCACGATAGTTAAAAAACAAAACAGCGTCGCCCCCTTGAACGAGACCGATAGGATTGTTTGATGCGTCGACTATTTGTGTCGGGACGACAAACTCATCACCCGTCATGTTTGGGTCAATAGGATTTTTGTAATACGATGAAATAGCCGTGGACGCAGAAAAACAAGTTTGAACTTTTGGAACATTTTGTTGTAATGGATGCGAAGTGTGCACTCCGGTCATGGCTTCATAGGCAACCGCAACTCGCTCCCACCGGTTGTCACGGTCCATTGCCCAATACCGACCAATGACGCTTGCAATTGACGCGTTGGTTCCGCGAATTTTATCTTCAAGTGTTTCAAGAAAACCAAGGCCAGCGCTCGGCGAGCAGTCGCGACCGTCTGTGACGACGTGTATAAAAATGGTTGCATCTATTGGTGCAGCATCAAGCAAAGCAAACAGGTGTTCAATATCACTGTGCACCCTTCCGTCACTTACTAGCCCAACAATGTGTGTTGCTCCTTCTCCACAGCCAATAGAAAAAGCCTCTGTAATTACGGGATTCGTTTTAAATTCACCGGCTGCTGCGGCAATGTTTAATCGCATGAGTTCTTGCGGAACGATTCTTCCTGCGCCAATGTTTTGGTGACCAACCTCGCTGTTTCCCATAACGCCAGCGGGAAGACCAACGTTTACACCACAAGTACTAATCATTGTTGTTGGGTGGTTTGTAAACAAAGAATCTGCAACAGGTGTGCTTGCTTTTATAACTGCATTGGTCGCATCCATTGCACTGTTTGGGTGCAATCCCCAACCATCACGAATGATTAATACGACGGGTAGTTGTTTAGTTGCCATATTTTGCTCTCATTCGTTTTAGTTCTCGTTCGTTTCGGCCTCTTGCTTTTGTAAGACACGCATCAATAATAGTGCGTAATGCCGTTGCGCCTTTCTTTGCAATAACTCTATCTGCAATTACCTTGAGGTCATCTGCATGGTACGGGCCACGAATATTATTTATGAGCAGTTCAATCGATGTTGATGAAGAACTACTCGCAAGTTGCCAGAGCATATCTTTTTGCATTGTGTTTGGCGATGCAAGTAGTTTGAATGCCCATAGAAAATCTTGCATCAACCCCTCACGAAACAACGCTGGCAATGCCGTTTTTGCGCTTTTTTCGCCAGCCACCTGCTCTTGCATGGCCATATGCCAAAGCGAAACAGCAAGTGTGTCCTTGCCAAGCATTACAACAGAGCCAATTGCTTCTGCAAACAAACGGTCGCTTTTTAACTGAGCAGCTACCCGCATGTTTGTTTGTGCAATGGCGGCGAGGTCTTGAAACCGCGGGTCATGTTTGGCTGGCTTTTTTATTCTGGTCATTGCAGAGGGTTGTGCGCAAAGCATAAGGGGGTCACCAATAGTATTGATGCGCCACGGCTTGCTGTTTATTCCTTGCCCAGCACTCCATCTAGATGCCGGCAAAAACGGGACTAAACTCATTGTTCTTCGCACAAGTTCTGTTTGTGGCACGAACGCTTGCAACATCGGTTCATGCGATGAACCAACGTAGGCATACACGCCCCGTGACAACCAAGTCCCACCAACCGTGTTGCGATCGCTTGGGTTTTTGAGCGACCAGCTATGTAAAAAGTAAAGCGCGGATGGCGAATTTAAAATAGGCAACCACGTTGGCGCAGTGCGTTCGTCAGACATGTCAAGAAAATCTTGGTTGCCTTTTGAAGTGAAATAGACAACGTCCGCGTCGACACCTTCTTTGTCAACTTCTTGAAGTCCAGCAAGAGATCCATCAATAACCGTGCTTTTAACACCGTAGCTCGGAAGCAGTTCGGGTATGTTTCCTGTCCCGTACATTGACCACGCGCCATCGTTTGGGTATGTGTTGCAGAACCAATAACTGTTTCGTTCTAAAAATAAACTACACATTGCCATATAAGTGGTGTCGACCTTGTTGCCAAAAATCCAACCGGTCCATGCAAAGCGTTTTCCAGTTTTATCTCTGCCAATGACATCGCTTACCGCAACTGGATTTTCTCTCACTTGCGAAAAATCAACGCGGGCGGGTAACGTCATACAGATAGTGATTGCATCGAGTGCGTCTCCAATGCGATTAAAAGGTAGCCCCGTTTTAGCAAGCGTGTCGTAAACTTCTTGCACAAGCAACGCCGTGGTTGACTCGCTCATGGTTTTATTTGCAGGACCCCAGTCATGTTTCATGTACGAAAGCAGTTGTCCTCGTCCCGCCGCAAGTGCAACCGCACCGAATCGGGCAGGATCATTTGCGTTGGTGATTACAATACCAAGTGGTGGGAGTTTTATTGCCTTGAGCGCATCTTTGATGGAGTTAGTTCCGCCCCAGGCCATTGCGACCGTTTGCTGCATCGCGGTTTCTATGTTTGAAATTTTTCCGACTGACGCTCGTACCCAGACTTTTTCTGGAGCAAACCGTCGAATGAATTGTGAGGCGCGAGGCTCTTGGTTAAACAAAACAGGCCATCGGTTTTCAGGAGACCAACGCGAGATTTCATCGAGGTACGTCGCTTCGTCTGGAACAAGCACAACTTGTTGCACAATGGGAAGTTTGCGTTGCACCGCAGCGGTTTTTGTACCCAGTCGCATCGCCACTTGCAATTCAGAGTTGATCACTGGAGCATGTTGCGAAAGTGCAATTGTTAACAGAAATGAAATCATGACCGAACTGGATTTAGAACTACGTTGTCTCTTCCAGGGACAATAACGTCTGCAATTTCAATGCATTCTTTAAATGATTCCTGCGCCATTTCTATGTCCGCGCAGTTTGATAGTACACTTGCTTGCGCTAAATGTTCACTGGTGGCAACCGTGTCGCCGCAAATCAAAATGGTTCGCGTTTGTGTCGGCAATAAAAGCCCACAACTGCCTGGCGTGTATCCATGTAAAGGAAACAGGTCGACACCCGGAAGTACCGTGTCTTCTGGAACGTCAAAATTGGCCAGCAAGTCGCGGTGTTGTTCTAAAAGAAGTGTAAGGTCTGTGTCGCCTTCAGCGCGTTCGAGTTCATCGCGCAATGCAAGGACAGCCGCTTGTATTTCTGGTTCGTGCATAAACCACGCTGCATGGCCAAGGTCGCCAAGGGTTCTTCTTCGATCGGGGTCAAAACTAGTAAGAAAAACATGTGTAATTGCAGAAAGATCAATGCCCCATCGTTCATAGAGTCGTGCATTGAGCATTTGTCCTGGAAGTGATGGGTCAACAAGCATGATTGCGTCACCGCTTTTAATAACAGTGGTTGTTGCGTGCCCAGTTCTTGGGGCACCAATGTCATTCCAAAGTGGGTTTGATGCAAGTGTTCCGATGGAGACAATTCGCCAGTCCATTGATTACTCCATGTGTGCATCTCGCCCGAGCGAGTGCAGTGAACTGTTTGGGTCTTCTTGAAGTTTTTTAATTCGCTCAATGACAAGTGGCGGAATAATAGAACCGAGTCGCTCGACATCGCCACCAAGTGCGGCAATTTGTCGAATCAAACTTGATGAGGTAAACGCGAATGCTTCACCTGTCACAATAAACACCGTTTCCATGTCTGCAACTTGGCGGTTTGTAATTGCAAGTTGGGTTTCCATTGCTAGGTCTGTAACATTACGGATGCCACGAAGAAGTGCGGAGGCACCAGAGTTTTTTGCAAAATCGACAGTAAGCCCAGCGTACCTCTCTACGGTAACTGGCGCAGTGTCTGGATTTTTTGCAACAAGTTCGTTGATGAGTGTTGTTGCAATTTCAACACGTTCGTCAAACGGAAAAAGGGAAGTTTTATTTGGGTTGTGTCCAATGCCAACAATAATGCGGTCAAACATGCCCCGTGCACGTTCAACAACGTCAAGGTGACCGCTTGTGATTGGATCAAACGAGCCCGCGTAGATGGCAACATGTTCGTTCATATTCTTAGATTGTACGTCGAATAGGAAGAAGCGGTGGAAACCATAAGAGCCGGAAGAGAATTAGCGTGGTTGTTTGTTATGGGTTGAATTTCATATTCGGCACTGAAGGCGTAAAAAAATCCCGCCCTGCCAATTGGCGGGGCGGGATTCATACGATTATCGTTTTTTAGACAGAGACAGCTTCAGGAAAGTCCACAACCGTGTCATTAATGTGGTTGTAAAAACTTGTGAATGTCATGACTGAAATACCCGCGACAACTTCGATTGCAGCTTCGGTATTGAATCCAGCATCCATAAATGCAGTGAGGGTTTTATCGCTGACATTGCCGTTTGTGTCGAGTGTTTCGGCAGTGAAATCAATGAGCGCTTGCATTTTTGTATCATCGCTCTGCCGTTTTCGGATATTGACGCAATCATCTTCACTTAGTCCGGTGCCCTTTGCGATAATGGAATGTGCAGCAAGGCAATAGTGGCAGTCCATTTTTTCAGCGGCAAGAAGTTGGACAACTTCACCTTCTGCTGACGTGAGCGCGCCGCCCTTGGAACCACCAGCCCAGCCCATAAACGCTTGTAATACTGGCGCATGCGCCGCAAGTCCTTTAAAGATGTTGATTTGTTTTTCTTTGAGTGGACCATTGAGTAAATCAGCACCTGCGCCTGTGTCTGTTGTTGGGTCAATATTTTTTAGTCGTGGCATGGAGGTGCCTCCTGTAGTGTTAGGGTGAGTATGTAGAAATGTTCAGATCTATACATTATATATGTTTATGGATATGGTTTTATTGGGAATAGTAAAAATGCAGGCACGATTAGTCGGCAAGATTTGCAAGACCAGCAGTTTCCAAAATCATCTTGAAGTTATCTGAAAACACGAAATTGTGTTCAGGAAATTCCGTGCCTGCCATGTTGTTGTCGATGTGGCTAAACAAAAGTTCAACACGACCGATTCGTTCCCACGCCTCGCCACCGGCAACTCTTCGATCGATCGTGCCCGAAGTGGATGCCCCTAGATGGTCAAGGCGGTCGATAGTTGCTTCGTATCGAATGGTATCGCCCGCTGTTACATCACAATCGAGCGATGCTTTTGCAATTTTTGCAAGGATCACCTTTTCTTTAAAACGCGACGTTGACCCAACTAAGATGCCCGCTGTTTGTGCCATGCCTTCAATCATGAGTGAAAACGGCATGATTGTTCTGCCTTGCACAATATGGTCATGCAAAACATCTTCAGCAAGCGAAACGTTTTTAACAGCAACGAGTCGTTTGCCTTCTTCGTGCTCCGTAATGCAATCAATCCATAGCCAGCGCATCAAGAATTATCCAGCGAGTTTAATTTCGACGAAATTAACAAGCGAATCAACAGTGATGAGATCACCAATTTTGGAAATAGATCTGTCACCATCTTCAATACTTGCAAAATCGACGTGCGCCATGCGTTCTTTTAGCATGGCAAGACCTGTGTCGGTGAGGTTTCCGTCTGATACCCAATCTGGATTATCCGTGAGATTTTCCGGAAATAATTCGCCTTGAGAAATTTTAAACTCAAATGTTTTTTCGATTCGAAAGACAATATCAAGGAAATCGATGGACTCTGCGCCAAGGTCGGCAGTTAGACTCGCAGCTGGGGTCACTTCGTCCTCGTCTACGCCTAGGGCATCATCGAGAACTTCCTGGATTTTTTCAAAAATTGCATCGCGGCTCATGACCGTCTCCTGTTGTTGTAAAGTTAAGACATGCGAACGGGGCGTATGGTAAACCGTCCCGCGACTGCTGTCTGTGTTTCTTCGGTGTCATTTTTAAGAACTGTGCCAGTGCCTTTACATGTAAAGGAACCGTCGGGGTTTTCCTTAACGATATTGACCTCGCATTTGAGCCGTTCGCCCGGCTTGACCATGGCGCCGTACTTGATGGCTTTCACTTCGCCTAAAACAAGGCGTTTGTCGCCTTTAGAGCATAATTTAGAGCCCGCTTGCACCATTGCTTCAAGCATGAGCACGCCAGGCAGGATGGGAAAACTCGGAAAGTGGTCTCCAAGATACTCTTCTGCTTGTGTTACTTGCTTGATGGTCACAATTCGTCCCTCGCTTTGTTCGAGGATTTGGTCTACAAGATCAAACTTCATTGCGTGGAATTATACCCGCACTACCTCAAACATGGCATTTTGCAGAAAATAACCGTCTCTGAGAAATTGCAGTGGGGTTGCGGGAGGTGGCTAGTGGGAGGTGGTTAGTGGGAGGAGGTCAGTGGGACGGGGTCAGACCCCATGGGGTCTGACCCCGCTAGGGGCTTGGCAAATGGGTGAGAATTAGGTATCCTGTGGCGTTCTGTAGCCCGCTTCTTGCTTGGGCTTTTACACTGTTTTAGCACTCTAATTCTCGGATTCAATAATGTCCAAAAACGGCACAATAATTCAAGTCATCGGTTCAACATTTGATGCTCAATTTCCAGCAGAAAGCCTGCCAAAAATTTATAACGCACTCGAAGTAGAAATCGATACCGCAGGCGAAAAAATTAAACTCGTTGGCGAGGTAAACAAGCACTTGGGCGGCGGACGTGTTCGTTGCGTTTCGCTCGGTAGTACAGACGGTCTACGTCGTGGTCAAGAATGTATCGACATCGGCTCACCAGTTACAGTTCCAGTTGGCGCAGGCGTGCTCGGACGAGTGTTCAACTTGTTCGGCGAGCCAGTGGACGAACGTGGTCCAGTAACATACGAAAAGCGGATGCCAATTCACGCTGCTCCCCCAAAACTTTCAGACCTAAACCCGAAATCTGAAATCCTTGAAACAGGAATTAAAGTCATCGATCTTCTTTGCCCGTTTGTTCGTGGTGGCAAGATTGGTTTGTTCGGCGGTGCTGGTGTAGGCAAGACAGTTATTATTCAGGAAATGATTGCACGTGTTGCACGTGACTTCGACGGATACTCAGTTTTTGCAGGTGTTGGCGAGCGAACACGTGAAGGCAACGACCTCTGGCTAGAAATGCAAGAAGCACAATTTACAAATGAACAAGGCGAAACAGTTTCTGTTCTTGATAAAGTTGCGCTGGTCTTTGGCCAAATGAACGAACCACCGGGTGCTCGTCTTCGAGTCGCTCTTTCTGCGCTTACGATGGCGGAAAATTTCCGCGATGAATCTGGTAAAGAAACACTTCTCTTTGTTGATAACGTGTTCCGCTTTACACAAGCGGGTTCTGAAGTGTCCGCACTTCTTGGCCGTATGCCATCCGCGGTGGGTTACCAACCAACGCTTTCAACAGAAATGGGCGAATTACAAGAACGCATTACTTCAACAAACAAAGGCGCAATTACATCCGTGCAAGCGATTTATGTTCCTGCCGATGACTTGACTGACCCAGCTCCTGCGACAACATTTGCTCACCTGGATGCATTTGTTGTGCTTGAACGTAAAATTGCTGAAAAAGGTATTTACCCAGCGATTGACCCGTTGTCATCATCATCTCGTATTCTTGACCCACAAGTCGTTGGCCAACGTCATTACGACGTTTCAAGACGCGTTCAAACTATTCTTCAACGGTACGCAGACTTGCAAGACATTATTGCGATTCTCGGTGTTGACGAATTGTCTGAAGACGACAAACTAACTGTTGCACGTGCACGTCGAATCGAACGATTCCTCAGCCAACCATTCCACGTTGCAGAGCAATTTACTGGGTTCCCAGGCGTAAACTCAACGCTTGAAGAAACAATCGATTCATTCGAACGGTTGTGCGACGGCGAGGGCGACGATCTCCCAGAATCAGCGTTCATGTACGTTGGCACACTTGAAGAAGCCTTTACCAAGGCTGAAGCCATGGCAGCCTCAGTAGCTTAAAGCAAAAACAACACAAAACACAGGGCCCGCAACATTTGTTGCGGGCCCTGTTTCGTTATACACTACGTAGCTCAAAACAAAGGAAACTCATGTTTATAAAAACTGCACTTTTAACAATCACTCTTTGCGCAACAGCCGTCGCAGCCGATCGAACTATTCCCGCAATCCCAGAAGAATTAACCGCTCGCGTTGAACGAGCGTTTGCAAATGCAGACGTAGAAATTGCGGCCATCATCGCGGTGCCTAATGACCAGCGAACCTTTGCGAACACAGTGGGCGCGATTGACGACATGATGGCACGTCTGGATGGCGATGCAAATCTGATGGCGTTTATGGCGTATGTGCATGAAGATGCCGGCATCCGCGGCGCAGCTCAAGGCGCCGAACAACTTTGGTCTGACTGGTCGATTGATTTTGCGACAAACGAAAGTTTGTACAGCGCGATTAAAACATACGCTGATACAAAGCCAAATCTTTCAGGCGAACAAGCGCGAATGCTTGAACACACAATGCGTGATTATCGACGAAGCGGTATGTCCCTTGCAAAAGAAGACCGCGAATCGTTGAAAGTAATTCAAAAAGAACTTGGCACGTTAACTATTGAATTTGACACAAATATTCGAGAAGATAAAACAGTTGTCCCAATTCCAATTGGAGGACTCGAAGGTGTGCCACAAGATGTCATCAATAGACTTGACGTTAAGGATGGTAACTACCAAGTAACGCTTGACTACCCAACGTTTGGCCCCGTGCTTGATTATTGCTCTGTTTCAGAAACGCGCAAAGCAGTTCGGTTTGCGTATTCAAAAAGAGCAGGCTTAGAAAATGTTTTGCTTCTTGAGCGAATTTTAAAGTTGCGTGATGAAGCATCAGACCTTCTTGGCTATGCAACAGCAGCAGATTATGAAACAGAAACAAAGATGTCAAAGGATGCTAAAACGGTTGCTGATTTTTACAAAAAACTTCGACCAGTTGTGCGTAAAAAGGCAGAAAAAGACTGGTCAGAACTTCTTGAGGCAAAACGAAAAGACACTGGCAACCCAATAGCGGAATTTTATCCGTATGATTTTAGTTATTACTATGAAAAAATAAAGAATGACAAGTACGCAGTCGATTCACAAAAAGTACAAGAGTATTTACCGCTGCAAAACGTAATGGACGGATTATTTGAGATAACACAACTTCTTTACGGTATTGAATACCGCGAAGTAACCGATATTGCGGAAGAGCGCGGCACGCCACTTTGGCACGAAGACGTTCGCTTGTTTGAAGTTTGGGATACGAAAACAGACAATCAACTAGGCGAGTTTTATATTGACCTGCACCCGCGCGATAATAAATATTCACACGCAGCCCAGTGGGGATTAGTGCAACATAAAGTTTGGGGAGATGGCACAGTGCAACTTCCAGTTGCAGCGCTTGTGTGTAACTTTACAAAGCCAACGGCTGATAAGCCCTCTCTTATGACGCATGACGAAGCAGAAACGTTTTTTCATGAGTTTGGTCACTGCCTGCATACGATTTTAAGCGAAGCAGTTATTGCGGGTTTTGCGGGGACAAGTGTTGAACGTGACTTTGTTGAAGCGCCTTCGCAAATGTTTGAAGAGTGGGTATGGACACCTGAAACATTAAAATTGTTTGCGCGTCATTACGAAACAGGCGAACCAATGCCAGATGAACTTATCGCAGGAATGATTGCAGCGAAGAATTTGCAAAGCGGCGTTAAAACAGAAGGGCAAATTTTCCTCGGCATGGTTGATCAGGCATACCATACAGATACAGACGGAATTGTTGACACGACACAAGTCGGCTACGACGTGCACGACGATGTTCGCATGTACCCGCACACGCCGGGCTCACATTTCCAAGGAAGCTTCGGTCATCTAACGGGCTACCAAGCTGGTTATTATGGATACATGTGGTCGCTTGTGTATGCGCAAGACATGTTTCAACGGTTTAAAGAACTTGGCATGCTTAACCCAAAAGCAGGCGCGTATTACCGGGATAAAATTTTATCCAAGGGCGGCACAGAAGATAGCATCAACCTTGTTCGTGATTATCTTGGTCGTGAACCATCAATGAATGCATTTTTGCAATCACTCGGTTTAGAAGTTGATACAACATCTACATTGCCGGGCGATGCAGTTGAGGGAAACCCAGAACAATCTGATAGTGGTTTGGAATGGTGGGTAATTAACGAGGGCGATGTTGGTGGCGACTCTCCAACTCCCACAAGCATGGTCAAAGTACATTACACCGGCTGGCTTGAAGATGGCACGAAATTCGATTCAAGCGTTGATCGCGGTCAGCCTTCTTCATTCCCATTAAATAGAGTTATTCGTGGTTGGACTGAAGGCGTAGCCAATATGAAGGTTGGCGAAAAATGCAAATTCAGAATTCCAGCAAAATTAGCGTACGGCTCGCAAGGAAGACCCAGTATTCCAGCGAATTCAATTCTTATTTTCGATGTCGAATTATTAGACATCATTGACTATGCAAAGGTACCCCCTATGGAACAATTACCAGGCGATTCAGTAACAGGCGACATTTCAACGAGCGGCACAGGACTTCAATGGTACGACATTGCCGAAGGCAGCGGCGAAACCCCTGCAGGCCCTTCAAGTACAGTCGAGGTGCATTACACTGGCTGGCTTACCGACGGCACAAAATTTGATTCGAGTGTTGATCGTGGTCAAACCATCGAATTCCCACTTAATGGCGTGATTGCTGGTTGGACTGAGGGCGTTGGCTCGATGAAAGTTGGCGGTAAGCGCAAACTTATCATTCCTGCGGAACTTGGTTACGGTGCAGCTGGCGCTGGCGGCGTTATTCCTGGCGGAGCAACTTTAATCTTCGACGTCGAACTGGTTTCCACCAAATAAATTACCCCTTGGGTAATTAAATGCGGGCAAAAACGTTCGTGACAAAAGGTAAAAATTAGCGACAAGACAAAGCAGAAACAAAGCAAACACCCGTTAATTGTCGGGTGTTTGCTCTTGGGGCTAGCCGCAATCCCAGATGCGATGGTTGTACCTGTTCTCAAGGATTTGACCGTTGATAGGTTTGGTGTTTCTGAGGGTGCAGCGCACTACTTCATGGCTATCAACTTGCTCGGCGCCCTGTTCGCTATTGGCATCTTGGCAGTATTAAAACGCCGCTTCTCATCCTCTGTTTTGTTTGTTTCCGCTGCTGTTGTTTCAGCGATATTAATGGCTTGTATGGCTGTTACGAACTCGTGGGGCGCGTTTTTAGCACTTAGATGCCTTGAAGGTGGTGCTGATTTACTCCTACTTTCCATCCCCTTCCGATTAATAGCAGGAGCTGGCAAACAGGAGCGTTACGCAGGCCGAATCGGCGGCGGTTTCACCGCAATGATGGTCGCGCTCGCCATCGGTGTTGGGGCGGGAAGCGCCATAGGTAAAGATTCAGCAGAATCTGTATTGTGGGCAGGCGCTTTGATAATGGGAGTTTTGTCGTTAGTTGCTTTGATAGTGCGTCGAACTGTTGATAAAACGCCCCCATCTCCACTTCCAGAGCCAAGCGCTTGTCCATTAATTCCTCGAGAATGGGTAGGTGCTGGTTTTTACGCGATTGACCGTGGACTTGCAGCGATTGTGTCGACATCGTTGCCGATATTGCTGGCTTCTGGGTTTAACGTTACCAAAACAACTCTTGGTGTTGCCCTTGTTGGTATGTTCTTGTCTTTGGCAGCGTTTTCCGCGCCTGCGGGTGTGCTTGCAGACCGCTTTGGTGGCGGCAAAATACGACTAATCGCGGCATTGATGTGTGGGTTTGCGCTCGCTGGGCTTGGTTTAATGGCATGGCTTCCACCCGAAGTTATTTTGGTCCCTTGTTTGTTAATGTACGGTGCAGGTGCTTCTGGCTTAATGCCATCTGCCTTTTCAATCGCCGTTCGTCAAGATGCATCGAATCTTGTTTTTAGTTCGCTTCAAGCCGCCGGGCAAGCAGGATATGCAGCCGGTGTTTTAGGCGGGGGCTTGTTGATCACTGTTATTGCCCTACCGCCAGACTTGATGCTCTCTCGCATGTTCCCCATAGCTGGGCTCCTCTATATTTTATGCAATTGCTTATTGTTATTTACCCTGCGCAACATGGCAAAACGGTAACCTTGCCACGGTGAAGAAATTACTTATTATTCTTGTAAGCGGGATGGTTATCATCCTTGCGGGGATAGCAGTTGCAGTTTGGCTGAGTTGGCAACCACAACAATGGTACGCCCCACCTGATTACTCGCGTCAAGAAATTAAAACACTTGCAGACCGCGCAGAATATCGATTAAATGAAGAGTTTCACAAGGTTCGACCAACGGATAACGTTTGGCGTCTTCGAATCACAGACGAGGCAATGAATGCTTGGCTGTCTGGCAGACTTGAGGGTTGGCTTACACACGATCAAGACGTAGAACTTCCCAAAGAAATCCATAATCCGCAAGTGCACGTTACTCCGAGCGGTGTTTGGGTTGCCGCAATGGTTGAGATAGACGGCGATTCATCACGGCCTGTCGCGTTGCAGTTGTGGATAGATGTCACTGATGGCGTTGCAACTGTTTTGCCAGTCGCAATACGACTTGGCAAAATACCAATCCCCATGGCTGTTTTTAAGCAATTTATTCAAGATGCGCAAGCTAAGGCGGGAGAAATTGCATCGATTGTCCCCCTTATGGATGATAGAGAAGTGCAAATTCAGTCAATTACGTTTGAAGAGGGCGCTCTGGTGCTGACTTGCCAAACGCATCTCCCACAGTAAAAACCAACTCTCTACAATACCCAAACAATGCCCACAATTACGATAGATGGAAAACTTTTGGAATTTGAACTTGGTCAATCGATTATCGATGTTGCGCACAGCAACGAGATTGAAATTCCGCATTACTGTTACCACCCATCGTTAAGTGTTGTTGCGAATTGTCGTATTTGTCTTGCAGAGGTTTGGGCACCGAACCCACGAAACGGCAACAAGCTTGAGGCTATGCCAAAATTATTGCCAACGTGCCAAACCCAAGCGGGTGATGGTCAAGTTGTGTATACGACTTCACCAAAGGCAACAGCAAATCAAAAGTCAGTCATGGAGATGTTGTTGAATCACCACCCAATTGATTGTCCAACTTGCGACCAATCAGGCGAATGCGATCTTCAAGATTATGCATACGAGTACGGTCGCGGCCAAAGACGTTGCGATACAGATAAAATAACACAAAGTAAAAAAGACATTGGTGACAACATAATGTTGTACGGTGACCGTTGCATTATGTGCACACTATGCGTTCGGTTTACGGATGAAATTTCGGGTACATCAGAATTGATGATTGATGGCCGCGGAGCAAATGAATGCATTGATGTGTTTCCTGGAATTGGAATTAACAACGAACTAAGCGGCAATGTCATTGACATTTGTCCTGTTGGCGCCATGCTTGATAAAGACTTTATGTTCAAACAACGAGTCTGGTTATTGAAAACCGTGCCATCGATTGATCCACTTACAAGCAGCGGCGATAATATTATTATTGAGCATAATAATAATCAGGTGTATCGTGTAAAACCGCGCACCAACTTGGAAGTGAATGATTATTGGATTACCGATGAGGTTCGGTACGGTTGGAAGTTTGTGCACGATGAATCGCGGATAACTGAAATGGACGAGGATGCAGAAATAATTGCTGCAGACAAATTGCAACAAGCAAAAAAAATTGCGCTACTTGTAAGCCCAATGCTTAGTTGCGAAGACGCTTGGCTTCTTGGTCAACTTGTTC
>Ga0302127_10000260_pt1 | contig 28002 bp, 28 predicted proteins | sample CB4_SCM_MG_FD_204452 | JGI IMG/M metagenome (GOLD analysis project Ga0302127, IMG submission 204452) | Marine microbial communities from Western Arctic Ocean, Canada - CB4_SCM | ecosystem: Environmental > Aquatic > Marine > Oceanic | place: Canada: Western Arctic Ocean | collected 2017-09-24
AAGGTAGGTGATATGGATACAGAACTATTTGGGGAATGGTTCCGCGCCTTTGCCATGAACGCTGGTATTACTCTTCATATCGACAACATCTATGGCGATAATGCACACCATATTGCCGAATCATGTTTTAAGGCGCTTGCTAGGGCTTTGCGTCAGGCGGTTGCTATCGATCCAGACGCACCCAAGCGTTTGCCATCAACCAAAGGCGTTCTTTAGTCACACATTTCGTCGTTTATCGTGCCTTGAGGGTTACACAAGTTCATAGTCTATACTGCTAAGATAATTCAGAATTCGGATGGACATTAATATGTTTGATGCCGTACGGCGATTTTTTCAAAATGCAACGAGTGGGGCAGTGCGTGATGGTATAGCTGTGCGCAGTGCGGCTGAAACCTATAAAGACTTCAAGATACAGCCAGCTCCTCGCAAGCAGGGATCTCAATGGCTTACCGCAGGGCTTATATCAAAGTCAGGGTCAGATGGAGAGCAGGTGTCGGAGTTTGTCCGCTCAGATATGTTCTCATCGAGAGATGATGCTGAGAGCTGTGCAATGGTAAAGGGGCGCCAGATTATTGATGAGCAGGGTGATAGCCTTTTTGATCGCTCTTCACCCTGATATTTTAGTGCTTCAATCGTGCATCCAATAAAGGCCGGGCGAGTTACCCGGCCTTTATTGGGTTAGTTAACCTGCCTTTGCCTCATAATCATTGATGTCTAGCTTCAAAAGCTGCATCGCATTAGTAGTGCAGATTTTTTCCCGGTCATCTTCGCTTAAACCGTCGATCTGATAGACGTGCTCAACCGGATCATACTCGCCCATATCAAAAGGGTAATCGGTCCCGAGGACGATTTGATCTGTGCCGAATATTTTTATCAAATGCTCGAGTTGCTCAATTGAAAACACCAATGTATCGACATAGAATTTTTTTAGATATGTGGACGGTTTTTGATGAATTTTCTGCCGACAATCAGGTCGTGCGCCATAGGCGTGATCAATTCGTGCAAAGTAATGGGTAGTGAACGCGCCACCATGAGAAAGCACAAATTTTAGATTTGGGAAACGCTCCAATACGCCATCGAAAATCAGATAGTGTACGCCAACAGTAGTATCGAGCGGATTGCCGATCAAATTCATAAAATGATGGCGAGCCAGTCTTGGACTTAAGAATGAGGATGGATGAATAAGCATCGGCACATCAAGTTCTTGTGCGGCTTCCCAAAATGGGTCGAGCCTTGGTGTGGAGATCTCTTCAGTCTCACTAACCCGCGCTCCGATCTGAATTCCACCAAACCCTAGCTCGTTGATGCAGCGTTTGAGCTCGCGGATTGCTAGATCGGTGTCTTGTAACGGTACCGTCCCAAGCCCAACGTGGCGATTTGGAGCCTCCTTTATTTTGGCCGCTAGCCCGTTATTGACAATCTCCGCTGATTCCGCACCAAGGCTTGGTTCGGCCGCGTAATAAAATTGGCTTGGGCTGCACGAGATGGCGGCCACATCGAGTTGCATCTTATCCATATCTTTCAGCCGAGTAGGGATGTCGGTGAGCATTGGCAGCCGTTCGGCGTGGTGTTTGTTGCTCTGTTCTCGTGAGACAGGATCAGCTAGGCGCACTGCGATCAGTGGTTCATCTGGCAAGTGCGGCTTAACCAGATCATCGGCTGCAGGAATGGACATATGGATATGAAAATCGAGTGTCGGTGTTTTCGGCCGTGGGCGTGTTGATAGATGATCGCGACCTGCGGTTGATCCATAGGGTTTTAAGGGTATGTCGTATTCAGCCATGACGGTTCCTTCTTGACGGTTTGTGATTGGTAGGTGGGCATTAGAAATCTTAGCTTTCAATGTGAGAATGCTCGCTTGTTTCTGATTCTTGTTGACGGTCTTGCGCCAGTACTTCGCGGTATTGTCGATTGGCATGTGCCATGGTTGGCCATCCCGCATACATTCCTACATGGATCATAATTTCGCATATTTCATCGTGACTCATGCCGATTTTACGTGCGCTGCGATAATGGCTGTGGTTGCCTGATGGGCGAGCGAGTGCGATATTAGCAGCCAGTGTGATGATCTGACGGTCTCTCAACGATAGATGTGGACGCTGCCAGATCTGACCCCATAAATACCCAAGAGAAAGATCAAACATTTCATCATACGTATCCTCCTGCTCGTGCAGGCTATCCTCTCGACCCATTTTCTCCAGAATATCTCGTCCCTTTTGCAGCTCTTCCTCGGTGATCATGATGTTCTCCTTTGTGATTAGCAGCGGTAATTTTTAGTCTTGACCAAGGTAATCATGATGGAGAAGACCCCATGCAACAATGGAGTTAGGAAAACAATATGCTCTAACTTCAGGAATGGAAAGAAAAGGATATTTCTCGCCCATATATGATAGTTACATGAAATAAAAGATCGCACGTGGAAGCAAACAATTGTTAAGCTAGGCTGCGCTGCGACGTAACCCCAGATCAGATCCATATCCAAGCGATTTCAACTAGTATGGTTGGAATGATTAAGCTCGCCCTGATCGAGCAAGGGCAGTGTTTTCTGTGAAATAAGCCCACTGACTAAAGGTATATGGCCTGAAAGATCCTAGCAACAAATGCGTGGGTTTGGTCAGGCCAGCGCGCGCAGAAAATCTTTGCAGATAGCTCAATAATACGTCAATAAAATCCGAAAGTTAGCTTTCGTTGCAGCGCTTGATTTTGTGTCAGATCACGCCCATTCTCTAGCGCAATTACGGCAGGGACTAGATTCATAATGAAACCAGAATCAAGGTATGATACCCACGTTCCGGGACTGCACGAGAGATGATGATTGTCCAACCAAAGCTCGTTCTTGCCAGTCGATCTGAGCGCCGATTAGCTCTTCTAGAGCAGGTGGGTGTGAAGCCGGACCTGTTGCGACCAGTTGATATTAATGAGTCTCCCCACCTGGGTGAGCTGCCACGCGTTTTGGCTCGGCGCCTAGCGCGTGAGAAGGCCGAAGCCGCGCTTAAGCTGATCCACGAAGAAGGAGGTCTAGGGGATGTGGTCATCCTTGCGGCTGATACCGTGGTTGCCGTTGGCCGCCGGCCTATCCCCAAGCCCAAACTTCTTGAAGAAGCTGTTGATGCCTTGCGACTTCTTTCTGGTCGTGGTCATCGGGTTTTCACATCGGTGTGTGTCGTCGGTGCGGGCGGACTTATGCGTGAGCGTACGGTTGAAGCAAGGGTGCGGTTCAAGCGGCTGTCCCACGATGAAATTGAAAATTATCTTGCAAGCGGTGAGTGGTGCGATAAGGCTGGAGGCTATGCAATACAGGGACTGGCAGGCGCCTTTGTCGTTCGCATCATCGGGTCTTATACAGCGATTGTTGGGTTACCGCTTTATGAAAGTGTGAATCTTCTTCTCGATGCCGGATGCCAAGTACACCACAATTGGCCGATGAATTCTGGTGGTCACTAAAGATGTTTCTGCGCAACTTTGATAGTTGATTGTATATTTAATTTAGCGGACTGGTAATTAGTCAACTGGTTTTGTGCATGCTGTCGCAGATTTGCGTTAAACTGATGATAGCAAATACCTCTCATGGAGGCTGATCGATGGTGCCGCGCTGTAGCCTGCTGGCTGTCCTGATAATTGCCCTGCCCGGTTTTTTTATAAATCCGGCATATGCTGATCCGATAGAGTCGTTGATCTTGGGTCAGAAAAGAATCCTCAATGAATTCTGGACTAGTTGGATTTCGTTTCGCGAATATAATGGTCTTCTGGTCTATTTTAGTCATTTGGTCAGTTATCGCTGCGCTATCAAGGAAGTGCGTTATGGCATCAACAGTGAGGTGGCGCGCGATCTCTATGTGATTCCGCCGTGTGATCCCGATAATCTTTATACGATTCCGCCTAGTACTTTGATCTATAGAACGATTCCTCCATCCACCAAGATGATGAGCGTAAAACTCATTTATACCGATGGTGAGGAATCTGAAACGCGTATTTTTAGTGTTCCGCAATGAGTAAAATTGATGGTAAAATGCCACAAAAAAATAAAAAATCTCCAACCTGTCCAAATTGTAGGCAACCGGCGGGCGGTGAGGATAAGCCTTTTTGCTCGAGGCGTTGTGCGGAGATAGATCTTGGCCGTTGGTTAAAGGGCGGATACGCCATTGCTGGCGATCCGGTGTTGTCTAATGATGAAATGAATGATGATTCGGAAGAGCATTGAGCTGCGCGCTGATGTATGGACTTAAAGCGCGATGTTTCCTATAACGCCGCGGCGTGTGCGTATTGTTGGTATGATTTTTTGCCTCAAGATTAAATTTGATTTTGCCCAGGTAGCTCAGTTGGTAGAGCAGCGGACTGAAAATCCGCGTGTCGGTGGTTCGAGTCCGCCCCTGGGCACCACTTTCCCAGTTTCAGATTACCTGCCTCACTGATTTGTAAGCATTTGTTTTGTTTGCAGGTGGTGAGTGATGCACAAAGTAGAGCCAAAAATGGTAATTAAGGGGAAAACGTACCCCACGGGAATTCAACAAACTTGAAATCACCCAACGTGGTTCAGTGATTTTTAAATCGCCATATAAGACAACTGAACTGGTTACCTAACTCCCACGCCTAATCTGTGTAACATCCCAAAAACATATAACGTGACACACCCCCAGTGTCCCTGCATGGGGTAGCGCATTAGAGCTCTTTCTGTTTAAGCTATGATATCTGCCGAGGGATCAAACGAGGATAAAAATGGATGTTTTTGATCTGAATGAGGAGCAGCATTTCGATAGTGTTAGGCATGTCGAACATATATTGAGTCAGTTTTCCGGTGGTGATACCACGGTGGCGTGCTGGGAGCCTGACCAAATTAGTCCTAATCACTGCCACCCAGGCGCTACTGAAATCTATTTCTGCTACACTGGCGGCGGGCGTATGATCACGCCGCTGCGCGAAGTTGATGTCGTTCCCGGTAGCTTCGTCGTCCATCCACCGGGCGAGGTTCATGAATATGTCAATGGATCTGAGCGCACGCTTCTGTTCCGGGTACGTATAGGTGATGATCTGGTCTCTCGCCATTTGGGTAATAGGCGCCTTGAGGACTGGGTACAGAAGCCAGAAGATGCTGCCTATTTTGCTAAAAACCCGGTGGTCTGAGGGAAGAAATCGAAGATTAAGAAGATAAAGAACATTACATCGGGGTCTATTTGATAGACGGATCGAAGAGATCATCCACAGCAGGCACAAGTTTGAGATAAAGCCAACCAGAAAAAATAACCCCCTATAAGCTATCGATCCGGTCGATGCTCCTCAAATCAGGGAACATACGCGCCCATGCCAAGGTTGTGGCGATGGTGACGATGCCGCCGACCACTACCGCGGGGATAGCTGTAATCCATGCAGCCATCAGTCCGGCGCGGAAATCGCCGAGTTCGTTTGAGGCATTGATTGCAACGGAGCTTACCGCATTTACTCGTCCACGCATCTCATCGGGCGTTGCAATCTGCATGATGGTCTGGCGGACATAAACGCTGAGCATGTCTGAACCTCCCCATACCGTAAGCATTAGTATTGAAAACCAGAATACTTCCGAACAAGCAAATGCGATGGTAGAAGCGCCAAGAATAAAGGTGGAGATGAATAGTGTTGGGCCCATATGGCGCGGAGATGGCATTTGGGTAAGCGCAATGCCGACCAGCAGCCCGCCAACCGCTGGCATGGTACGCATGATACCAAGGCCCTCTGGTCCCACATGGAGGATGTCTTTGGCAAATACTGGCAATAGCCCCATAATGCCTGAAAATAGCACAGCGATTAGATCGAGCGTGATCGCGCCCAGCATGATCTTTTTCCGCCATACAAATGAAAAGCCGCCCAGCACTGTTTCAAGGTCGATGCGGTTGGTCGAACGCTTGACGCCGCTGAGCACTATCGGAATTGCGGCAAGCCCGGCAATGGCAAAACAGATTGCCACTACTAGATAGACCCACATGCCGATTATCACGATTAGGAAGCCGCCAATCGCCGGGCCCAGCATGAAGCCAGCCTTGAGCAGAGAAGAGGAGACCGCCACAGCGGTGGCGAATTGCTCTCGCGGCACTACATTTGCGAGGATTGCATTGACCGTTGGCTGAAAAAATGTCTTGGCTGAACCATGTGCTACCAGCAGCAAAAAAATCGGCCATACCGCCGCACCTTCTGTCAACGCGTAATATAGGAACAGACCTGAGATTGCGGCGGCAATGAGATTTGTGATGATGCAAATGCTGCGCCGGTTAAAGCGATCTGCTACCAAGCCTGAAACCAAGAACAGTGCTAACACTGGCAAGAATTGGGCGAGCCCGACAAGGCCCAGATCGAAAGGATCTCCGGTCAGCTCATAGACCTGCCAGCCAACGGCGACACTAAGCATCTGTAAAGCTGCACTGTTGAAGATGCGCATCACGCCAAAGCATAAAAAGTTGGGGTTATGGTAAAGCGAGCCCGGCAGCACGGCCGGCTCGTCAGGTTCTGTCCCGGGAGAAGCCGTCGGCATTTTTACCACATCTCTTTTATAACTTGGCTTACGTCTTGAACTTCCACCGTGTCATATGACACCAAACGCGGTGCGCGGCAATCAGACTGAGTTGATAGGGGCCGCTTGTGCAACTTTGCGATAAACGCCGGGAGAGCCCGGAGCAAACTGGCAAACACCCCATGCAGCGGCTTGACGTAGTTCACCAAAGGTCTGATCTGCAAGGTTCTGCTCGCCGGCAAACTCATGCATTAGAAAGTGGCGGCTAGTTCCTTCCATGGTCAGATAGCGGCGCAACCGTTTAAGCCCCGGCACCCGAGCGCAGGCCGAAACATAGGAGGTTTCGAACCAGATGTTGAAGGCTTGAATCTGGTCCAGCGCTACATCAAATCTGTCTATCAACAAAAGCGGCGCGAAGGCTTTTTTGCAACTCTCAATACCGGAATCGGTGCAGACGGCTACATAGCGCGCCTGATTTTGCATGCGCTCGTTGTGGTATGTGGCGTCGCGGACTTCCCGCACCGCCCTCAGTCTCTGATAGGGCTTGTCGTAGAGATCACCCAGCGTTGGCGTTACATAGATGGTGACGTGGGTTTGGGGTGCTGTGGCACCGCTTGGCGGACCAATGGTTAGGTCTGTGGCCAGATCAAAGCTTGCTGCCGGGCCGAATCCGATTGCCATACGTGGCGGGAACATCTCTTCTACCAGCCATGGTCGGAACTCATCAAGATGTTCCGGTGCCAGATCGCAGAACACCGCCAATAGGCCGGTGCCGCACACTAGTTCTTTAGCCTGGTGTGCTTGGCCACAATCGCACTGGGCATAGCATGTCTTAGCTTGGTGACAATCTCAGATAACCATTTAGTCATTTCCGCTACCTGCCTTGGTTTCAAAACTGTGTTTAAGTGAAAGCGTGACGCTTCCATAGTCTTGGGTCAATATGTATCCCCACGGGCTAGTAGAATTTGTTGATGCATTTTGTCACGATGATCTGGCGACTGCTCGTGCAATTTGGGAGGGTTTTTATCTGGTGATTGAGTTTTTTTTACAAGACACCGGGGCTCAATAATGCAGCATTTATCAAACAAGCGCTTCACATGATGGGTATTCTCAACATTTCTGCGCGTATGCGTGCGCCCCACCCGGCTTTTTCTGAGACTGATCTGCAGGCAATCAGTACGGTTTTGGGCAAGGCTGGTTTGTTGGAATTTTATTGTACTATCACTGTTTGAACGGCGAGGAAAAGGAAACGAGATGGAACTAGGTCTTTTTATGATGCCGGTGCATCACCCTGAGAAGGACTGGGCGCAAGCGCTGCAGGAAGATTGCGATGCGGTGATTGATGCTGACCATCTTGGCTTCACCGAGGTTTGGGTTGGCGAGCATTTTACAACCAAGGTTGAGATGATCCCGTCACCATTCATGCTATTTGCAAGGGTTTTGGATCGCGCAAAAAATATTCGCTTCGGCACGGGAGTTATCAATTTGCCTCACCACAATCCGATTGTTGTGGCGGCTGAGGCCGCGATGCTTGATCAGATGAGTGGCGGGAGGGTGATGCTGGGAGTTGGCCCCGGCGGACTTGCCAGCGATGCTGAATTGTTTGGCCAGGCTGATGACATGGCCGGGCGCTATCCGATTACGCTAGAAGCGATTGATGTTATTTTGCAAGCTTGGAAGGCTGGCTCCCCGTTCAAGGTTGAGGGGAAGCACTGGAATTTTGCTCTGGAGCGAGCAATCTGGGAGCATGGCGGTATCGGTCAGCTGTGTCGACCCATGCAACGTCCGCATCCACCGATTGCCATGGCGATGGTCGGGCCGGGCGGGCCCACGGCGGCTTATATTGCCGAGCGAGATTTTATTCCAATCTCGGCTAATTTTATCCCGCTTGAAAATGTTGAGGCTCAATGGAGGGTCTATAGTGAAGCCCGCGAGGCGGTAGGAAAGCCCGCTGATCCGGCAATCTGGCGCGTGGCGCGTAATATTTTGGTGACTGAGACACAGGCCCAGGCGCGTGATCAACTTTGTGATCTTGACGGCACACTTGCTTATTATTTCCGTTATTTGCGCGGTGCTCGCCGGCTTGCCGAGGGCCGCCAGATTGATGCCTCACTGGGTCCCGTGGAACTTCACAAGGAACTCGGCGTTGCCGAAATAATTGATCAATGTGTGATCGCAGGAACTTCCAATCAGGTGCTAGATCAGCTTGTCGCTCTGGTCGACCGGCTGGGCCCGTTTGGTCACCTCATCACAGTTGGCCATGACTGGGAGAAAACCGGGCTTTGGCAATCATCGATGAGGCTCTTAGCTGAAGATGTAATGCCCAAGCTTTCCCAGTATGCGGGGAGTGTGGGCAGGTCATGATATTGCCGTGATCGGAGCTATGGGCTCTTAGAATAACATTTCAAGTCAACGGTCGCTTGCCGTCCGCACGAACTTTTTGTGATATACTGCGAGATGCAAAACTCCCAAGGGGACCATTTGATTAAAGAAGCTTTAGGAGAGTAAAATAATGTTAAAAAAAATTGGTTATGCGCTATTGGCGCTTGGTGTCTATGCGAGTGAGGCTATTGCCGCAAGCGGCCCCATTGCAAAGGATTTTAGTGCAGAAAGCTGGATGGATAAAATCCATGTGGTGCTAATTGTGGTTGGCTTAGTGATTTTTACTACTACGGTTCTCGTTTGCGCTATTATTAGAAAACAATAAGTTTAATAGCTAGTTTGAGGAAGTTTTTATGACTTTTATCAAAGTTATATCCCGCTTCTTTTCTTTTGAAGCAGTTAGCGTCCGGGTTGTGGTTGTTACAGCCTTTATTTCCTATATTCTTCAGATAAATGCGATTATTTCCGGGGAACCACTTTATATAATCGCTTTATATACGATTCTTCCTTGGCTACCCATTGTATTTTATGAAGGTCTTTGGAAGGTAAAAAACTATGCTGCGGTAGCATTTTTAGGTTTGTTTACCGTTATGCAATTTGGACATTTTGCAGAACACTTAATTCAAGTCTTGCAGATTGACCTCGCAAACGGAACGGTTGCTTGTCCGCCGCCAATTGATAATTTTGCTAATGCTATGCGCGGGGCAGCTCTAGGCCTGAGAGACGCTACTCTTGATCCTACTTTCTATAGTGTTGAGCGGATTATAAAGCCTGGACCAGATGGTTTTCCTATCATTGGTAGTGATGGCGCTCCACTGGCTGGTGCAGCTGCATGCGCTGTATTTGGTCAATTAGACCTTGAGATTGTGCATCTGACCTGGGAGTTGATTGGGTTATTTGGCACGGCATTATGCCTTTATTTCTTCCATAAAAATATTTTCTTATGGCTGGCTTTTGCCGGTCTTAGTTGGCATGCACTTGAGCATTTAACCATCACATACTTTTACTATTTTGATCAAGAAACGTTATGGGAAGGATTTGTGCAGCTTTGGGCAACCTACCCTGTAGTTGGAAATTCATTCGTTGCGCATCCTGTTGGCAAGGAAGAGGCAATGCTAAATTTCTATCAAGCCGGAGGCAAATTTGGCCTCATGGCTAAATATGGGATGTTCCATCTTCTTACCGGATTTGAAGGGATGCCAGGGCGAGCCCACCTTCATATGGGCTACAATCTTGCGATCACGATTCCGACTATTTTAGCCTTTCTGTTTGAAATACGGATTATCCGAAATAAGTACATAGAAATGGCTTTTGGTAAGCTGTCTTCATCGGAGCTTGTTGATCTATCGCTGCGCGTAAAAAACCGGAAATTTGCTAAGGGTGAAGTAATTCTTAGTCAGGGAGATGTCGCTTCTAATTGCTTCGTTATCTCGAAGGGCTCTGCTGAAATTTATCTAAATAAAGGCAAGTCGAATGAAGTTTTGGCTGCAATCCTTGCACCAGGTCAGATTTTTGGAGAAATAGGTCTTCTTGAAGGCGGAGATACGAAACGGTCAGCAACGGTCGTCGCCTTGACCCCCATGGAATGTCTTGAAATAGACGCAAATACATTGGCCGATTTGACTGATAGCAATAGGGGTGATTTCCAGTCGGATATTACAAGCGAGAATATTAAGAATCTTGTTAATATAAGGGTTGCTGAGAATAAAAAATTCCAGTGAAAAATGTATTGCCAGTAGTATTATATAGTATAGTTAGGTAATATATTTTAAATGCCGATAGAATTAGCAAAAAAATTGATATTTATTGTGGTAATTTTTCTGTCTGGTCTTTTAGTACACATCTTATGTGTAGATGCTATTATAGTTTTGACTGTAGTTGACCAATTATTAGGTAAGGTACTTACGTTTTGTGGCATTAATGGAATTACCGTTACTGAAAAGCCTGCCTATATGTGGATTGTATATATTACTTATATATTTACGATGATAGTTGTAGGTTTTTGGCTAGTTTTATTAATGAAAAATATGATTGAGAAATTTTTCTTAGTTGAAGATAAAAAGGTTAGAGAGCAAGCTGGACCTTCTGATCATTTAAATCTGATTAGCAAACAGCATCGGTAAACGGGGCCAACTTCCAAGAAGTTTGGCCCTTGGGCTCTGTTCTGGAAATAGGTTTTTGATGAGATTTAGGGGAGGATTTTTCCTAGTTAGGCTTAAATATAAAATTAGGCAGTCCTAGGAAAATATGATTAGGCGTTTGATAGATGATGCCCATCGGAAGGATCTCTTATTACGACGCTGCGGTCTAGACATTTACTCATCCTTGACAGCCGTCTGTTGGTCTCGTTCTTTTTATGCCTCAAGCACTCCATAGGTTTTCGTTTGTGCTGGAGCTCGGTAATTACGAGCCTTACAGTATGTGAACAGGTCATGGTATTCTGAGAAAGTTTGCCTATTTTAAGGGGGGCGTAGCAATGGAATGCCCAAATTATTTCTGGCCGTGGTTTTCGCACGAAGAATATCACCGCCGATATGACCTGGTGCGGACAGCGATGGCGGCTGAGGGTTTTGACTGCCTCTTAGTCTACGGGATAAGTCGCGGTATGGGCATGGAGCCTGGGCAGACTAATCTTGTCTATCTCACCAGCGTGGCGTCTTGGAGTCAGAGCTATCTTGTCTTTCCGCTAGATGGCGAGCCAACGATGTTTGTAACTACCGCTAACCATGTAAAGAATATCCGCGACAATTCAGTGGTTAAGGATGTGCGATCCGGCGGCTCGTCAACTGGAACAGGGGGACGAGGAGGTACGATTGAAGCTGTGGTACATCGGCTTGGTGAGCTTGGTCTCAAAAAAGGTAAAATAGGTATTGTTGGCGATACCAGCTGGCTCAATATCAACTTGCCGCATGAGGCGCATGTGACGCTGACTAGCATGCTGTGTGACGCACAGTTCGATGTTGTCACCCGCTGGTACGAAGACTTGAGGGTCGTCAAAAGCGAAGAAGAAATCGCACGAATGCGAAAATGTGCTGCGATCACGGATGCGGTTTATGATGTAATGGTTAATGCGGTGCGGCCGGGGGTACGGCCTTGCGATCTTTACAATTTAAGCTGCCGTACGGCGCTTGAAATGGGTGGACGGCTGACGCTGAACCATGTTGGGCGCACTCCGATGGGCGATCCAGACATGGACTACCCACACTATTACCCACTCACGACACCAATCGAAATGGGTGATGTGGTTATGACCGAGGTCGCAGCGGGCTATGGTGGCTACTATGGCAAGTTATGGGGGACATTCTTTATCGGTGATCCAACACCGGAATATGAGAAAATGTTCGAGCTTGGAGCGGCGGTTGGTTGCAACCTTCAAAGATCGATTAAGGCAGGCGTTCGGGCTGGCGATTTGAAATCTATTTGCCAAGACAATATTATTAAAGCTGGCTATGTGCCTAAATGCTCTATCGCAGGTTGGGCAACTTGGAACGAGCCGCCGGACATTCGCTGTCATGGGATGAGCATGACTGATGAGGACCATGTGCTGGAGAGCAATGTCTGCGTTGGTACGACTGGTTGGCTTGTTACTGCGGATGCGAAGAAAGGTATCTGGCTTGGCGACTTGTGTGTGGTGACAGACAGTGGAGTGGAGAAACTACAGAAATACCCGATTCGGGATATTCATGTCGTGACATAGTTTGACTGGAACAGCGAATAGCCTAGGCCAGCAATGCCAATTTTAGCTTTTCGGGGGACGGGCTCTCGGATTTCGGATAAATTATAAGTTGGAAAATTTTCATGAGTGAGATGTTGGCTGCGGAACGAATTGTCAATTGTCTTGTCGAAGCCGGCATTACCCATTTATTTGGCTTGCCAGGTGGCGCCACGATGGAAATTTATAAGGCATTACACGGCCGTGAAGACGAGATTTCGGTCATTGTTCCGCGCGATGAGCAAACGGCCTCTTGCATGGCCGACATGTATGGCAAGCTAACCGGGAAACCGGGCGTTTTTGCTGCCCAGGGCGGCTTTGCCGGTTCGACGGGCATGTTCGGTGTCATGGAAGCTTTTCTCGCAAGTTCACCTATGGTGGTATTGTCCGAGCTGTCAGATGCCCACGAATTCGCTATGCATGGACCAATCCAATCGGGCGCCGGTCATTACGGTTCGTTCGACCTACCTAGCATTTTTAAGGCTGCAACTAAATACACCGCCGTGGCGCACTATCCACGTGAAGCCGTGCTTGCGGTGCAACTTGCAATTAAGCATTCACTGAGCGGCCGACCGGGGCCCTGCGCTTGCTTGTTTAGGGCCAATGCGCTGCGCGAACCGGTTCCCGACAACGGCCTGCCAGAGATCCATGACACAGCCCGACTTCTCTATGCTCCGATGTCGGTGCCCTCATCTGGAGCACTCGACGCTGCGGCCAGTATATTGTGCGGTTCCTCCGCGCCTGTGATTGTCGCTGGGAATGGCATACGAAGCTCCCGTGCCTTCGATGAGCTTCAGGCGATGGCCGAGCTTCTTGGTGCGCCGGTTGTAACTTCAACGTTGGGCAAGAGTGCTATCGCAGAGACTCACGATCTGGCAGCTGGGCCGATTGGTTATACCGGCATGCCGCTTGCAAACGATATAGTAGGGGTTGCCGATACGCTCTTGGTCGTTGGCTGCCGGCTCAAGCCGCAGGAAACCTGCTTTGAGCATCCTAAGATGTTTGATCCCAATCGTCAGTCCATTATCCAGATTGATATAGAACCGCGCAATGCCTCTTGGACTATACCAGCCGAAGTGGCGCTGCTCGGCGATGCCGCAGCTTCTCTGTGTCTGCTGCATGAACGGTTGGATGGACGGCTCAATCAGGGCAAGGTTGCTGAACGCAAGCGTAATTTTGTTGCGCTTAAAACTGCGCGCGCTCACTTTGCCGATCCTATGCAGTCATCTGACAAACTACCAATACCACCGCAACGTTTGGTGAGTGAGGTGCAAAAAGCGGTGCCGGAAGAGGCTATCATTTGCTCTGACGCGGGTAATAACCGCCATTGGATGAACCATTTTTTCCAGACGAAGAGAGCAAACAGCTACTATGGCACTGGAGGTCTTGGTGGTGTTAGCTGGTCGTTGCCGGCGACGTTGTGTGCCAGATTAGTTGAGCCGCAGCGGCCGGCGATTGGGGTGTTAAGCGATGGTGGAATTGCGATGCAGATCCACGTTCTTCTAACGGCTATTCAGTATGGGCTTAATCCGGTCTATGTCGTGATGAACAATTCAAGGCTCGGCATGACAAGCGAGGGCATGGGCAATCGTGCGATTGGCAATGAATTTCCTGATACCAACTATGCTTCGATCGCCCGGGCATTTGGTGCGTGGGGAGAGCGTGTGAGCAGGCCCGAGGATATTGGTGAGGCGGTACGGGTTGCCATTGGCCAGGATAAGCCAGCGGTCATTGATGTGGTTATTGATAAAGCCGAAAGCATGCGACAGGCGATTTACTCACCACTAGCGCTCGAAGCAGCGAGCGGGATCAGGCCGGCCGGATTTTAGCTTAAGAACTGCTAATTTACCGTACCGAAGCAACTTTGATGCTTGGCATCAGACAAAATTCCAAAAAGTGCCGCCAGTGTTGATACCGACACGGTATCGTGCGGTTTGCTAAAGTTGCAACATAAAAGATCATACCTATGGGTTGGATTAGACCGAAGATATGCAGGGTATCTTGTCCCCAGTTGATGTCTTCGGTGGATGATAAGTCTCTGAAGTTTGGTCAAATATGCGGTCAAAATTTAGAGCAGCTTATATTATATATAAGTAAGTATATCGTACGTAGCTGTCGAGAATTTAAAACGTAATAGGTGTGATTATATCAGCTTCCTAGCACTATTGAATGGGGCCAATGGTCAATGTGATGTAATTGTAAAATCTCACACTATCTCTTTAAGCAGTTAAATTGACATGGAGTTGGCGCTGGAAAGCTGCTGCCTAGATAGGAGTTCTTCTCGCCGACCGGACGGTTGTTGAACCCTGCTATACTGAGTATTACGGTGATAACGATAGCCTGCCTGTCGCGCCTGAACGGAAAAGAACTGAATCATGAGTAAGAAGATTGCAGTCGTTGGAGCCGGGGCGATGGGCACCAACATAGTTGTTGATTTAACACGAGCTGGCCTTGATGTGGTCATTATAGATCAATGGCCTCAGCATGTTGATGCGATGAATGCCGTTGGCGTGTGCGTTCAGCTGTCAGGCAAAGAGACAACTACTCGCGTTCGAGCCCATCATTTATGCGAGCTTGCTTCGCTAAACACCGAATTTGACGTAGTCTTGTTAACATCGAAATCATACGATTCGAGTTGGCTATGCGAACTTATAAAGCCCTATTTGAGAGGCGAAGGCGTTTTGGTTGGCGTGCAGAACGGCATGAATGACGCTGGCAATGCCGAGATCATTGGACTAGATCGTACACTTGGCTGTGTGGTTGAGCTTTCGGGAGAAATATTTGATCCCGGGATTACCTTGCGCAATACCCCAGCATCAAACACTTGGTTCTGGATTGGTGAGCTTGATGGCACGGTCACTCCGCGATTGGATCACATCAATGAGATTTTTTCCCATGTCGGGCGCACGCAGATATCAACCAACATTCTAGGCTTGAAATGGACTAAGTTGATTGCAAATTCGATGACGACGCCCTTTAGTGCTTTAGGAATTCCTAATCAAGCTGCGTTGCAGGTGCCCGGGATGGTCGAATTTTCTGCCCAAGTTGGGCATGAATCATTCTTGGTTGGAGCAGCGCTCGGCTACAAAATAGAAACTTTGTTTGGCATGAGCGCAGAGGACATGGCCGGTACGGGTCTCGATGCTGCGATTGCCGTGATGCGACAGATGTGCGCCGAAGTTGGGCCGCGCGGTCGTAATCATGCAATTCATGACTACATCAAGGGGCGCAAAAGTGAGATATCGATGATCAACGGTCTGGTGGTGAGTGAAGGCTTAAGACTCGGTATCGACACATCCTATAATGCGGCTGTCGTCGCTGTCGATCAGCGGATGCTAGATGGTACGCTTGCTATGGATTCGAAAAACTTATCGGAGCTTGAATCGGCTATCAGCTAAGTGGCCTCTTAATCTACGAAACGGTGTACTTTCTTTTCGTACGCCCAGTCAGCAAGCCCATACGGGTCCAAGAATTACCTTTGATTTACAAGTATAAATTAGCGGCCGATGACGTCGAGCAACAGGTCAAGATTTGTTTTTTCAGGCGTAAGATCGCCTGAATGGATGCGCTGAGTCAATGCGGCAACTGCCTTATTGACAGGTGTTGGTATGCCGTGATGTATGCCGCCCTCAACCACTAGACCATTAATGCGATCGACTTCGCTGAGCCGGCCATTTTCATGGTCGTACAATACCGTCGCCCGTCCGTTGGGACCGACGTCGGCCATAAGTTTATCGAATAGGATTTCCAACAATCTATTGGACCCCTCGATGTCCTTGCGCGTTAGACCGAATACGGGCTCTACCGAATACCCCCGTGCCTGGCCCACAGCTAGAGCCTCACTTCCAGCACGGATAGCAATACCCCGTAATTGCGGGATGGTGAGTGCCTCGCGAGTGCCAACACCCAGCAGCGCTTGCGGACCCATTGTCATCGAGTTGACCACCAGCTTCATCCATTTGGTGGCAAGAATGCTGTCGGAGATCTCGACCTTTCCGATACATTCGACCAAGGGCCTTATTTCCTCTACGCGGGTTCTTGTGGACGGGTCGAAACTGCCGATCGCGATCCACGTTCCAGACGGAGGAGTGTTGCGTCTGACATGGCCAGGCCGGGTGATTTCGGATGAAAGCTCAATCACACAGCCAAGTGTACGGGCAGGGCCGACCAGCTCGGATATCTCCTCTGCTGTCATGGCGTTTTGGATGCCAATCACTAGAGCATCTTTACTGAGATAAGGCGTGATCATCTCCACCATCCAGCGCGTATCGTAGGCCTTGGCCATGACAAAAACGACATCGAAAAAATCTGATAGCGTGCATACGTCACATATATGATGGGCATCGACGGCTACATGAAGCTCTTCATCAGGCATTGATATATGCAGGCCATCAGCGCGCATGGCGCTCACATGTTCTGGCCATTGATCTATCAATTTTGGTTTGTGGCCGGCATGGGTGAGATCGGCGGCAACACAGCTGCCATTAGCGCCGGTTCCGATAACCGCAATATTTTTGTCCATGGTAATCTCTAAATTTCGGGAACTGTAATGAAGTCACACAGGTCAAGCCAAATTTCTAACAAAACTTTCTGCTGGCAATATGAGCCAACTGCGTCAGTAAACTTCTGGTATGTAAAGTTTATCTGGTAGCGCTTTGCGCTCGTACTCTGGATTAAAAATCCGCTCCGGCAAATGAACCTCTTCATGCTCAATGTCCTTGTAAGGAACCTGCTCCAGCAGATGGTGGATACAATTGAGCCGTGCTTGCTTTTTGTCGTTTCCCTCCACAATCCACCATGGTGCTTCTGGGATATTCGTGCGTTCGATCATCTCTTCTTTGACCTTAGTGTATTGTTCCCAGCGCACCCGAGATTGCAAATCCATCTCGCTCAGTTTCCATTGTTTGATTGGATCATGGATGCGCATCAAGAAGCGTAATTGCTGCTCCAAGTCAGTGATGGAAAACCAGTATTTTATTAGTTTGATGCCAGATCGATCCAGCATGCGCTCAAACTCAGGAACGTCACGATAAAATTGATCGACTTCCGAGTTTGAGGCGAAGCTCATTACTTGCTCAACCCCAGCTCTGTTATACCAGGAGCGATCAAATAACACGATTTCACCGCCGGCTGGAAGATGGGGTACCCAGCGCTGAAAGTACCATTGGGTCTGTTCACGTAGGGTCGGAGCCGAGAGAGCTACTACCCTGCATATGCGTGGATCAAGCCGCTGAGTAATGCGCTTGATCACGCCACCCTTACCGGCCGCATCGCGCCCCTCGAACAGCACGACAAGTTTGTAGTTTGTATGTTCAACCCAGTCCTGAAGTTTTACCAGCTCGCCTTGCAATCTCAGCAACTCACGAAAATATGTACGCCTATCTACAGCAGGGGTGATTTTGTGCTGCCCGGCCTTACCAATGGCCTCGGTAATGCGGGTATCGTCGAGCTCCATTTCGAGCTCCTCGTCGAGGCTGTCCTCAATCTCGGCCTGGGCCCACGTTTTTCCTATTTTGTCACCTGATGTTGTGTTCATGCTTTTCCCGTTTTGTCACGAAGCGCCTGCGAACTAAGGCGGCTGAAATTTTAAAACTTACGTTAGAGTTTCTTATATCTATTGTGGTCGAGCCTATTTGATCTGAACACCCCCTCTCACGTGACGTTTTGCAGCCATTCTTATGGTGCTACTTCTGTTTGACCCAAGAGTGTGAAGAAAATTTGTTATTTTAGGCACGTATTGGTTTTATGAGCTCGTTTTTTCTGGCGCAGATCCTTGTAGATGAGGTGGGAGAAACCCTATGTCCAGTTAATGCTTAATATATCCGAGTTCTCCAATGGCGTCTGAAGCAAACCGATTTTCTGGCCGGGTACGCCGCTATGGGCAGGTGGGAACAAACCTCGGGTATGCCGCGGTCCGGGTAGCCTCATCGAAGCTCTTGAATGGCGACGGTCGGTCAGTGAATGCGGTCATCCTTGCTAAATCTCTTGGTAAGATCAAGGGGCCGTTGATGAAGATCGCCCAGATGGTATCGACTATTCCAGATCTCGTGCCAGGTGAATATGCAAGCGAGCTTGCCAAACTACAAAATTCTGCTCCACCCATGGGCTGGCCGTTTGTGCGACGGCGTATGGAGGCTGAACTTGGTGCAGACTGGCAATCAAAATTTATGGAATTTGGTCGTGAACCAGCTGCAGCGGCTTCACTCGGTCAGGTTCATCGTGCCCGTTCGGCGGAGGGCTGCGCGCTTGCCTGTAAATTACAATATCCGGATATGGAGTCTGTTGTCGAAGCCGATATTAATCAGCTAAAAATTATATTTGCTGTGTACCGGCGTATGAATCCTGTTGTGCTTACTGACGAAATTGCTATTGAGCTCAGTGAGCGTTTGCGCGAGGAACTGGACTATTTTCGCGAAGCCTGCAGTCTCGTGCTTTACCAGAAAATCCTTGCTGATTTTGGTGAAATTCATATCCCGCGGACCGTTCCATCGCTTTCCAGCGGCAGGTTGCTCACCATGTCATGGGAGGAAGGGCGCCCGTTGCTCGACTTTCGCAACGCCGCACTTGAGACTAGAAATCTGATCGGCTCGGCCCTTTTCCGAGCTTGGTGGCATCCATTTGCTAGCATTGGTGTCATCCATGGCGATCCTCATCTTGGAAACTACTCAATCCGAGAAAAAGATGGTGTGGTAAGCGGGATAAATCTGCTTGATTTTGGTTGCATCAGAATATTTTCTCCCCACTTCGTTCGCGGTGTCGTAGATCTCTATCAAGGTCTTAGAGATGGGCGCAAAGCACAAGTTGTTCATGCCTATGAGACTTGGGGTTTTGTCGATTTAGGCAGTGAAATAATTGATGTGTTGAACATATGGGCCCGCTTTATTTATGGACCGTTGATTGATGACCGTGTTCGTTCCATCGCTGATGGTATAAAACCCGGTGAATATGGTCGCCGGGAGGCGTTCGCTATTCACGAGGCTTTGCGCAAAAAGGGGCCTATCAAAGTTCCGCGTGAGTTTGTGTTTATGGACCGGGCAGCAATTGGGCTCGGAGCGGTGTTTCTCCATTTGAGAGCGGAAATGAACTTTCACATTCTTTTCGAGCGGGCGGTTCATGGCTTTGACGTTGAGGAGCTTGCCAAAAGCCAAACCCGTGAGCTAGAGCTGGCTGGAATTGCCGTTCCCGATGATAACGTCGTCAGAACGCTTTGATGGGTTAGATCACGAAATGCGGTATACTTGATTAAAGTGTTTGAATTACTCGCTTGAAATACACCTGTGGCGGTTGCCGTATGGTCGGCCCTTGTGCTATTTCGCGGTAATATTTCTTACGCTTGAGGGGGCTGGGGTGGCCGATCAACAAAATGACTATCCAGAAATGGATTATGCGGCGCACAACGCTACGTATGATGCTTTCATCACTATCACCAAATACACTGTTTTCGGGCTTGTTGTATTGCTGGCATTGATGGCTATATTTCTCTGAGCGGATGGTAGAAAAAAGCCTGAACAGTTGAATTGTGTTGCCGTGATACCGGAGATTGATTTCGATGAAAATTGCTGTTCCGGTTGAAGCGGATAAATCCGAGAAACGCGTGGCCATCACGCCGGATACCGTAAAACGGTTTTGCGCTATTGGAGTGTCTGTATCGATTGAAAGTGGAGCTGGTGCTAGCTCTGATTTTACTGATCTTGCCTATCGTGATGAGGGAGCCTCTATCACCAAAACATTGGTGACGACCATTAGCGATGCCGATGTGGTATTGATGGTCCGCCGCCCGTCGACCGAGCAGATTTTAGCGATGAAGTCGGGTGCTGTCGTTGCCAGCCAATTCAACCCGTTTGGTGATAAAGCCGATCTTGAAAAAATTGCCAAGGCGGGTGTGACCGCATTTTCACTTGAACTTATGCCACGTATTAGCCGCGCGCAATCAATGGATGTGCTGTCGTCTCAGTCAAACCTAGCTGGATATAAGGCGGTTATAGATGCGGCGGCGACTTATGGTCGTGCTATGCCGATGATGATGACCGCGGCTGGCACCATTGCTCCGGCAAAAGTATTTGTTATGGGCGCTGGTGTTGCTGGCTTGCAGGCGATCGCGACAGCGCGCAGATTGGGCGCAATTGTGACTGCGACTGATGTGCGCCCGGCTGCAAAAGAACAGGTCGCATCGCTTGGGGCAAAATTCATTGCGGTTGAGGACGACGAATTTCGCGAGGCCGAAACCGCTGGCGGTTATGCCAAGAAAATGAGTGCCAAATACAAAAAACAACAAGCCGAACTCGTCGCTGATCACGTGGCCGGGCAAGATATTGTTATTACTACCGCATTGATACCAGGCCACCCGGCTCCGGAGCTTGTCAGTCGTGCGATGGTGGAAGCGATGAAGCCTGGATCTGTGATTGTTGATCTTGCGGTTGAACGCGGTGGCAATTGCCAGCTAGCTAAACCGGACAAGGTTATTAAGCATAAGGGGGTGACCATCATTGGTCATTTGAATGTTGCTGGCCGACTCGCCGCCGATGCTTCAAGTCTTTACGCTAGAAATGTGTTTAACTTTCTCAACCCCTTGATTGATAGTGAATCGGGTAATTTGAAAATTGACTATGACGATGAGATTGTTATTGGCACTTTGATTGCGCGTGAGGGTTCGTTGGTTCACCCAATGTTTAATACCGGAGATGCGTCATGAGCGAGGTAACGGCTCGGAATGCTGCCGAAAGCGCTCGCGAGGCAGCTGACCTTGCTCTACAGGCGGCCAATACGGCGGAAAGCTATGCGGTTGAGGCCATCGCGGCGGCAGCTGATGTTGGTGCCCATGCTTTGGGCATGGGTAGTACCATTGATCCGTTTGTATTTAGGGTTGCTATTTTTGTGCTGGCAATTTTTGTCGGCTACTACGTCGTATGGAGTGTAACGCCTGCATTGCACACCCCGCTAATGTCGGTCACCAACGCTATTTCATCTGTTATTGTTGTGGGTGCGTTGCTTGCTGTTGGTGTGGAGGAGCTTCCCGACGGAGATGGCGGGAGCCACTGGGTTGCTCGGTTGGCAGGATTTCTGGCGCTGATACTAGCCAGTGTAAACATATTTGGCGGCTTCTTAGTCACCGAGCGCATGCTTGCCATGTACAGGAAGAAGGATTAGTCGCCCGTGTCAGCCAACCTTGCCGCCATTGCCTATTTGGTCGCGGGCGTTTTTTTTATTTTCGCCTTGCGCGGCCTCTCTAGCCCAGCATCATCACGCTCGGGAAACCATTTTGGTATGGCCGGTATGGCCATTGCGGTTTTCACAACACTTTTGATATCGGCGCCTGGGAATTTTGGAGCCTGGGCAATGATTATTCTTGGGGTCGGTATTGGTGGAGGCATTGGTGCAATCATTGCCCGGCGTATTCCCATGACCGCCATGCCACAATTGATTGCCGCGTTCCATTCGCTTGTTGGGTTGGCAGCGGTGCTTGTAGCGGTGGCGGCACTTTATGCACCACAAGCCTTTGGCATAGGCTCTCCTGGCGCCATTTATGGGGCAAGTCTGATTGAAATGTCTTTGGGTGCTGTCATTGGTGCGGTGACATTCACCGGATCAATCGTGGCCTTCACCAAATTGCAGGGCCTTGTTTCCGGCGCGCCGGTAGTATTCCCGAACCAGCACTTGATCAATCTTATCATCGGCGTTGCCATCGTTGTGCTGATCGCCATATTTGCCTCGACTGAATCGCATCTTATTTTCTGGGTTCTAACGATTTTGGCGTTGGTGATTGGTGTCCTCATCATAATTCCAATCGGTGGAGCGGACATGCCGGTTGTAATTTCGATGCTGAATTCATACTCGGGTTGGGCCGCCGCGGGTATTGGCTTTACCCTTGGAAATACGGCGCTCATCATCACCGGAGCGCTCGTCGGTGCATCGGGGGCAATTTTATCCTACATCATGTGCAAGGCAATGAACCGGTCGTTTTTCAATGTCATTCTTGGTGGTTTCGGCGGCGAAGTTGCGGGCCCTTCCGGTGGGGTGGTTGAGCGTCGTCCAGTTAAACAGGGGTCTGCTGAAGATGCGGCCTTTGTGATGAAGAATGCCGGCTCGGTGATCATTGTTCCAGGTTATGGCATGGCGGTTGCCCAAGCGCAGCATGCGTTGCGTGAAATGGTAGATAAGTTGAAGAAAGAAAACGTCAGTGTTTCCTATGCTATCCATCCGGTGGCTGGGCGGATGCCGGGTCATATGAATGTGCTGTTGGCGGAAGCCCAGGTTCCCTATGATGACGTTTTCGAGCTTGATGATATAAATTCCATGTTTGCTCAGACCGATGTTGCATTTGTAATAGGCGCGAATGATGTCACTAACCCCGCCGCCAAGACGGATCCGTCAAGTCCTATCTATGGCATGCCGGTATTGGATGTAGAGCGTGCAGGAACAGTACTGTTCGTCAAGCGCTCGTTGGCGTCCGGTTATGCGGGTGTGGATAATGAGTTATTCTACCGCGACAACACGATGATGTTATTTGCCGATGCTAAAAAGATGGTCGAGGATATAGTCAAGTCAATGTAACCTTCCTTGGCTTGTCCTGTGTCTGCAAGCGTTCCCCTTACCGGCATTTTCATAGTGCCTCTGCTCGGGATGATTACCGGAGCGAAGGGGACTAATTAGACAGTACTATCCCACAACTTCGATAGTTTCTGATTTGGCCGTAGCTTGTCCAAAAACACACTTCTTTATGGACAACGGAACACAGATCAAGCAGGCGTCGGTCATCACCGCGGCTTGTTTGATCTGTAATGCAGGTTTTATCAGGTGCGAGGTTTTGCCTTTGGCATAGGAATCAGGCCCTCACGCTGCGCTTTCTTCCGCGCTAGCTTTCTTGCACGCCTGATTGCTTCAGCCTTCTCGCGCGCCCGCTTTTCAGATGGCTTTTCATAGTGATTCCGCAATTTCATTTCGCGAAATACACCTTCGCGCTGCATTTTTTTCTTTAGCGCTTTCAACGCCTGATCGACATTGTTGTCGCGAACCACTACTTGCACGAGATCACCTCGTCTTGCCGTCGATTAAGATTGAATAATTTCATTACGCCAAACGCGGTCTATCCCGCGAAAAGAGCGAGGGAGTCTGTATCAAATAGCAAGCCATCTGTCCACAGTACAACGTTGATGAATAGCATCACAACTATCCGGACGCAGTTAATAATCAATCAACCCCGCTGGATAAGGGTTTGTCCGTTGGCAGTCGCCGGTTGATATGGCCCATTTTGCGGCCCGGTCGAATTTGGCGTTTTGCGTAAAGATGCAGTCGAGCTTCCGGTTCGGCTGCGTAACGCATCCAAGATGAGGCATCCTCGCCAATCAAGTTTGTCATTTCTGTTTCAAACAGCGTGATAGGTTTTACTAGGGGCCATCCAGATATTGCGCGGATATGCTGCTCGAATTGACAGATATTTGCACCATCCTGAGTCCAATGGCCAGAATTGTGCACCCGTGGTGCGATTTCATTAACGATAAGCCGTTCACCATTGTCGGTATCTAAAACAAAGAATTCAACAGCTAGAACACCGATGTGGTTAAGAGTCTGCGCAATTTTTGTGGCACATGAAAAGGCATAATTAATAGTCGAGTCTTCAATGCCAGCTGGTACCGTGGACTTGGCTAGAATGTGTCTGTGATGCTCGTTTCGTGCCGGCTCGAACCCCTGTATGTGGCCGTGAATATCACGCGCAACAATTACTGAGACCTCGCAGCGAAAGGCAATGAACTGTTCAAGGATGGCTGGCTGTGATCCGAATGAATTGAATGCGTCCACAGCTTGCGATAGAGAAGTTACCATCGCCTGCCCCTTGCCATCGTATCCAAGCTTGCGGATTTTAAGCACTGCCGCTCCGGCATCAAAATCAAACGCTGCCATATCTTCGCATTTATTAATCTCATGAAACGGTGCGACATCGACTCCAACCGACTGAATAAAATGCCGCTCGATGAGTCGATCCTGAGCTACCTCAACTGACATTTTCCCTGGTCGCATTTGCACGTGGTTGGCGACTCTCTGAATAGCGGCAATTGGAATGTTCTCAAACTCGATGGTTCCACAGTCGATGTCACTAGCGAACGCATCTAGCGCTGCTTCGTCTTCATAATGTGCGACGGTTTTAATTGCGGCGACATCGAAGGCAGGCGCATATGGATCGGGGCAAAATATGTGGACGCGCATGCCCATCTTAGCGGCTGCGATAGCGAGCATTCGTCCGAGCTGTCCGCCGCCTAGGATCCCGATTGTTGACCCCGGCTGCAGTGGCTGCATATCAATCGTCATCTTTGGGAAAATCTGGAACGGATGCACTCAAGTTTTCACGCCATTTTTCAAGCCTTTCGGCAAGGACTTGGTCGCTAAGAGCCAGCACCGATGTTGCGAGAAGAGCGGCATTGACTGCGCCGGCCTCGCCGATTGCCAAAGTTCCGACCGGAATGCCTGCCGGCATCTGCACGATAGAATGGAGGCTATCCATCCCGGACATGGTGCTTGAGTGCATAGGTACGCCAAATACGGGTAGTGTTGTCATGGAGGCGATCATTCCCGGAAGATGTGCTGCGCCGCCAGCGCCTGCAATGATGATCTGAAGTCCGATCGCCCGGGCATTTTTTGTGTATTGATAAAGGCGATTAGGTGTCCGATGAGCTGATACGATTTTGCATTCATGCGTTACGCCGAGTTCGTCCAGCAAATCAGCTGTCCGACGCATGGTTGGCCAGTCGGACTGTGAGCCCATAACTATACCGACTTTTGGATTTGCATTAGCCATACTGGGATGCCCTCTCCTCTTTGAAGGCGGCGGATTATAGATCTACTGCGGCCGCGCGCAAGTAAGTAGTCACTTATTATCCCAGATGTCTGTTAATATGGTATCTATTGATTCGCCGGGCTTTTTGCCGGCCCCGGAAAATCAGGGATCTGGGAATGCCGGATATTTTGGATAGACCATCAAACAGCTTACTTTCCGACAAGCTGAAATTGTCTTTACCGGACGCGATCTCAATCCAGAAGATATTGATGCGGGTGTGTCCTCAACTTCCCCCACGGTCGTCTATAACACCTTCCGTCACGGCTGTGCTGGTTGCTCTCACCAAGGAAATTTACCGTCAGGAAAAAGCCCTAGAACAAGCCGAACGGCGCCAGAGGGTTCTCGAGGATCTGGCCGACCGCGATGTGCTACTATCAGTTTTTAACCGTCGCGCATTTGAGCGCGAACTCACTCGCACCGCTGCAATTGTTGAGCGCTACGGCACTCCGGCTAGTATTGTATTTGTCGATTTGAATAGATTCAAATGGGTTAACGATGTTTATGGACACCAAGTTGGCGATGCGGTTCTGGTTCATATCGCAAATATTCTCTGCGCTAATGTGCGTAATTCAGATATAGTGGGCCGGCTTGGTGGTGATGAGTTCGCAGTTATTCTGGTGCAGGCAGATAATGATGCCGCCAATGCCAAGGCCGAGCGGTTAGAGGCGATCATTGCAACCACCCCGATTGCTATCAATGGGACCACCATCCTACTCACCGCATCAACAGGAACGCAGGAAATAACCGGCACAAGTGATTTAAAACGTAATTTGGATGATGCTGATGCAGCCATGTACCGGCGCAAGGCTGAATATCACGACGGTGATCCACGTGAATGAGCGTGAGTGTGTTTTAGCTCATGTCGCGCGATAGCATCACGAGTGCGCACGCTTTTTCCGAGTTGACCCTCACTTCGAGTGGTGCGAGAGCAGATCTTTATGAGACCACGTTTTCGAGCGTTCCTATCCGGTCAATATCCACAAGCACTCTATCGCCCTGCTTTAAATAAACCGGCGGATTGGAGCCAATACCAACCCCGGCGGGCGTTCCGGTTGCAATTATATCTGCCGGCTCTAGCGTCATTGTCCGCGAGAAAGTTTCCAAAAGCGTTGGAATATCAAATATGAGATCGCGCACTAGTGCATCCTGGCGCACTTCGCCGTTGACGATGGTTTGGAGCCGTAAAGTTTCGACATCACCAATTTCATCGGCGGTGACCAGAACCGGTCCCATCGGACAATAGCTGTCCGGGCTTTTCCCGAGAAACCACTGATCGTGCTGACGCTGGATTGTTCGCGCTGTTACATCGTTGATCACAGTATATCCAAACACATAAGAATAAGCGCCGGACTTGGAGATATTACGCCCGCCTGTAGCCAGAACAACGCCAAGCTCACCTTCATAGTCGGTTGAGTTAGAGTAGTCGCTTGCAAGGGTGATCGCCATTCCAGGTCCGGTTACTGAGGTTGGTGCCTTTGTAAATACCACAGGAAATTCAGGCAGAGCTTGCTTGCCGGTGGAGTCAAACCCAGATTTATGAAATTCTGCCGCATGATCGTAGTAGTTTTTCCCAACGCATATTATATTGCGTTTTGGTCTCGGAATTGGTGCCAAAATCTGGGTTTCTGATATATTAATACGGTTTGCTTGCGCTGAAATTACATCGTGGGCACGCTCGAGACCGGAGGAGCCTTCGTCAATAAGCCCATTCATGGTTGCAGGAAGTCCGGCGGCGGTCAGATCGACGATTGCATTACCGTCGTCTACAAGGACGCCAATGCGTGTTTGGCCGCGCTCGGAAAAAGTTAAAAGTCTCATTATGTATCCTGATGTTAATTGATCTTGGACGTTCTAGGATCGGCCATCAAATGCTGTTGCGCCTTTCTGGCGCAAGTTCTGTTCCGGTCCTGGCGGAGAATAAATTACGATATATTTGAGTTCTGATCCTGCATCGGCCTCTATGCTGTGCATCATGCCGGGAGGAATATAGATCGTCATATTGGGCCCAATATTGTAGGAGGTATCTTCCAGGGTGACGGTTCCGGTACCCTCCAGAATGAACCAGCTGTGTTCTGCGTCATCATGACTGTGCGGCTTGCCAACTGCACCCGAAGGCTGCGTGTTAAGTAGCATAGAATAATTTTTTGCACCGCACATCTTCTCATCAATAAGAATTCGGAACTTACCTTTTCCTCCATAAAGAACGCCGGCATCAGCTTTCTCAAGGGGAATGACATGATGTTTTTTGGTCATCTTCTTTGATCTCCGATTCGGGCCCGATACCACCGTGCACTCTTTGCCCGAAGAGCACTACGATTTAATGATTCCAGAGCTAAAGAATGGCGATAAGCTGGTGGGCTGAAAGGTCAATTGGTAATAGATCTTTGGGTTTGCCGTAATAGGCCATCATCGCATGTGCCCGTGAAGAAGGGGGTTGTTTTGATTTTGTCTGTGATGTCTGGGGAAAGTTTCACTTTTTCTTGGGTGATATTGAATAGATGTACCCAGAATTTGGTTTCTCAACAATTAGAAGAACCTAATGCCAATAAACGTCATAATATGAAGGAAATTTGCGTTTTTTAAAATTTAATATGAAATATA
>Ga0302127_10000261_pt1 | contig 27994 bp, 24 predicted proteins | sample CB4_SCM_MG_FD_204452 | JGI IMG/M metagenome (GOLD analysis project Ga0302127, IMG submission 204452) | Marine microbial communities from Western Arctic Ocean, Canada - CB4_SCM | ecosystem: Environmental > Aquatic > Marine > Oceanic | place: Canada: Western Arctic Ocean | collected 2017-09-24
AATACGCCTATGCGCTGGCGTCTACTCAAGCGGCCCACCACAGTTGGCCATTGAAAACGACTGGGTCGCTTCGGCCGCGTTCTTTGATGACACCGATTTCGACTGCGCGCTCACCAGCCTTTTGAAATCCGTCAAGAACGATGGGTATATCTGTTCGTTTGACAATGATAATCATCCCGGCACCGCAATTGAATGTTGCCAGCATCTCACTGGGCTTGATGCCGCCGATCTTGGCCAGCCATCCAAAAACCTCAAGGCGTGGAAGGGCAGAAAGATTAACTGTCGCACTAAGGTGATCAGGTAGAACGCGTGAGAGATTACCAGAAATTCCACCGCCTGTAATATGGGCAATTGCTTCAATTGCTCTGGTTTTAGAGCGGACATCCAATATTGGGCGGACATATATTTTTGTCGGGATCAGGAGCGATTGTGCGAGATTCTGACCAGGGGCGAAAGGGGATGGGCCTGCGAGATCGGCTCCGGCCTGATCAACGATAGCGCGCACCAGAGAAAAACCGTTCGAATGTACGCCGCTTGAGCCCAGCGCGAGTATAACATCTCCTTCGGCGATGTTATGCGATGGCAGTAGCGTGCCACGCTCGGCTGCTCCCACAGCAAATCCTGCAAGATCATAATCGCCCTGTGCGTACATGCCAGGCATCTCGGCGGTCTCGCCGCCTATAAGCGCACACCCTGCCTGCTTGCAGCCTTCGACTATCCCGGAGACTACATCATGCGCGATTTCTGGTTCAAGTTTACCTGTAGCATAGTAGTCTAGGAAAAACAGTGGCTCGGCACCCTGGACTACAATATCATTGACACACATCGCCACAAGGTCAATTCCGACGGTATGATGTTGTTGCGTTTTAGACGCAAATTTGAGTTTTGTTCCAACGCCATCAGTGGCGGCTACTAGGATGGGATCGATATATCCTGCGGATTTCAGATCAAACAAGCCAGCAAAACCACCGATTTTACTTCCCGTTCCTGGGCGGGAGGTTGAGGCTATGAGTGGGGTAATAGCCTTGACAAAATCATCACCGGCGGCGATATCCACCCCGCTTTGCCGGTAAGTGAGCCCATTAGGGTTCTCTAGTGAAGGAGCTTTTGGCATTTGTCAGCCGTCGCCCAATAAAATTATACTCTACCGGCTTCCTAGTCGATTGCCGCATGAGGTTCAAGCTTCTATGGGACATGTAATGTGGTTAATTGCAATTGTTCTACTGACAACAGCCCTGATGTTCAGCAAACCGGTTTTGGCGGATATGCTCACAGTGTCAGGCATCGAAATCGCTGCTAAGGCCGATTCTGCGGTGGATGCGAAGGTGATTGCCATCGCCGAAGGGCAGGCCAAGGCATTCTCGCAGATATTGCAGCGTCTCACATCGCCCGAAGATAACGAGCGGTTGCCAATGCCAGATGCCCAGTCGATCCAGTCGGTTGTAGCCGGCTTCAGTCTCGATAATGAACGAACATCGGCAAATGAGTATCTTGCCGAATTAACCGTGAGATTTAATGCCGATTCGGTTGAGTTTCTGCTGTCACACTCCAACATCCGTATGGCGGCCGAGCAATCAGAGCCCGTTCTTATCATACCAGTTCTTTGGCAGAATGGCTCTGCCGTGATTTGGGGGGAGGATAACAAATGGCGAAGTGTCTGGCAGAAAATTGATCTGGACAATAGGCTGGTGCCAGCCCTTATTCCACTTGGTGATGGGGTTGATGAGCAAGTTGATCAGCAAGAACTTGGGCAAGCCAACCCCGAGGCTTTGAGCGTACTTGCCGTGAAGTATGGTGTTAAGCACGCGGTCATTGCGATTGTTGCCTATGATTTAGAACAAAAGTTAATCGAGGCAGCTTTTGTCGGCAACAGCCAACGGGGCGCGATTGATCTGCGTGCCATCGGCGTGATTGAAGAAGGCCGTGAGATCGAGGCGATGAAGCAGATTGCAGACCAACTTTTGAACCGCCTTGACCAGAAATGGCGCGAGGTTGTTGCTAGTGGTTCAGTGCGTCAGTCCAAACAGACGGCGGATATTCTGGTGCCGTTCTCAAATTTGAAGCAATGGGTTGGTATCCGTCGCCGTCTTGAAAATGCGCCTGGCATTCAAAGCCTTGATGTGCGCTCACTAAACGCGGAGCAAGCGCAAATCATGGTATCCTTCATTGGCGATTTACGCGAGCTTGCCAAGTCTCTGAAGTTTCAGGGACTGTTTTTATACGACGATGGAGTAAGGTTGTTTCTACGCACCAATTAAATCTTACTATGTGAAAAAGAGACTCTCGTGAGCATCCCAAATATTCTGACGTTACTCCGTATGCTGTTGGTGCCTGTGGTCATTTGGTTGATCATGAATGGTGACGTGGCAGTGGCGTTCTGGCTATTTTTGTTAGCCGGGGTAACCGATGCAGCTGATGGCATGATTGCCAAGCGATTTAATCAGGCAACATTGCTGGGTGCCTATTTAGATCCAGTTGCCGACAAGCTCTTGCTGATCGGGGTGTTTGTTACGCTTGGAGTGGTCGGCGCCCTGCCATCCTGGCTTGTCATTTTGGTTGTCAGCCGGGATGTGATGATCATGATCGCCTTTGCGATTGCATATCTTGTGTCCCGACCGATTCGTGTTCGTCCACTTTTGATTAGCAAGATCAATACCGCGGCTCAGATTACTCTCGCCGCCGGTGAGCTGTTAACCCTTGGTGGTATAGCTACTCTTCCGGGTGATCTCCGTGTTGCTGCCGTTATAGTAGTGGCGTGCTTGACCAGCCTGTCTTGGGCTGTCTACTTCTTGGTGTGGACCACGCATTTGGCTGGAACGCCTGCAACAAAGCTTGGTCCGCGTGAAGACGAACCCACACTTGGCAGATATCGCAAGTAGTGAAGCTGCCCTATGCCAAGGAGACTTGTCACCATGATAGTGCAGCGCCAATTTGCATGTTGGATAGTTGGTATAGGTATTTTTATCGCTCTGCTTTACGTGCTGCGCGGTGTTCTGTTGCCGTTTGTCGCTGGGATGGTACTCGCCTACCTACTCGATCCTCTCACAGGTCGTCTGGAACGACTTGGACTTGGGCGCGTTGCTGCCACCGGTGTGATCGTTGCAATGGCGGGTATCGTATTTGTCCTCTTTCTCATGGTGCTGGTGCCAGTCTTAACCGAGCAACTGTTGCGCTTGGTCGCACTAGTCCCTGACGCGGTTGCTAAAATCGAGATGCTTTTGGAAGATCAGGATAGTTGGCTAGCATCCTTTCTTGGTCAAAAGTTTAACCTCGATGGTCAGATGACAGCGATTGCAAAGCAGGTCATTGGTTGGTTAGCTATTATATTCAAATCAATTTTGGGCGGTGGCATGGCGTTTGTCAGCGGTGTTTCGTTGCTAGTTGTGACACCTGTTGTTGCCTTTTATCTGATGGTTGATTGGCCTGATATGCTGCGCAAGCTGGATAGCCTGCTGCCACGCCCTTATGTAGAAACCATTCGCCAGATTGTGAAAGATATTGATGGGGTGATGGCCGGGTTTTTGCGTGGGCAGGCAATGGTATGTCTCATTCTGGCTGTGTTCTATGCACTAGCACTAACTCTCGTTGGACTGAATCTAGGGTTATTGATCGGCTTTACCGCTGGGGCGATCAGTTTTATTCCCTTTGTCGGATCGATCGTCGGTCTGGTGCTCTCACTTGGGATGGCACTGGCGCAAACTTGGCCGGAGGTTGATTGGCTGTTTGTCGGTATGATTGGTGCAATCTTCGTGATTGGACAGCTCGTGGAAGGTAACATTCTTCAGCCACGACTGCTTGGAAAAAGCGTTAGGTTACATCCTGTTGCATTAATATTTTCACTTTTTGCATTCGGTTATCTGTTCGGGTTTCTTGGGATGCTGTTGGCTGTTCCGTTGGCGGCAGTAATTGGCGTATTGGTGCGCTTTGCAACGCAGAAATATCTGGCAAGCCAAATCTACCTTGGTAATAACAATGATAAACCCATACCCGCGGATCAGGATTGATGATAAGTCGGGATGTGCATCAGACGGGCGTGCAACGGGCATTTGAACTCGGACATGATGAAGCTCGTGGCTTTGCTGACTTCATTATCAGTCCTACCAATCGCGCGGCGTTTGACTATCTTCTCGCATGGCCAAGATGGCCTTATCCAGCAAGTGTTCTTTATGGACCAGAGGGTTCGGGAAAAAGCCATCTTGCGCGTATCTGGGCTGCGCGATGCGGTGCTAAGATCGCCTCGGCAAGCGATACTTCTTTTGAACAATTCGTAAATAGCCAGAAACTGCATTTGGTGATTGAGGATATAGATCATGACGGGTGCAATGAGGAAGGCGTATTTCACATGTTCAACCTTTGCATTGATACTGGTGGTGCATTACTGGTGACCACATCTCGATTGCCAGTAGCTATGCTATTTCGTCTTGCTGATCTTTCATCACGGGTTCGCGGCGCGATGCTGGCGCAGATCGATCAGCCGGATGATGGGTTGATTGAGGCAGTGATAGTCAAACTATTTGCTGATAGGCAACTTGAGATTACACCCGTAGTCGCGGCCTATGCTGCCGCGCGTATCGAACGCTCGTTGTCAACGGTTAGAGATTTAGTAACCCATGCGGATCGAATGAGCTTGGAGACATCGCGGAGTATCACCAAGCCGCTCGTAAACGAAGTCCTAAATACGATGGAAGACAAGTAGGGATGCTGACGGTGCTATGGTCATGCTAAAGTAATACCGTGAGGGGCATTTCGATGCCCGGCTTTTTTTGTACCCACCAGAACTAGACTTATATGTTTTATTAAACAGGGTTATACACATGACTGCGGATCTGAGACCGCGTCAATTCTACCGTCTTATGAAGACGGCTCGTGCCGATGCGCATTTTACAAATCTGTTCGAAGTCCTGCTCGACCCTGCCCGGCATATACGCTAAGTAGGGATCAATTTTGGTTAACCAAAAGCTGCAAGCGACTCAATTGGGATGAAGCAATGTGGTGAATTCATCGTTTCAGGCTCGTATCTCCAAAAAGTTAAAAGCACAAGCTCGAATAGGCGTTGTTGATATCGGATCAAATTCCGTACGCCTTGTCGTATTTGATGGCGAGTGTCGTTCGCCCCAGGTTCACTACAATGAAAAGGCCATCTGTGCTCTGGGCAGTGAGCTCAGAAAAACCAACAGATTGGCGCATGATGGTGTGGTTGAAACGCTGTCTTTGCTCAAGCGATTTCGTCTTTTAACTCAAAATATGGGTGTTACACAGCTCCATGTAGTTGCAACCGCCGCGACGAGGGAGGCTAAAAACGGCGCTAGTTTTGTGAAATTAGCCGAAAAAGCAATCGCCAGTCCAGTGAAGGTGCTCTCTGGTGCCGAGGAGGCTCAGTTTGCAGCAGCCGGCGTTATTTCTGGTATGCCACATGCGGACGGTGTGGTGGGCGATCTTGGTGGTGGCAGTCTGGAGCTGGTGGATGCAGTTATCGGTATAGCGGGCGTCGGTGAAAGTGCTCCGATCGGGACTTTGCGGCTACTTGAACAGGTATCCAAACCAAAAGACGCAATCAGTATCGTTGATAGGGCACTCTCCAAGATGGATTTGGTTGAGAAGATCAAGGGTCGTTCGCTCTATTTGGTTGGAGGCACCTGGCGTGCGATTGCGCGTATCCATATGGAGCATAATAACTATCCATTACATATTATTGATCACTACGAGCTAGCACCACAAGATGCGACGGAAATTGTCCAGTTGGTGGGCGGACTGTCGATGGCATCTTTGCGTAATATGCCCAACGTTTCCTTAGAAAGACTTACAACCATTCCATTTGGTGCGTTGGTATTGGAGCGGCTGATCAGTATGGGCAAGCCAAAAAATATCGTTTTTTCAGCAAATGGTCTTAGAGAAGGTATTGTCTATTCAAACCTCTCGCCGAAGATCGCTGGCAAAGATCCTCTGATCTCCAGTGTGTATGCGATTTCAGCCCTTTACGCGCGCTCGCTTACCCAGGGAAGTGAGATTGCTGATTGGGTGGATCCACTGTTTTCCTCACTTGACGAACCGGAAACTGATGAGGAACGCCATCTTCGAAAAGCGGCCTGTCATCTGGGTGATTTATCTTGGCGCATCCATCCAGATTATCGTGGGAGCCATTCGATCGATGTGGTTGTGCACGGAAATCTAGCTGACATGCATCATGCAGGCCGTGCATTTCTGGCACTTTCTTCTTACTTTTGCCACGCCAACCGTATTCGCCATCCTTCTGCCCAAGCTATGTCTAAGCTTGTTAACAAAAAATCTTTGGAAAAAAGCCGCATAATAGGCAAGTTACTTCGCCTTTCTTTTGCATTGACCGGGGCAACGGATGGGATTTTGCCAAAATGTCCAATAATTTGCGACCAACATTGCGTCGAGCTATACCTACCTTATGATTTGGCCGATCTTGGTGGAGGTATGCTTGAGCGCCGGCTTGCGTCACTCGCTGGGGCGATTGGGCGTAAATATAAAATCATCATAAGCGATAGTCAGCAGGCTTAGTCATCCTCCTTGCTAGCGCTGTCAAGTTGCGTTGCTTCAATTGGTATAACCTGATTGCCTCGAACCGTCAGGGCCAGACGCCCGTGTTTTATATCAAGTGCCATCTTACCAAATAGATCGCGACGCCACCCGATAAGTGCGGCGACATTGGCATCGTCACTACGCGCGATCTGCTCCAGGTCGTCGGAAGAGGCAATTAGCTTTTGTGCAACTTTGTGACGCTTGGATTGCATCTTAACCACCACACGAAGAAGATCGACAATCGGTGTAAGACTATCCGGTAGGGCTTCGTGCTTGACCTGAATTGGAACCGATGAAATTTGCCGGTGCTGGCCGCGCTCGACGGCTTGAAGAAGTCCTGCCGCACTCTTGGAATGATTAAATCCCCGCGGCACCGCCCGCATGGTCTCCAGATCGGCTGGTTTTTGAGGATTGAATGAGGAGATTTCGACTAGAGCATCGTCTTTCAAAACTCTGTTTCGCGGTACGTTAAGCCGCTGTGCTTCTTGCTCTCTCCACGCTGAGACCTCCATCAATATTGCCATTGCGCGTTTTGACTTTGGTTTAGATTTCACTCTTTCAAAAGCCTTCTCAGGCGACATGGTGTAGGTCGATGTACTGGTCAGTATAGCCAATTCCTCTTCCAGCCACGAATGACGCTTGCTGCTCTCCAACTCTTGGATAAGATGTTTATAGACCACGCGAAGATGGGTGACGTCGGCAAGGCCGTAGGCAAGCTGTTGGTCTGACAGCGGTCGGCGTGCCCAGTCGGTAAAACGTGATGACTTGTCGATCTGTTCGCCCGTAAGCTTGCGTACCAAATTATCGTAGGAGACCGAATCTCCGAACCCGCACACCATCGCGGCTATTTGCGTATCGAATAGGGGTAGCGGAATTGTCTTGGCTAAATTGTAGAAAATCTCGACATCTTGCCGGCCGGCGTGAAATACCTTGACTACGCTTTGATCACGCGCCAGCTCCCACAGAGGCTCAAGATCAATGTTGGCCAGTGGGTCAACAACAGCCTCAATTCCATCGCTTGCAAGTTGTACTAAACAGAGTTTTGACCAATAGGTCTTATCACGCATAAATTCGGTATCTACCGCGACGTAATCCTTCGCGCGCAAGGACTGGCAGATCTTGGAAAGCTGGCTGCTCGATGTAATCAAATTCATGGACACTCCTATAGCCCAATACCTGGCAATGCTGCCAGATGTGAACTGGATTGAATGTTAAGGGCGTGGAAAGGCTCTCATTAAAGCGGTCTTGACATCCCCCGGTCTCCATGGCCACTTCCGGCCGGCATCTTTCATGCTTCGTTTGAGTTTCTTAGGATAGAGTTTATGCACCGATATCGCACTCACAATTGTGGGGCGCTCCGTAACGATGATGTGGGACAGACCGCCCGGTTATCTGGTTGGGTCCACCGCATTCGAGATCACGGTGGATTATTATTTATCGATCTGCGTGATCACTTCGGATTGACCCAATGTGTAGTAGATCCCGATTCGTCGGCGTTTTCTAACGCTGAGAATATTCGCGCCGAGTGGGTTATTCGTATCGACGGTGAAGTCAAGCGCCGCAGTGATGACACCACCAATGCTGGCCTTCCGACAGGTGAGGTTGAAATTTTTATCCGAGAGCTGGAAGTGCTGTCCGCAGCCGAAGAGTTGCCACTTCCTGTGTTTGGTGAACCAGATTATCCTGAGGAAACGAGACTTAAATACCGTTTTTTGGATCTCAGGCGAGAATCTCTTCATCGTAAAATTGTTCTCAGATCTCAAATTATTACGTCCATTCGCCAGCGTATGGTCGATCAGGGGTTTACCGAATACCAGACACCAATTCTTACCGCCTCCAGCCCAGAAGGCGCCCGTGATTTTCTGGTGCCATCGCGTCTTCACCCTGGAAAATTCTACGCCTTGCCTCAGGCTCCCCAGCAATTTAAGCAGCTCATCATGGTGGCTGGATTTGATCGTTATTTCCAGATTGCTCCGTGTTTCCGTGACGAGGACGCCCGAGCAGATCGCTCACCGGGAGAATTTTATCAGCTAGATATCGAAATGAGTTTTGTTACTCAGGATGATGTTTTTGATGCGGTTGAGCCTGTAATAAAGGGCTTGTTCAATGAATTTTCTGATGGTTGGGAGGTTACCGATAATTTTCCCCGCATTCCCTATTATGATGCATTGAAACGCTACGGGTCTGACAAACCGGATTTGCGCAATCCCATCGAAATGTCAATTGTCTCCGACCATTTTATAGACTCTGGATTTAAGGTGTTCGCGCGGATTCTAGCAGAGAAAACTTCCGGGCGTTACTGGCAAGAAAATGCTGAAGTGATGGCTATTCCAGCACCTGGAGGGGGCAGCCGCGCATTCTGTGATCGTATGAACTCCTGGGCCCAGGGTGAAGGGCAACCGGGCCTTGGATATATTATTTTTCGCGATGGCGGCGGGGCTGGGCCGATTGCCAACAATCTAGGCGCTGAAGTTGTTGCAGGCCTTCAATCTGAGCTGAAACTGAATGACGGCGATGCAGTGTTCTTTGTTGCTGGTGTGCCTGCCCATGTTGCTGGATTTGCCGGCCGTGCACGCGATCGTATAGGCGTAGAACTTAATCTAATAGAGCAAGATCGCTTTGAGTTTTGCTGGATTGTCGACTATCCGATGTTTGAGTGGGACGATGAGCTGAAGATGCTTACGTTCTCTCATAATCCGTTCTCCATGCCGCAAGGAGGACTAGATGCGCTGAAGAGTGACGATCTCCTTGGTGTGCTTGCTTATCAGTATGATTTGGTGTGCAACGGTATTGAACTTTCATCCGGGGCCATTCGAAACCACAAACCTGAAATTATGGAAAAAGCTTTCGCTATTGCCGGCTATGATGCCTCCGTGCTTGAAGAAAAATTTGGAGGAATGTTCCGCGCCTTCAAGCTTGGCGCTCCGCCCCATGGTGGAATTGCTCCGGGGATAGATCGCATCGTGATGATGCTGGCGCGTGAAGAAAATTTGCGTGAAGTAACCATGTTCCCCATGACTCAAGGAGCTGAAGATTTAATGATGGGGGCACCATCTGGGGCCTCCTTGCGCCAGCTGCGAGATTTGCACATACAGGTGCGGAAACCTGAAATAAACTGACGGACCACCGCCTGTTATTCTCCTGGGAAGAAACCCCTCCTTAACCACCAATGTGGTTTAGTTGATTGGTTATGTTGACTGCGTATTTCCGAGGATATTTTGTCTCACTGTTTTCGAGTAACGGTTCTTGCCGCACTGGGTGCAGTCGCGGCGTTAGGACCCATGGTTGTTTCCAACTCAGTGATACGTTGGGTTGCGATTGAGCAGGGTACGGCTCAGATGCAGAGCATGACCAAGACTATACTCGCTCATTCCGAAATGGTTCTGGATGTCGCCTCTGACGCGCTTTCCGCTCTTTCTAGAGGGGGGATGGTTGATTGTTCTCAAAACAATATCGCCCTCATCGATGAAACGGTATTCACTAACTTATCGCTTAAGGAAATCGGCATCTATGATGCCGATGATCAAATAAATTGTACTAATTTTGGTGCGACACTCGTGGCAATGAGTCGGGTGAACTCTCTTTCTGTTAAAGGTGGGCAGCTTGATATTTCCATCGTTCCAACCCGGGTAGCTGACGACCATGCGTTGGGGTTGAGGCGGGATGCGGATAACGGTGCGGGCGGATTGATTGCCATGATTGAGACTGAGACGGTTTTGATGAAACTGCTTCATGGTAAGATGCGTAAGAGTTATCACGCGCGTGTTGAGCTTGCTGATGGAACCTTGATCAGGACGGCAGGGCAGACTCGGGAAGCCGTTGTCAAGCAAGATAGCCAAATGGTTGAGAGCAAGCTTGCGTCGGCTCGTTATCCTATTGTTGTGGCTGTCGCAGCACCGCGAATTGGATTGCTTGCGCCGTTCTTGCATATTTCCAACTATGCCAAATTTGGGAGCGGTATTCTCGGTGTAATTCTGCTTGGGTTCGTCGTCTATTCGATACGCTACCGGACGACGCTTGAAGCAGAGATTGATGCAGCCATCGCTAGTGATGAGTTTGTTCCATACTACCAGCCAATTTTGGATGCCAATGAGGGCTGTGCAAATGGCTGCGAGATGTTGTTGCGCTGGCGCAAGCCCAACGGTGATTTAGTGTGCCCAGAGGGCTTTATTCCCTTCGCCGAAGCAACCGGGCAAATTATTCCAATCAGCCGTCATATGCTGGCGAGGGTCAGCGAAGATTTGGTAGAACTATGCGCCGAAAACGAAGATTTCATGATCAGTTTCAATTTAGTAGCGGAACATTTTGATAGTCTAGACATTGTTGAAGATGTAAAACGGGTCTGCGCTAAGGGCCAGATTAAACCAAAAAATCTTGTATTTGAAGTTACCGAGCGCCGGCCTCTCACTGATCTAGCAACATCTCGTGAAGTGATGCGCAGCCTGCAGGCATTGGGGTGTAAAATAGGCTTGGATGATGCCGGTACGGGTCACTGTGGACTAGCCTATATCCAACAGCTTGGAATGGACACGATCAAAATTGATCGCATGTTTGTAGCCGCAATCGGAAATGATTCGGCCAAGGCTCCGGTGGTAGATGCTCTGATTGAGCTAGGCAAAGAGCTTAACATGAAAATCGTTGCGGAGGGTGTTGAGACCGATGATCAGTTCAATTATCTGCGTGCGCGTGGAGTACGCTATTTTCAAGGTTATTTATTTTCTCAACCGTTGCCAAAGGAAAGCTTCTATCGGTTTGTTCAGGCTTTCGAGCTGACATCTGATGATCGACAATCCCTCTCATCTGTTCCAGAATCAAGTCATCTTCAATTGGCCAGCTAGCCTCTTAGGGTGCGGATATGGAGCGCGGATCTATGTATCTTGTGAACGCTCTAGTGCATCAACTGCTTCGCAAATGTCTAGCATTTCTGTTCTTACCCCTCAACTACACCCACTAGTCGCACCACACGTGTTGCATTTCAGGCAGGTACCGTTACGTACCATGGTGAAATTACCACACTCGTCACATGCAGCGCCCTCGTAGCCGCGCATACGCGCCTCGGCCTTACGATCGGCTGCGATCTTGATTGGCGACATTCTGGTTTCCCCCAGCCCTCGGGGCTCCTCCGTGACCATGGGGTTGCTCGCGTTAACCGCCGCAGGGGTGGCGGCAGCACTAAGAGGCTGGAGCCGTTGTGTTTCATTAGCGGCCAGCGCAACATCCTTTTCAAGCGTATCGGTTGCTGATACGGCCTGGTTCGAATGAGTAAGGCTACTCGAAGGCAAAAGCACTAAATTATCGATGTTATGCGGTCGTGAGCGAGCGTAGCCATTCGAGACGTAGCGTCCTGCCGGCACGGGCTCTTGCTGTTTACCCTCATTTTCACCGGCCCCCAGCGCATCGGGAGAAATTTCAGCGGGGTCAACATGCGCCAGATCATTGCGTTCAAGATATGAAATTGCGAGTTCGCGGAAAATATAGTCGAGCACTGAAGTCGCGTTTTTGATTGCATCATTTCCCTGAACGAGACCAGCTGGCTCAAATCTCGTGAACGTGAAAGAATCGACATATTCTTCCAGCGGCACTCCGTATTGCAGGCCAAGCGACACCGCTATTGCGAAGTTATTCATTAAGGAGCGGAAGGCTGCGCCTTCCTTGTGCATATCGAGAAAGATTTCGCCAATCCGGCCATCATCATATTCACCGGTTCTGAGATAGATTTTATGTCCGCCAACTACCGCTTTTTGGGTATATCCCTTGCGTCGATCAGGGAGTTTATCGCGCGCCCGAGCAAATTCAACTTCCACTATACGCTCAACAATTTTTTCAACCCGCTGGGTCTGTGGGCTGGCAGAGAGAGTATCAAGGACATCATCGTCATCGTCACTGTCGGCCAACCACTGTGCATTGAGCGGTTGAGACAGCTTTGAGCCATCACGGTAAAGCGCATTTGCTTTTAGTCCAAGCCGCCAGGATAGAAAATAGGCGCTTTTACAGTCTTCGACGCTCGCCGCATTGGACATATTGATGGTTTTTGAAATAGCACCAGAAATAAATGGCTGCGCCGCAGCCAGCATTCGAATGTGACCCTCGACCGAAAGCATTCGCTTACCTGTTCGTCCGCACGCATTGGCGCAATCGAATACAGCAAGATGCTCATCAGAAAGACCGGCCGCGCCCTCCATTGTCATTGCTCCGCAACAATAGATATTAGCAGCCTCGATGCTATCAATGTCGAAGCCAATCGCAGTTAGAAGATCAAAATTAGGGTGGTTGAGATCTGTTGCGTCAATTTTCAATATGTTGACACAGAAATCTTCACCAAGTGACCATTTGTTAAAGACAAATTTGATGTCAAATGCAGAACAAAGAGCATTCTCAACAATCTCTATTTCGCCATTTGTGAAGCCGCGTGCCCGCAAAGTCTCATGATTGACGCCTGGAGCATCGCGCAGTGTACCCCGACCAACCGCATGATTGATAATACTGGTAATGGCATCATCATCATAGCCTAACGTATTCAATGCTTTCGGCACGGCGTGATTGATAATCTTGAAATAGCCGCCACCCGCGAGTTTTTTAAATTTTACCAATGCGAAGTCTGGTTCAATACCGGTGGTATCGCAATCCATTACTAGGCCGATAGTGCCGGTGGGGGCGATCACGCTGACCTGTGCATTGCGATAGCCATATGCTTCGCCAAGCTCTAGCGCACGGTCCCAGGACGCCTTTGCCGCATTACCAAGCAACCCATCAGTTAGATTTTTATGATCGAGAGGCACCGGTAGGGTGGCGAGTTTCTCGTAGCTATGATCGATTCCGTGAGCTGCTCGACGGTGATTGCGGATCACCCGAAGCATGGCCCTGGAATTCCGAGAGTAGTCTTTAAAAGCTCCAAGTTCTCCAGCCATTTCAGCCGATGTGGCATAGGCTGTCCCTGTGAGAAGAGCTGTAATTGCAGCACAAAGCGAGCGACCTTGCGCTGAATCATAGGCAATGCCATTGGTCATCAATAGTCCGCCAATATTTGCATACCCAAGGCCCAGCGTGCGATATTCGAATGAGCGTTTGGCAATTTCCCTCGATGGAAACTGAGCCATCAGAACTGAAATCTCGAGCACCACCGTCCAGATACGCACTGAATGAGCGAAGTCATCGACCGCGAATGTGCCATCCTCATTGCGGAACTTAATGAGATTGAGCGAAGCTAAATTGCACGCTGTATCATCAAGGAACATATATTCCGAACATGGATTGGAGGCACGAATTTCACCGGCTTTCGGACAGGTGTGCCAATCATTGATGGTGGTATGAAATTGCAATCCTGGGTCGGCGCACGACCAGGCTGCATATCCAATTTTCTCCCACAGATCCCGCGCATCGAGTGTTTTAACCGCCTCGCCAGTTCTGCGTGAGGTAAGATCCCAGTGGGCGTCGTCCTCGACAGCATTCAAAAACTCGTCCGACAGCCGAATGGTGTTGTTTGAATTTTGTCCAGACACCGTTACGTAAGCCTCAGAGTCCCAGTCGGTGTTGTAGATTTCAAAGTCGATTTCTCGGTAGCCCTGACGTGCGAACTGAATAGTGCGTTGGATATAGTTATCCGGCACATTCATACGGCGTGCGGTGCGAATTTCGCGTTTTAAAGCAGGGTTTTTGTTTGGGTCGAAACAGTCATCATCTGGACCTTCGCAATTGATGCATGCCTTGAGAACGGCGTTCAGGTGTTCGGCGCAGATCTTTGAACCAGTCACCAGAGCGGCAACCTTTTGCTCTTCACGTACTTTCCAGTCGATAAACTCTTCCACATCGGGATGGTCTATATCGACAACTACCATTTTGGCCGCGCGCCGCGTGGTGCCACCTGATTTAATCGCGCCGGCAGCGCGATCTCCAATCTTTAGAAAACTCATCAGTCCAGATGATTTCCCGCCGCCAGAAAGCGGCTCATGTTCACCACGAATTTTGGAAAAATTAGATCCGGTGCCCGAGCCATATTTGAACAATCTGGCTTCCCGTGTCCAAAGATCCATAATACCGCCATCATTTACCAAATCGTCTTCGATCGACTGGATAAAGCACGCATGCGGTTGGGGATGCTCATAGGATGATTTGGAGCGGGTCAATTTTCCTGTTTCATAGTCAACATAATGATGTCCCTGGCTCGGTCCATCAATGCCGTAAGCCCAATGCAGTCCGGTGTTAAACCACTGTGGGCTGTTGGGAGCGCAGCGCTGGGTCGCAAGCATGTAGCGGTTCTCGTCGTAAAATGCGCGTGCATCTTCTTCGGTATCGAAGTAGCCACCTTTCCAGCCCCAATAGGTCCAGGTCCCGGCGAGGCGGTCAAACACCTGGCGTGCACTTTTCTCAGAGCATGTGCGTTGATCCTCGGATAGCTTGGCAAGTGCATCTTGATCGCCAACATGTCGCCACAGCCAGGAGGGAACGGAATTTTCCTCAACAACCTTCAAAAGGCTCGGAACGCCGGCTCGCCGAAAATATTTTTGGGCAATTATATCGGAAGCAACCTGACTCCAGTTTTCGGGGACCTCGACGCCGTCCTGATGAAACACCACAGTTCCGTTCGGATTACGAATTTCGCTCACCGTTTCTCTAAACGCAATCTGCGCGTACGGTGAATGCCCTTGTTCGGTGAAGCGACGACTGATCCGCATTCTGACCCCCTCAAATTAGTTCTATTTCAGGCGAGTTTGCCAAGTAGAAAAAAATACACAGCAATCAGGTTTCCAAAAGCTATCATTTCGCCCGATTTCTGGGTTTATGTGCTCACATGATGCATGTAACTCTACAAGAGCACAGAGTCGCCCTTAACGGACGGTTAACGTAGCACCCTTGCCAATCTCGTCAAGGACTTGTGTGTGAGAGGTTGTGCATACGCAACATTTAGTTTTTGGCAAACCCCGGGCATTTTCCATTCTGAAGAATTGTTCCAATAATTCTTGTCAAGATTAGCACTAATATAAAGCTTAACCGAAGCTTTTGGCACAATGGATTTACGCGCGTGATATGCCTGTCAACGCTGGACAGCGAAGTGCAAAACAGCGATAGTTCTGTCCATTACTAATACAACCTGGCCTGATCATGAGCCTATTTTCTGAAATTTTTATTTGGTGGGGGCACCAGACCCTTGGGACGCGGTTTTATACGTGGCGCAAGGGCGAACACGTTGGTAGTGACGATCTCGGAAATGTTTACTATCGCGAACGGCGGGGCCATCGGCGCTGGGTAATCTATGCCAATCTGGCTGAGGCTTCACATGTGCCAGCGCGATGGCATGCTTGGCTGCATAAAATTGTTGATGAGGTGCCAAGCGCGACTTCCGGTCATGTGCATCCCTGGCAAAAGCCTCATCAGCCGAACATGACCGGCTCTCAATTGGCCCACCGCCCACCTGGAAGTTCGTTGGCAACAGGTTCTCGGCCCACGGCAACAGGCGATTATCAAGCCTGGACGCCCGCCGACCGATAAAATCTGGAGAATGCGATGAAATCTAATGTTTTGGAAACACTGACCGGGGCCATAGTCATTGCTGTGGCAGTGCTGTTTTTTATCTTCGCGTATCGGGTGGCTGATCTTGGGGTAGCATCGGGAGCCTATAAACTCGATGCCCGTTTTGCCCAAGTTGGCGGACTTGTTACTGGTGCGGATGTCCGCATTTCGGGTATCAAGGTGGGGACTGTCGTTGGTCAGACGCTTGATGCGCAGACATATGAAGCTATCGTTAGCTTGGCGATCGAACCGGGCGTCGAGGTTCCCAATGATACCAGCGCCCAGATTGCCTCCGAGGGACTTTTGGGTGGCAGCTATGTGTCGTTACAGCCAGGTGGATCGGAAACTATGCTCGCCGGTGGTGAGACTATTGAGTATACCCAAGGCTCTGTCGATTTGATGGGCCTTATTGGTCAAGCCATATTTGGGTCAAAAGATTGAGCATGGCATTCGATTCGCATCACGGACAACCATCACATATCTGGTCACCAGACACCTATCATCGTCACGCACGTTTCGTGTCCGAACTTGGTGCAGATATCTTGTCTTGGCTTGCACCCTCGGCGGGTGAGCGCATTCTCGACATTGGCTGCGGCGACGGTGTTCTTAGCCAGAAGATTTCGGCTAGCTGTGCTGAAGTGGTGGGTGTCGATACAAGTGCCGAGATGGTCGAGCGTGCGCGAGGTAACGGGATTGATGCCCGGGTTGGCTCTGGCGAGGTGCTGAAGTTTACGGACGAATTCGACGCTGTATTCTCAAATGCTGCTCTACACTGGATGACAAACTCAGCTGCGGTTGCTGGAGGTGTGAGCCGGGCCTTGAAGTCGGGAGGAAGATTCGTCGCCGAATTTGGGGGTCAAGGAAATGTGGCTGCTATTGCTACTGCGCTTCAGGCCGCATGGCGCCGGTATGGCGGTGAGATCGCCCTTGCTTTTCCCTGGTATTTTCCAAGTGAAGCTGAGTACAGCACAGTGCTCTCTGACGCCGGACTACAACTTTATCGCTCAGAGCTGGTACCTCGACCAACACCATTGCCAAGTGAAATGTCTGACTGGATAGAATTGTTTTTACACCCGTATTTTGATCAGTTTCAGGGCGAAGAACGTGCTGAAATTATGAACTATGTGGTTGATCTCTTGAGACCGTCGCTCTGCGACGTGAATGGGAAATGGACAGCAGATTATGTGCGACTTCGGATTGAAGCGAATAAAACGCCGTGAGAGTAGTCAATCAATACCTAACCCAACGATAGTAGCTTATCGATGAAGCGCGTGGGAGCGGTTGGTCTAATTGGTGCCGGCATGTATGTTTTATTGCAGACCTTCCTGCACGCGGAGCCGATCTCCAATGGTATTGCTATCCTTGCAGGATTAGATAAAATTACCGCCGAAATACAGCTTATTGAAGCTTCTATCGGTCAGACGGTCCATTTTGGTAGCCTCGAAATACGATCTCGTGGTTGCTATACTAGGCCGCCTACCGAACCCCCACAAACTACGACATTTCTTGAAATTGATGAGCGCGAGCTGAGCGGCGCGCGAAACCGGGTTTTTACCGGTTGGATGTTCGCCTCAAGTCCGGGGCTGCACGCACTTGAACATCCCGTTTATGATGTTTGGCTAAAGACTTGCAAAATCGCCTCTGGCGATAGGTCTGTGGCTAGCTCGAAAAACTCTCCTTGATCCCTCACGGCAATCTCAAGTAGACCGTGATATGCCTCACGATCGACTTCTATTGCGCCTAAAGAGCGAAGGTGATCGGTAATGAACTGGGTATCGAGAAGAACGAAACCTCCGGTAATGAGGCGTGCTGTCAGATAGATAAATGCGACTTTGCTTGCATTTGTGGTGCGCGAAAACATGCTTTCACCGAAAAAAGCCCGCCCGAGGCTCACGCCATAAAGCCCACCAACCAGCTCACCATCCCGCCAGCACTCCACTGAATGGCAATTTCCAAGATGAAATAAGTCGGAATAGAGTTTGCGTATACGCTCATTTATCCATGTGGAATCGCGTCCAGGTGAAGGCTCGGCACACCCATCCACAACACGATCAAACGCTGTATCTATCCGCACCTCGAATTGACTTGAGCGGACAACCCGTCGCAGGCTACGTGAGATACGTATAGCGTCCAGTGGGACAATGCCGCGTCGCTCAGGATCAATCCAATAGAGCGCGGGATCATCAGCATCTTCAGCCATCGGAAAAATACCGCAGGCATAGGCCTTCAATAAAACCTGAGGCGTAATTTCTATCAATTGCTCGGAAAGTTTGTTCACTGGCCCTTGCAGCACCATAACCCGAACCAGGTCACATTTATAACCTTAGTAAAATAGTGCCAATCAGGGGAGAAGAACTGAAATAATCTGTGTGGATTTGATTGTTTTATCCAGCCAGATTGGGGCTTGACCCTAATGCTCATATGAAGATCATCCGCCTTAATAAGTAGCCCCGGAGTGTCGCGGTACGCCCATGCGCGAGGCAAATAGATTATATCTTGTCTAAAAACCGCTCCAGCCAGTGGATATCATAATCGCCATTAATGATATCGGTATTGGTCACGAGTTCGGAAAAAAGTGGGATGGTAGTTTCGATGCCATCAATAACGATCTCATTAAGCGCACGACGCAACCGCATCAGGCAATCCTCACGCGTTTTGCCGTGGGCAATAAGTTTGCAGATCAAGCTGTCGTAATTAGGCGGAACGACATAGCCGGCATAGACGGCTGAATCCATCCGTACACCAAGCCCGCCCGGGGCGTGAAAGCCATTAATCCGGCCAGGAGAGGGGGTGAATGTGGTCGAATTTTCTGCATTGATACGGCACTCAATGGCATGGCCGTCAAGTTTTATATCCTGTTGGCTGACCGAAAGGTTTCCTCCGGTTGCAACGGTGATTTGTTCGCGCACAAGATCAAGGCCGGTCACCATTTCGGTTACCGGATGCTCTACCTGCAAGCGTGTGTTCATTTCGATGAAATAGAATTCTCCGCCCTCGAATAGAAACTCGATGGTTCCGGCGCCTTCATATTTCAATTCAGCTACTACTTTGGCTGCGCGCATGCCGATTTTTTTACGCTGGTCCTGGTTGAGAACCGTAGATGGCGCCTCTTCCCAGATTTTCTGGTGGCGTCGCTGAACGGAGCAATCGCGTTCTCCAAGATGAATAGCGCTGCCTCTTCCGTCGCCGAACACCTGAACTTCAATATGGCGTGGCCTACTGAGATATTTTTCAAGATAGACTGTGTCATCGCCAAAAGCGGCTTTGGATTCAGCTCGTGCTGTCTGTAAAGCACGAGCTAGCTCGTCCTCACTGGTAGCGATTTTCATGCCACGGCCACCGCCGCCCGAAGCAGCCTTGACCAGAACAGGAAATCCAATTTTTCGTGCGATCGAGCGCGCTGAAGCATCATCAGCAATCGGTCCATCAGACCCTGGAACCACAGGTAAGCCAAGAGACTTGACCTCCTTTTTGGCAGCAATTTTATCTCCCATCAGCCTGATATGGTCTCCGGACGGACCAATGAATTTTATTCCGTGCTCGTTCAGAATATCGGCAAAGCTAGCATTCTCGGATAAAAACCCGTAGCCAGGATGAACCGCATCTGCCCCGGTGACCTCGCATGCTGCAAGAATAGAGGGAATATTCAGGTAACTCTGCGTCGCGTCGGCCGGGCCAATGCAGACGCTCTCATCTGCCAAGCGTACATGCATCGCATCGGTATCGACTGTGGAATGGACCGCCACCGTGTTGATCCCCATCTCACGGGCAGCACGCTGGATTCGAAGAGCAATCTCTCCGCGGTTGGCAATCAGAATTTTGTCGAACATGGTTACGCGATCATTCTATAATGATGAGTAGTTCGCCAAATTCTATTGGCTGACCGTTCTCCACCAGAATGGCGGTCACCCTACCAGGATGCGGGGCTGCAATTGGATTGAACGTTTTCATTGCCTCGACTAGGAACAAGGTATCACCTTCGCTTACCACATCGCCGACTTCGACAAATGTTGGTGCATCCGGCTCGGGTGAACGGAAGCAAGTGCCAACCATCGGTGATTTAACGGCATTCGGATTGGTTTGTGGGTCAGATTTGGAGGGCACAGAGTGATCATCCATTTGGCTTGGGATGATGTGAGTATCTGTTGGGGTAGACGGATGAACGGCGGCAGTAAGAGGAGCATACGTGCGTTGCACCCTGATCCGGCATCCGTCTTGCTCCACCTCAATCTCAGTTAACTTCGTCTCGCTCAATAGGTCAGCGAGTTCTCTAATCAGCGACTGATCGATTTCATTTTTTTTTGGCATTCAATTCCTGTCATCAGCAGACACAAGGCTTGCGAGTGCTTCAATTGCTAGCTCATACCCCTTCGCGCCAAGGCCACAGATTGTTCCGATAGCAACCGGTGCGACATGGGATACTTGTCTGAACTCCTCACGAGCAAAAATATTAGAGATATGAACTTCTATGCAAGGAGCTACGATTGCTTTTAAGACATCACGTAGGGCAACCGATGTATGGGTATACGCGGCTGCGTTGAGAATAATTCCATCGCTGTCGCCAAATTCCTGTATCCAGCTTACTAGCTCACCTTCATTATTGGTTTGTCGACAATGGATCTCCACACCATGCAATTTTCCGCGTGTGCGACAGGCGTCTTCAATCTGTGCGAGTGTCAGCGTGCCGTAAAGATCCGGTTCCCGCTTACCAAGCAAATTGAGATTGGGGCCGTTTAAAACGGCGATTTTCTTTGTCGTCATTTGTCCGTACCTTACTGTACGTATTCAAATCAGGAAAGGCAGGGTAATGCGTGTCGAACCGCAAACCAACGAGAAGGTTAGTTCGCGGCGCGCACTTGGGCAATAACCTGGCGCAGACTATCGATGCCAATCGCTCCTGGAATCAGTGTTTCGCCGACAATATAAGCAGGTGTACCACTAATACCGATTTTTGATGCTAACTCTTTTGACTGCGCGATGATCTGCTTGGTTTCCTGATTTCTCATGTCTTTGCGCATCAGTTCTATGTCTAGCCCTAGCTGTTCGGCTATTTGTATGGTGCGCGCTTCATTGGCAACGCCCTTCGCGCTCATCAGGCGCGTATGAAAATCGAGATAACGGCCTTGTTTTGCTGCTGCGATCGATGCACGTGCAGCAATGACTGAATCTTGCGATAAAATAGGAAATTCCTTCAAAATTACCCGCAGTTTCCCGTCGGTTTCCAAGAGAGCGAGTAGGTCAGGTGTCGCCCGTTTGCAATAGCCGCAATTGTAATCGAAGAATTCAACCATCGTGACATCACCGTCGGGATTGCCGAGCATCATGCCATCAGCTGTAGCATGAAGTTCTTTTCTATTATCTGAGATGGCAGTTGCGATCGTGGCAACTCGGTCTTCTTGGTCGCTCTTCTCAAGTGCAGTGAGGACTTCGCGAATGATTCCAGGATTTTGCAACAGATAGTTACGGACAATCTCTTTGATTTCACCAATTTGCGAGGTATCAAACGATTTGGTCTGTGCAAAGCAAATTGACTGCCATGATGTTAATCCGATGATGGCAATCGTAGCTGACAGACAAAATGCGATGAAATATCGTTTCATAGAATTGCTCCAAAAGGTGTTCTGCTATCGGGACTTGATATTTATAATATCTTCGGCGATTTCCCATTCAGTTGTTCCTGGGCGAAATTTGTCTTTTGCCCGCTTGGCAAACTGTATAGCTAGAGCAAAATCACCGCGTGCGCTGTATTCATTGGCAGAAGCAAGTTCCGCCCGGCCGGTTTGTCCTTTTCTACTATAGGCAATCGCTAAGAAACGATAGCCTACGGGCGAGCGCCGCTCATGCACCAACGCGCGTGATAATTGCGTAATCGCCGTGTCGAGTAGTCCCGGATCATTAGTGGAGATAATTGCCTGCCCCAAAAGGATGCGTATGAGTGGCGAATTTGGCGCAAGATTGACCGCTTTCTTTAAAACCGGAATTGCTTCGTGTGCGCGGCCAGATTCCAAAAAAGCCTGCCCCTTGATCTCATAAAAATAGGGATAGTTAGGTAGAGAATCGATTAACTTATCGATCTCGATAATTGAGCGATTGAGATCGCCATTGCGAAAATAGGTAATTGCCCTTGCATAAGTGGCAGGTAAGCTAGTGGCATCATTTTTATATTTTCTAAACACCTTGCTCGGTTGGCCGAGATAGGCAAGGATTTTTGCTTGGGCAAATTCATGCCGCAGCAAGAGCTCCGAGGAATCATTCTTGCGGTAGTATGGACTTGATTGCACAATCTGTTTGAGAATATTGATACGTTCACGAGGGAGGGGGTGACTTTGAAGATAGGGGTCGATATTTCTCACGGACACCATCATCTGATCTGATAAGAGCTCGAACATGGTAAGCATGCCGGCGGCTGATTGTCCTGTCTCATCGAGGAATCGAAGTGCTGCTTGGTCAGCGGCTGATTCCTGCTCGCGGGCATAGCTTAGAAAAGAGCGCTTTATAGCTGATTGGGCGCCTCCCAAAATACCTCCGACCGCTGCTGCATCATTATGCGATCCTCCAGCAGCCGCAACTCCGCCAGCGGCTGCGAGACCGGCAAGTATCGCCACGGTATTAGAAATAGATGCGCGGGAGATTTCATCACGTGTTCGTGAATGATGCCCGCCGGCAATATGACCTGTTTCATGAGCCAGCACGCCGATCACTTCATTGGGGGTGGCGGATTCTGTGATGAGTCCAGTATGGATAAATATTCTCTGCCCGCTAGTAACGAATGCGTTGATATCAGTGTTGTATATGATGACGACATCGACTGCGCTTGTGGGCAATCCTGCAGCTTTGAATAAAGGTATGGTGTAGTCACGCAAGAGCGCTTCAATCTCCGCATCACGAATTATTGCGGGGCTGGCAGCAATGGACGTACCAGAGGAGGAAATATAAGAACCGAGAGCAACGAGAAGCGCTATTAACATTGCCCTTACAGGATCTAAATATGTAGGTCGTTGCATTGTGTTTTCGTGCATTTTTGTCGGTTGTTCGTGCGAATTCATAGCCGAGGGATAATTAATGGGTCAAGGTAGGACGCCCCGTATGAACGGTCAACGTATTCACATGGTTACTCTTTTAACAGAGGTCATTTCTGAGTGTGCGCATGCAACCTCTAAAATAAGTCTGCAATATGGTGATAGTTTCCGTTGATAGTGCCAGGTAGCGGATGTTTGGCGCGCGGCACAAAGTCCTGGCGGCTATATCGCGGTGTTGCACTAAGTATCTGGCCAAGACGTTCTTAGTAAAGGATATGTGTCAAATGGTTTCATCCAGCCGTAGCGAGATAGCGTCTTTTATCGCTATGGATGTATTGGCAAAAGCAAATGCCCTTGAGGCTGAAGGCAATTCTATCCTCCATCTTGAAGTAGGTGAACCGGGGGTATCTGCGCCAGAAAGTGTACTTGAAGCCGCGCATGCTGCTCTGCGAGCGGGACGGCTTGGTTATACCGAAGCGCTGGGCCGAAAGAGTCTACGCGCCCGTATTGCCCGCCACTACGGGCAAGCCTATGGCCTTGATCTAGATCCCGAACGGGTTGTTGTCACTACGGGTTCATCAGCTGGATTCATACTTGCGTTTCTTGCCTTATTCGATGTTGGCGCATCGGTCGCTATCGCTGAGCCCGGGTACCCCGCGTATAGAAATATACTGAAAGCTCTGTCGCTGACACCAGTGTCGATTAGAGTAGGACCAGAAACGCGTTGGTCGATAAGTGCAGAGGCGATTAGCGCCGCACAAAGTCAGACGTCGTTGGGTGGTGTGCTGATAGCAAGTCCTGCAAATCCGACTGGTACTGTGATTGAACCTTCTGCACTAGCTGAAATTGCATCGATATGTGATCAACAATCGCTCAGTCTGATCTCGGATGAAATTTATCACGGTCTTACATTTGGTGTGGAGGCGGGCTGCGCACTCTCCAATACCGACCGTGCGATTATTATCAATAGCTTCTCAAAATATTATTGCATGACCGGATGGCGGATCGGCTGGATGGTGGTGCCGACAGATCTGGTGCGTGTAGTAGAGCGGTTGGCACAAAACCTGTTCATCTCCCCGCCTACGATCTCGCAGATAGCTGCTGAGGCTGCTTTTGATGCAACCGACGAATATAATGGTTTGTGTGACGTTTACGCGGCTAACCGCAGAATATTGACTGGAGCGCTAGAAAACTGTGGCCTTGGCAAAATAGCTCCGGCTGATGGAGCGTTCTATCTTTATGCTGACATTAGCGTTCATTCCATAGATAGCGAGCAATTCGCCAGTCAAATGTTGACCGAGATTGGTGTTGCCTCAACGCCGGGTGTTGATTTTGATCAAACCAACGGACATTCATATCTACGCTTCTCGTATGCCGCCGATCCTGCAGTGATAGCTCAAGCAGCCGAAAGGCTTAAGCGCTGGCTGGCTTAGGGATGTAATGAAACTATCCCACAGTGCAGTCAGCTAGGTTAACTGCGGTTGGTAAAAGCCCTCTGCCACCATCCGCCCCGTTGGAATTGTTCACCCTTAGTGTCACCATCCCCGCTAGGATAGGTGCCTTGAACATCCTCTTTACTAGAAAGTTTGTCTTGTGGTCCGGACGCGGCAACGTCCTCAAGGACACTTGCTTCTGGAATCTCACTTATGCCACGATCAGCGTCATTTTCAGGCGACTTACTGGCTCCATTTGCCGCCGTTTTGTCAGCACTTTCAGTAAGCTTACTATCTTCATCGTTTGTTTCCGTACTCTCCGCTGTAACCGCGCCATCATCATCGCGCCGCTGCCTGCGTCCACCACGGCGTCCGCGACGGCGTTTTGGTTTCGATTTTGGTTGCTCACCATCCGCTTCGTCAGCTTGAGTCTCCTGAACTTGAGATGGTTCATCGTCGGCATGGACGGCCTCCTCATTCTTTATCTCTTCTTCTGGGGGACGTCTGCCACGCCGTCTGCGTCGACGGGGGGTGGGCGTTTCAGCGTCACCATCGTCGCTTGTTGTTTGCGGAGCGGAGGCTGGAGTGTTCTCTTCAAACGCAGTGTCAACTTGGACAACTGTATCAATTTGTGATGGAACGGCTTGAGTTGTCATGGGACCTTTTTCAATCTTAAAATCAGATCCGTTCAACGTTTCATCAATAGAGATAGTAATTTCAATTCCATATTTCTGTTCAATTTCTGCAATATGCGCCCGCTTGCGATTGAGAAGATAAATCACGATATGAGTGCTCGATGAGACCGACATATGGTTGCGCAGGCCGTCAGCCGCCAATTCTTCAAGGGCGCGAACAATTTGCAGAACCGTCGAGCTTACGGAGCGTACTCGACCCGCTCCCTGGCAGTCAGAGCAAATTCCCATAGTGCCCTCGATGACGCTTGGTCGAATGCGCTGACGCGACATCTCCATGAGGCCAAAATGGCTGATCTGGCCAACCTGAATGCGTGCTCGGTCAGTTTTTAGACTTTCCTTTATACGACGTTCTACCGCACGATTGTTGCGGTGCTCTTCCATATCGATGAAGTCGATCACCACAAGTCCTGCTAAATCGCGCAATCTAAGCTGTCTGGCGACTTCGCTGGCCGCCTCCAGGTTAGTCTGATAGGCGGTGTCCTCGATATTATGTTCACGTGTTGATTTCCCCGAGTTGACATCGATTGCTACCAGCGCTTCAGTTTGGTTTATAACAAGATAGCCACCGGATTTTAGTGTTACCTCTGGGGAGAACATTTCGTTCAGTTGCGATTCGATCTTGTAACGAACAAACAGCGGTTGGGTATCTTTGTACTGTTTTACATTGCGGGCGTGGCTTGGCATTAGCATTTTCATAAATGCTTTAGCTTCGCGATAGCCGGTTTCACCCTCAATCAGAACCTCATCTATCTCTTTATTGTAGAGATCGCGGATCGACCTTTTGGTCAGGTTCCCTTCTTCATAAATCATTGAGGGTGCGGTTGATTTTAGAGTTAATTCACGGATGGATTCCCACAATCTCTGAAGATAATCAAAATCTCGTTTGATTTCGACTTTGGTACGATTTGCGCCCGCGGTTCGTACGATCACTCCCGTGCCTTCGGCAACCTTAAGATCACCAGCTATCGATTTAAGTCGACGTCGGTCAGTCACATTAGTGATCTTGCGCGAGATTCCTCCACCGCGTGCGGTATTGGGCATCAATACACAATAGCGTCCGGCGAGGGAAAGATAGGTGGTGAGCGCCGCACCTTTCGTGCCACGTTCTTCCTTCACCACTTGGATTAAAATGACCTGCCGCCGGCGAATGACTTCCTGAATTTTATATTGCCGCCGCTTTGAAACGTGCCGCACTGGGACTTCTTCCATCGCGTCTTCAGCGCCAACATTCTCAACATCTCTGTTGACGTTATCTGCGTTCAAATCTTCATCGGCCTCCTCGTGGAGAACCGGTGTTTTAGCCTGTGCCGCAACCGGGCGACGTCTGGATCTGGTGCGCGGGCCTGCTGAACGCTTTTGCGGGGCTGCAGTCTCTTCAACGGCGCTTTTGGGTCCGTGCTCACCATCTTTGTCGCTAGAACCGCTCTCATCATTAGCTCCGGCTCCATTATCTTCATTGGTGGCTTTCTCCACGCCGGCACTGTCGGAGAGATTGGGTTCTTCGGATCTGGACTGGTCTTCCTCATCAACAATGTCGTCAACAGCTTCTTTCAAAAGCTCCTGACGATCTGAAACTGGGATCTGATAATAGTCTGGGTGGATTTCGGTAAATGCCAAAAATCCGTGCCTGTTGCCACCATAGTCTACAAACGCGGCCTGCAGAGAGGGCTCAACCCTCATGACTTTAGCAAGATATACATTCCCGCGTAGCTGTCGTCTTTCTTGTGATTCAAGGTCGAATTCTTCTACTCGTGATCCTTTGCAGACAACGACGCGCGTTTCTTCGTTGTGCGTCGCGTCGATAAGCATTTTACTAGCCATGAATATTCCTCGTCGCACGCCCCAGCATCGTTTGCGCTGCTTCGATATGCTCCGCGTAAATGGTACTTGGGATCGTATGCGATATTTGGTTGATTAGCCTGAAATGAGATGGCATCGCAGATGTAGGTATCTGTCGATCCAAGGCATGATGCGGCAGTCGCTCTATCGAAGTTTGCTGCGCACTCACGGACTATCATTCCGACTTTCTTTTGGTTCGCAGTCTGCATCTAGCAGACTTACGGGTGAATCTTGCTAGATCCAAAGATCTACAAGAACAATTAACCACCACTTGGCGGTATTATTTTCGATACTCGTGTTTCGCCAAGTATTTATCGACGAATTTACGCGAAAGTGTTCAATTCGGAAAATCACATCTTAGCATGCGGGACGCGGTTGGAAATATTCTCAAACCACAAATTTACTGGTTTGTAGATCTTATGCTCAATAGGCGTTCATACGTGTCCGATTCGCCGCTTGGTGACTCACCTTAAACTTCTGAGTACTAATTAAAGCCTTGCGGCCTAGATTTGCAAGGCTCATGCACAAGTTTAATCATCAATGCTCGCCAATCGCTGCATTGTAGAAAAACATTGGTTGATAAAATTTTTCTAACTTGAACGCTACGTTGTGATCGACCAATCTCACGCTAGGGAGATATTAAAAAGCTGATGCGGCCATTCAGACCAACTGATTCTAAAGTGATTTTCTGGCTTGGACTTCTGTTGGTGATTTTGGCCTTTGCGCCATTAGCTCAAGCTGAACCGATCGCGATCGCCCAATCTGTTCACTTGAATGTGAGTGGGGATGTAACCCAGTTTGAACTCGAGCTCGATCGCGATATTGAGTTCAGTGTTTTTGCACTGGCAGATCCTTACCGCGTAATTATTGATCTGCCTGAAATTGATTTTCAGATTCCGCAAGTGGCCGGGCCTTTGGACAATGTTATGATTTTGGCCTATCACTTTGGTCTGTT
>Ga0302127_10000262_pt1 | contig 27973 bp, 20 predicted proteins | sample CB4_SCM_MG_FD_204452 | JGI IMG/M metagenome (GOLD analysis project Ga0302127, IMG submission 204452) | Marine microbial communities from Western Arctic Ocean, Canada - CB4_SCM | ecosystem: Environmental > Aquatic > Marine > Oceanic | place: Canada: Western Arctic Ocean | collected 2017-09-24
TTGGAGGGGTGAACCCGTGACCGGTTAACCGGGACACGGGAACGTGAGGAGGCCGGGGCCCACAGGTCCCGGCCTCCCACCGTTTTCACATCAGAAACCCACCACCACAGGCCCGGCGGACCCGGCGGTGGCCATCCGCCGGGCATCGACAGGAGAATTTCCCGTATGGAGGGAAGCTATGCCTGAACTCCGGGAAGGTCCCGTGAAGAGCCAGTTGTCACCCTGCTACCCTGCTATTACAGGGATACCGGACGTGAATTGAGCCGGCTCCCAACACCAGGTTCCAACATGTCCAGGGGGACGCATGGCTGAGGCCGAGACGATCATCACACTTGAGAACGTCTACAAGATCTTCGGCCCTAACCCGCAAGGCCGCGCTTTCGACCTCTCCTCCGGCGGGGTGGGCAAGGACGAGGTCCAGCGCCAGACCGGCCACGTGGTCGGCATGAAGGACGTCTCCTTCGAGGTCAAGAAGGGCGAGATATTCGTGGTCATGGGTTTGTCCGGGTCGGGCAAATCCACCGCAATCCGAACCGTCAACAAGTTGCACAATGTCACCCACGGCCGGGTCATCGTCGAGGGAACCGACGTACAGCAACTCAGGGGCGCTGCCCTCCAATCATTCCGGCGGGAGAAGCTGGCCATGGTGTTCCAGCACTTCGCCCTCTTCCCCCACCGCAACATCATCGACAACACCGCCTACGGCTTGAAGGTCCAGGGCGTCGACAAGCCGGAACGTCAGGCTGCAGCCATCGAGGCGCTTGCCATGGTGGGCCTGGAGGCCTATGCCTTCAACTCCACCCGGGAGCTCTCCGGCGGCATGCAACAGCGCGTAGGCCTGGCACGGGCACTCTGCTCCAACCCGGACATCCTCCTCATGGACGAGGCGTTCAGCGCCCTGGACCCTCTCATCCGGCGTCAGATGCAGGACGAGCTCATGGCCATCCAGGACAAGGTCCACAAGACGATCCTCTTCATCACCCACGACCTCAACGAGGCATTGCGGATGGGGACCCGGATCTGCATCCTGCGAGACGGCGTCGTCATCCAGATCGGAACCCCTGAGGAGATCCTCACTGAGCCGGCCAATGGATACGTGGCCGAGTTCGTGCAGGACGTGGACCAGGGCCGTGTCATCGACGTGGGCAAGGTCATGCACGACGCTGTGCTCCTGGAGCCGACCTCCACCCTGACCGAGTGCGTCGACGCACTGGGGGACCGCCAGGGTGGCTTCGTGGTGGATGCCGACAATCGACCCACCGGGATGCTGTCGTTGACCGACGCAGCCACTGCGTTGGCGCATGGCACCACTGATCTTGGTTCGGTGCTGCGATCCGACTTCGACACGACGACACCTGGGGCCCGCTTCAACGATAACTACGCAGCGGCCGGGCGAGGTCTGCCGATCGCCGTGGTAGACGAGTCGGGTGGCCTGATAGGCGAGCTGGAGCCAAGGGAGATCATGGAAGAGATGGGGCGCGTCGAACAGTTAGTCGATGGCTTCGAGCGGGAGGTGTTCCTGTGAGCGGGATCCTTGCCGCGGCGGCCGGCATGTCATCGGGCTTCAGCGATGCCGAGGGCGTCGGCATTTCCGAGACGGCGGTTCTGGACCAGTGGCAGTTGCCGATCGGGTACTGGTTCGACCAGATGGTCGACTGGGCCGACGGAAATGCCCAGTGGTTCCTCGACGCGGTCAAGTGGCCGTTTAGCTTCCTATTGGACAACTTCGTCAATGACTTCCTGCTGACCACGCCGTGGTATCAGGTGGTCCTCTTCACGGTGATATTCGGATCACTGGTTCGCACGCCGAAGATCGGCATCACGGCTGGTCTGGGTCTGATGATGTGTGGCCTACTCGGCGTGACCTACTGGTTGGAGACGATGCGCACCATCGGCATGGTGCTGGTGTCCGTCGGGTTGTGCACTCTCATCGGGATTCCACTGGGCATCGTCTGCGCCCGGGTCGACTCGTTCTGGAACGTCACCCGTCCGTTCCTGGATGCCATGCAGACGGTCCACAGCTTCGTCTACATGGTGCCGTTCGTGTTCTTCTTCAGCATCGGGCCGGTGCCGGCGACCATGGTGACCATGATCTATGCCCTGCCACCTCTGGTCCGGCTGACCAACCTGGGCATCAGGCAGGTACCAGAGGACGTGGTGGAGGCCAGTCGGGCCTATGGCGCCTCCGAGCTCCGCGTGTTGACCGACGTCCAGTTGCCGTTGGCCAAGCCGGCGATCATGGCCGGCCTGAACCAGACGTTGATGTTGGCCATTGCCATGGTCGGAATTGCCGCCATCATGGGTGCCTCCGGCCTGGGCCTACTCGTCTTCCGGGCCGTCCAGAACCTCGACGTTGGCCTCGGCATCTCGTCAGGCCTGGCGCTCTGGACCGTGGCTGTTGTGCTGGATCGGCTCTCGCAGCCGGAGGGGGCCGCTACCGGCAGCCTGCTGACCCGCATTCGTGATGCCATTGCCAACCGCAGCGACCCGGAGGCCGTCCTGAAGGCGGTGGAGGGGGCCGAGAGCGAGGAGCAGAAGGCCGCAAAGGTCGTCCACGTGGAGCACGACGTGGTTGCGACCGGTCGTGAGCGCACCGGCATGGCCGTCGTCGGACTGGGCGGCTTCCTGGCTGTCATAGCGGTCGCGATGACGTGGGGTAGCGACGCCGGCCTGCTGAGCAGCCACGCCCGCGACGTGGACGTCGAAATGCTGGGACAGTCATTCAACGGCTATCAGGCCTCCGGTGGATCGTGGGCCGGCATGGTGGTGCTGGCAATGGGCTTCTTCTCCCTGCTGGCCGCCGTGTCCTGTGTCTTTTGGACGGGGGGCATAGGCCGCCTGAGGGGCCCGGCCGGGCTGGCCGCCCTGCTGACCGGCCTGTTCGGGGCCGTCTTCCTGTATCCGATCCTGGGGCAGTTCGAGGGATATGCGACCCTCGCCAACCTGGAGGGCCACGTGGCGCAGGCCATCTGGTCCGTGGCCATCGAGGTCGTGGCTATCCCCGCCCTACTCGGTGTCATCCTGGGGCTGGCTGGGATTGCCCTGCCGGTGAGTTGGCGCATGGTCGGCGTGTGGGCGGCGACAGCCGGCCTTCTAGGTCATCTCTTCGAGGGCCCGGTGGGCATGGCCGGAGAGATCTTGGCGATTGCCGTCATTGCCGTTGCTGCCGCCGTGCTGGCCATCTTGAACCGCACCAGCCTGCTCGACGCTGGTCCCAAAACATGGAACAACCTGGTCACCGGCCTGGTCGTGGCGGTCCTGGCAATGGCCGTGGCACCTCTTTCCACGGTGATGGACGTGAAGGACATCGTGGCTTTGGCCGCTGCGGGAGTCGTCTACCGGTTGCTCGGTTCATCGGGTGCAGACCAGCGGACGACCTTGATCGGTTCGATCATGAGCGGTTTGGCCCTTCGCTGGCTCGTCATAGGCAGCATCGGGTCAGGTGACTCGGCACTGTTCCTGGACATCCAGATGCTGGCGACCCTGGGCACGATCCTCTTGGTGATGGTCGCCGCACGATCCGGCTCGCGGTGGTTCAGCGCCGACACGATGGTCATCACGTCGACCTGCATGCTGGTCGCTTCGCTCGTCTACCTGGTGGCCTCGCCACACAAGGACGTCACGGCCTACACCCGCGGGCCCGGGGTGGTGTTGGCCATCCTGGCCAGTGTCGTGATGCTGGGAGGGGCCTTGTTGGCCCTGCAGACCGCTCCGTACTCGGCCTACCGTCCACTGAATCGGCTCATCGGCTGGGGCCGGATGGCCACTGGGATCTTCGCTCTGGTTCTCGTTCTCATCGGCTCGATCTCCGGCTGGACGTTCGACGAGCGGGGCGCCTCCGAACTCCCCCCGGAGATCTCTGAGGAACTCGACCGCCTCAGGGATGAGACGAACGAGTTCCCGGCGATGGCGGCGGCCAACGCCGGGATTGCAAACTCGCTGCGCAACAAGTACCGGATGAACGCCAAGACCATCACCGATGGCCTTTCAGAGGATGGCGCCGGCCTGTCTCGGATCGCCATCCTGGTGGCGGCCATCGGCCTCCTGGTGACCGTGCCGGCCTCCGGCCTCCTGGGTCTGGACGACGACAAACGGTGGAGGTGGAGCGCCGTGGTGGCCGCTGTGGGCGGCGGCCTTTCGCTCATAGGCATCATCTGGATCGCCAGCCTGGCCAGGGTGTCGGACCTGAACGTGGTGACGGGGGCTGGCGCCTTCCTGACGATGTTCGCCGGGGCGATACTGGCAATGACTTCCAAGAAGATCCTCACCGAATACCGGCGGAACAAGACGTATGACGCCATTGAGACGGTGAGCGTCCACTGAGTTGATTCCGGCGTGCACCCCTGGTCTCTGGACCACGATCCGCCCGGGTCGGCCTCTGGGAGGCCTCCCGGGTACGGGGTGCCGCTGGTATGCCCTAGCCTTGACGGTGGTCGACTCGAGGTCGGCCGACCCGTTGATAGGAGCGCAGACCTTATGACCGGACCGTCATGACAGTCACCGCTGAAGCCGTTGAGTTGGTAGTCGCCGCCGAGCCGGAGATTGAGCGTCTCATGGGCGAGCATCGTGAGCGACGCGAACATTGGTACGCCCATGAGGTCGTGCCCTGGGAAATGGGGCGGAGCTTTCGGGATGACCCCTGGGACGAGTCCCAGGCCACCCTCTCCCCCGAGGTGCGTACCGCTCTCCAGTTGAACCTCCTGACCGAAGACAACCTGCCCTACTACCACGCCAAGATTGCGGGGAGCTTTCCCGAGGACTCGCCGATGGCCGAGTGGTCCCGGCTCTGGACGGCTGAGGAGGGCCAGCACGCCATTGCTATCCGGAATTACCTGCTGACCAGCCGTAACTGTGATCCAGAGCGCTTGGAGGATGAGCGGCTGGCCACCGTGACCAAGGGGTGGAGCTACGAAGCACCGTGCCCGATCGAGATGTTCGCCTATACGTCCGCCCAGGAGCTCGCCACCAGGATCAGCCACCGGAACGCGGGGGTGAAGGCCGACTGCCCGGTGGCCCACGAGGTCATGACCCGGGTGGCCGTCGACGAGAACCACCACTTCATGTTCTACCGCGGGGTCACCGCTGCGATGCTGCGCGAGGCACCGGGGCTGGTCCTGGAGGCCATCCATGGAGCGCTTGCTGACTTCCGCATGCCGGGAACCGGGATTCCCAACTTCAACCGTCGGGCCGTCATCATTGCCCGCGCCGGGATCTACAGCCTTCGCATCCACGCCGAGCAGGTCCTCCAGCCTCTCCTCCGACACTGGAGGATCGAATCGCTCGACGGGCTGGACGCCCGGGCATCGGAGCTCCAGGAGAAGATCATGGCCATCCCCGTCGCCCTCATTGAGCAGGCCGAAGCCTTTGAGATGAGGCTGGAGCGGCGATCCAAGGTCCGGTCGGCCACAGCCTGATCTGACTAGCGGGCGGATCAGGCCTTCGCCGGGTCGCCGAGGTCTACACCAGTTCTGGGTAGTTGGGACTGTGCCGGCAGCATGACGGTCTCATCCTGGCTGCAGCAGCCCGGGGTTGCTGCAGCCAGTCGGTCAGTCGTCCTGCTGGCGGGTCTCTGCGGCGGCATCGCGGACCCGGCTGCTCAGGCCCTCCAGATTCTCCCGGATGGCGGGCACGTGGCGGGCAAGACCACCCAGGTCCGGGGCGGCACGTATTGCGGTCCGGGCGCCCATGGCATCCATGGCCCGGTACACCCAGCGCTTGTTGAGCGCCAGGAGTTCGTGCGGCACCCCGGCGATCCTCTCGGCGATGTCGAGCACCCGTTCGTCCAGTTCGTCGGCGGGAAACATCCGGTTGGCATAGCCGACCCGTACCGCCTCGGCCGCATCCACGGCGTCGCCGGTGAGCACCATCTCCATGGCGTTTCGGAGTCCCACCAACCAGGGATGCACAGCGAAGTCAGGTGTACCGGCGACGCGTAGGACCGGGTGGGAGATGGTGGCGTCGTCCGCCAGGTAGACGAGGTCACAGGCGGCGGCCAGCTCTGAGCCACCGGCCATGGCGTAGCCGTGGACCTGGGCGATCACCGGCTTTGCGAGGTCCCAGAGCGACAGCCAACCGTCCGTGACCTGCCGGGCCCATGACCCCGCCCCACCTGCCGTGTACGAGGGCCGGTCCGCCGAGAGGTTCGAGCCGAGGTCATAGCCGGACGAGAAGCACATGCCTGCACCACGGATCACAGACAGGTGGACGGCATCGTCCCGGTCGGCCTCCCTGAGGGCGTCGAAGAGGGCGCCCCGTAGGGCGTTGTCCATGGCGTTGCGCCTGTCCGGGCGGTTGAGGGTGAGGCGTCTCACCCCCGGCCGGGGGTCGTCGACGAGGAGTACCTCGGGAACGTCTGGTATCGGGTCGGGCATCCTCGGATCGTACGACGACCTGAGGGCTCCGGCGGGTCCCACTGAACCTGCCCATGCCAGCATGGCGGATATGGAACACACCTCGGGCGGCCCATCCGCTTCAGCTGCCCCAGGCACCCCGGGCGTCGCAGCCACCTTTCCGTCCATGGACAGGATCCACAACTTCCGCGGGATCGGAGGGCTCCCCACCGCCGACGGTCGCACCACCACAACGGGCCTCCTGTGGCGTTCCGGGCACCTGGCCCGGGCAACTGATGCGGACCGGGCTCGACTCGTCGCCCTGGGCATCCGTACCGTGGTGGACCTGCGCACGGACCATGACCTCGCCGCCGATGGTTCCGACCGGATGGTCGAGGGCATTGACCATGTGCCGGTCGCCATCCCCGATGACTCTGGGCAGGGAGCTGGCATTCGGGCGCTGCTCTCGCAGGGTGACGCCGCCGCCATCCGTTCAGCCTGGGCTGATGGTCGCGCTGCAGCGCTCGCCACCGGTGGAGCCGTGGCCATGGTCACCGATCCCGCCAGGGTGGCGGTGTTCCGCATGGTCGTGGATGTGGTCACCGAACCGGAGCGGTGGCCGCTGGTCTGGCACTGCTCGGCCGGCAAGGACCGGGCCGGCTGGGTCGGCACCGTAGTGCTCCTGGCCCTGGGCGTGGAGCGCGATGCCATTGCCGCCCACTATCTGGAGAGCAATGTCGCTGCCTCCAGCCAGTCGGCCGCCCTGCTCGAAAGTGGGTGGATGACCGAGGAGGTCCTGGAGCTGGCACGGCCCTTCATGGAGGTCGCGTCAGGCTATGTCGAAGCCCAGTTTGCTGCCGTGGACGACCACTGGGGTGGGGCCGAGGCCATGCTCCGCTCCGGCTTCGGATTCGACGACCGACGCCTCGCCGACCTGCGGGACCGCCTGCTGGACTGAGGTGGGCAGTCGGAGGATTCCTGCTCCGACGAGACCCTGATTCCAACAGCACTGCCCCCGGGCTGGGCTCCGGACTGGGCTCCGGATCGGCCCCCGGACTGGGCTCCGGCTTGGGTCACGGATCGGCCCCCGGGCTCTGGGCTCCGGTGGCTAGCGGTCCCGAGGTAGCCCGAGGTGGCGTTCAGCCACGTTGTTGCGGTTGATCTCGGTGGTGCCGCCGTAGATGGTGGTCACGGGGGCATGCCTGGCGTCGTAGTCGATCCAGCCGCCGGCCGCAGCGTCCTCCACGCCGAAGGCCAGCAGGCCCTCTGCTCCGGCCATCTCCTGGAACCAGGCCACGGCCTGCTGGTAGCGCCCGGTGGCGTACAACTTGGCCATGGAGCCCTCCAGACCGGGAAGGCCACCGGTTGCGGCTATCCAGGCTGCCCGCAGGGTCAGGAGCTGCGAGACCTGGTTGGCAATGGCGGTACGGGCGAGGCGCTCGCGAAGGAGCGGATCGCTGAGCATGGTTCCCCCGTCGGGAGAAGTCGCACCGGTGGCCCAGTCCCGTACGTGTCGAAGCAGGGGGACCGCTGGATTGGTGCCGCCCATTACGCCGCGCTCGAAGGCCAGAGCCACGCCCATTACGGCCCAACCGCCGTCCACCTCACCGAGGCGCCATTCATCTCCGACGCGCACGTCGTCGTAGAAGGTGGCGTTGGTGCGTTCGGTGGCCATGGTCGGGACTGGTTGGACCTCTATGCCCGGGGTGTCCATGGGAACCAGGAACATGGTGAGACCCTTGTGCCTGGGTACGTCGGGGTTCGTACGGGTGAGCAGGATCACCCAGTCCGACACGTGCGCCATGGTCGTCCACATCTTCTGGCCGGTGATCACCCACTCGTCGCCGTCGCGCACGGCCTTCGTGGTTATGGATGCGACGTCCGAACCGTGGTCGGGTTCGCTGTAGCCGAGGCAGCAGTTGAAGCGGCCTGTGAGCAGTTTCTCGAGGACCCGGCTGCGATGGAAGTCGGTCCCCACGGCGTTGATCACGCCGGCCACCAGCATCGTGACCGCCAGGCCGTCGTAGGGCGCACCAGCCTTCTCCAGCTCGTTGAACAGGAGGTAGAGCTCTATGGGGTCGCGGTCGCCGTAGCCGGGGACCGCCCCGGCCAGGAGGCCGGCATCGGCCAGGGCAGCGTTGAAGGCCTTGTCGTTGAAGGTACCGGTGGCGTGCATCTGGTCGACAACCTCGGTGGTGAGGTGGTCGGCGATGAAGGCCTTCACCTCGGCACGGAACTCGACGGCCCCCGGACTGAGCGAGAAGTCCATCAGCGGGTGGCTCCGGACGTCAGGTGGTCGGCGTCCGGAGGGCTGGAGGTGGACGGCCCGGCGAGCAGGAGGTCTGCGAGGCGTCGGCATTCCCGGGCCGGGTCGTCCAGGACCACGCTGAGAGCACGTGCCCGTCGGAAGTACAGCTGGATGTCGTATTCCTCGCTGAAGCCGTAGCCGCCGTGCACGTGGAGGCTGCGGTCGGTCGCAGTGGTCGCCGCCTCGCCCGCTGACACGAGGGCCATGCAGGCCAGGGTCGCGAAGTCGGTGATTTCGTTGTCGCCGATGTCGGCGACCCCGGTCTGACCGGCAACGGCCCTGTCGCCTGCCCAGGCGGCCTTCGCCGTGAGGAGCCTGGCGCCATCGAGCAGCCCGGGAAGGTCGGCCAGCAGGTGCTGGATGGCCTGGAAGCTGCCGATGGGCCGTCCGAACTGATGGCGTTCCTTCACGTAACCGACGCCCAGGTCCAGGGCCGTGCGGGTGATCCCGACCAGGGTCGAAGCGGTCAGGGTGCGCCACTCGTCCAGGGCCCGACGGTAGGCGCCAGCCGCATCCGGACCATCGGCCAGCACGGTGGCCCCCGCCAGCCGCCTGTGGGCCAACGGTAGGCAGCCGTGGTTCTCCAGGTGGGCACCCGGGTCACCTTCGATGAGCACAAGGACGTCGCCATCGAGGGCAACCACCTGTCGGGCCACGGCACCGGTCGGAACCGTCCGGGCCGTGCCGTCCTGGGCGGGTCGGATCGCCAGCCCCACGATCGTTGTACCTGCCAGCACGTCGTCGTCGCAGGCACCGACCGTGGCCAGCAGGCGTGTGGCGACCATGTGGTCGACGAGGGGGAGGGCAGCGATGTGTGCTCCCGCCTCCTCGACGACGACGGTCAGGTCCGCCAACGTCGCTCCGCCACCACCGCGGGACTCGCCGACGCCCATTCCGGGGGCGCCGGTCTCGATCAGACGGTCCCATGCACGGCTGTCAAATCCGAGCGGTTCGGCGTCCCTGGCCCGCTCGGGACCGGTTTCAGAGGAGAAGAAGTCGGCGAACACGTCGCGGATGGCTTCCTGATCCTCTGTCAGGTCCAGGTCCATGGGCTGACACTACCGACGGGCATGGCTGCTCTCTGCCACGGGGCCTTCCGGCTGCCGGATGGGTGGCACCTTCTGGCACGGGTTTATGGTCGGTCGACGGGACGACGGAGATTGGAAGAGCATCGTGGGACGCGTGATCGAAGGGGCCGAGGGGCTGGACGTCGAACGCGACGGCGACGTCGTGACCGTGACGCTGAACCGACCAGAGGTCATGAACGCCATGACGGGGTTCTTGTTCAGCGAGTTCGGCCGGGTCTTCAGGGAGCTGAGCGCAGACGAGAGCGTGAGGGCGGTCATCCTGACGGGTGCCGGAGGCAACTTCTGTTCTGGTGCCGATGTCGGCGAGCAGGCTGATCGGGCCGGTGGGGCGGTGGCCGTGAACCCCCTACGAAACCTCCGCAGGATCAAGGCATCAGCCCATGCGCTCCATGAGTGCCAGCACCCCGTCGTGGCCAAGGTGTTCGGCGTGGCGGCCGGAGCCGGCCTCAACATGGCCCTCGGATGTGACCTCGTCTACGCAGCCGACACGGCGCGGTTCTCGGAGATATTCGCCCGTCGCGGCCTCACCATCGACTTCGGTGGATCCTGGGTGCTGCCGAGGCGGGTGGGCCTGCACCGCGCCAAGGAACTCGCCCTGCTGGCCGAGGTGATCGACGCAGCGGAGGCCGACCGCATCGGCCTCGTGAACCGGATCCTGCCCGAGGCCGACCTGGATGCACATGTGGCCGACGTGGTGGCACGGATCGCGGCCGGGCCTCCACTGGCTCTTTCCATGAGCAAGGCGCTGTTAAACAACGGCAGCCAGACGTCCATGTCCCAGGCCTTGGAGGCCGAAGGGCAGGCCCAGGCCGTCAACTTCGGGACGCAGGACACGAGGGAGGCCGCTATGGCCTGGGTCCAGAAGAGGCAACCAGAGTTTGAGGGCTGCTAGCCGGTCTGGTTCAGGAACCCGGCAGGACGATCTGGGTCTGGATGGTCAGCGACACGGGCCTGCCATCGTCCCGGGCGACCTCGGTCTGGACCACGATGGTGGTGCGACCCACGTGGATCGGCATGGCCACGATGCCGACGGTGCCGCCGGTGACCGGACGCAGGAAGTTCGTCTTGGATTCGATGGTGGACGTACCAGCGCCCTCCGGGAGGTTCAGCGAGGCACAGAACGCTCCGACCGAGTCGGCGATGGCCATCAGGTAGCCGCCGTGCAGGCCGCCGAACACCGTGGTCCTCTCCTCGGCCCACTCGGCGGTCGCCTCAACTCTTCCCGGAGTGGCGCTGACCACCGACAGGCCCAGGACATCGCAGAACGGCATGATCTTCCGGATGCGTGCGGTGGCTTCCTCGTCGGTCGGGTTCACAGCAGCTCGAACCTGTCCAGGTCCAGGGTCCACGGGCTGAGGTTCTCGTATCCGTTCTCGGTGACCAGCACCTGGTTCTCCAGCTTGATGCCATGCCCGCCGGAGCGGGCCCCCACGTAGGCCTCCACGGTCATCACCATCCCCGGCTCCAGCACGCCGTCGTATCCTGATTCATCCCATGCGCTGGGAAAGGGGATGCTGGGGTACTCGTCGCACTGTCCCACGCCGTGGAAGAGCACCGAGTAGTGCCGGTACTCCTCTTCTGGAGGCGCCCAGCTGCGGTGCGCCAGCTCATGGAACGTCATGCCCGGCCGGAGCAGGTCGATGTTCCGGTTGATCTGCTCGACGGCGAGGGCGTGGGCCCGGAGTGCCTCCGAAGTGGCCGGTGCATCACCACACACCCATGTGCGCGAGATATCGGACATCATCCCGTAGGCCCCGACCAGGTCGGTGTCGAAGGCGACCACGTCGCCGTTCTCGATGATCGAGCTGCTGCACTCCTGGAACCACGGGTTCGTCCGGTCGCCAGCAGCGAGCAGGCGGCACTCCATCCATTCGCCGTGTCGGGCCAGCATCTCGGCCCAGAGCACGCCCCAGAGCTGGTTCTCGCTCATGCCGGGGGCCATGGCCTCGAACATCTTCCTACAGGCCACGCGTGTGCCCTCCAGCGAGCACCGCATGGCGGTGATCTCATCGGGTCCCTTTACCTTGCGGGCCTCCTCCATGACACGGGTGCCCTCTACGAGGCTGATTCCCGTGTCCTGCAGGGCGGTGACGCCCAGGGTCGTCGAGGAGTCGAGGGCCAGGCGCCGACCGCCGCCACCATGTTCGGCGAGGAGTTCGGTGATCTCGGCGGCGAAGCTCCCGGCCTGTTTGTCGGCCCGGTCGCCGGCCAGGAAGTAGGTGAACGTCGTGGCGGGGCGAACCTCGTGCACGAAGGGGTTGTGGGCTGAGAGGAACCCACAGCCGGGGTAGTCGAACAGGACCAGGCGACCATCGGCTCCCACGAACACGTACCTGGCCTGGTTGTGGAGCAGCCAGACCTGCATGTTCGGGGCGTAGGTGGCGTACATGACGTTCATCGGATCGAAGAGGAGAATCCCGTCGAGGTCGTCGGCGGCCAGTCGGGCGACGATGCGGTCCAGTCGGTAGCGCATCATTACCGTCTCGTCCGGTAGGGCCAGGCCGGCGGCCGCCCACTCGGTCAGCGCCGGCTCTCCGGGGCCCATAGCCATGCGGTGGCCGGTGGTCGCAGCCCGTCGCACCATCACATCGTCGGGATCGTCCCTGACGGTCGGGTGGCCGCTCACGCCTGTGCCCCCGTGGGCCTGTGAACCAGTGCGCCATGAGACCGGGTTCTCTGGGTTCTCTGGGCCCGTGTCGCGTGGGCGCGTGGGGTGGTGTTCCATGGGCCTACAGAGAATCCCGTCATCGCGGCTTGTGCCTCTGGTTCGGTTTGGTTCGGTCTGTATTGGTCATGGCGTCCGGCGTCTGGTGCTCACTTCCGGGCCTGGACACTGTCCTCAGGATCTCAGGCGTGCGCCTGAGGGGTCGAACAACGGCTCGTCGAGGCGGGTGGCGGCCCGCCGGACACCCAGGACCTCAACTTCGAAGCCCCCGGACCGCGTAGCTGCGTCGGCCAGGGTGGACGGCAGGTACCCGAGGGCGCATGAGGCCTCCGACCAGTGGGCGTAGCCGCCCGACGTGACCCAACCCACGACCTCTCCGTCGTGCCATATCGGCTCGTCTCCGAGGGCGTCGGCACCGTCGACGTCGATGCGCAGCAGGCAGAGCCGCCGCTCGGGGCCGGCAGCCAGCGAGGCCGCGGCGGCTTCCCGTCCGATGAAATCACCTTTGTCGAGCTTCACGAACCGGTCCATGCGGGCTTCCCAAGGCGTGTAGACGGACCGGTACTCGCTCGCCCATGCCCCGAAGCCCTTGTCAAAACGCATGGAGTCCAGGGCCCTGAGGCCAAACAGTCGCATCCCGTGGGGTTCGCCGGCTTCGGTCAGCAGTCGGAAGAGTCGTTGCTGCAGGGACGCCGGCACCCAGAACTCGTAGCCCAGGTCACCGGTGAAGCTGATCCGGGCCACGAGTGCCGGGACCATGCCCAGGTCCATCCTGCGCACGTCCAGGAACCGGAAGGAGTCGTTGGAGACATCCACAGTGGTCAGCGACGCCAGGACATCGCGGGCCGCCGGACCCGAGATGGAGAGGCCCGCCATCTCGTGGGAGAGCGGTCGGTAGGACACCCGGCCGCCTGCGGACCTGTCTTCCCGGGCGGATTCCAAACCGGAGGATCGGCCTTCGCTGGGGGATTCGATCCCGGTTGATCGGGCCACCCGTAGTTGCGATCGGAACCAACGCTCGTGGTAACCCTCGGCGGCTCCCGATCCGAAGACCACGAACCTCTCCGGTCCGTCAGCAGCGTCGGTCGCATCGGTCGCCGTGGAGATGGTCGCCACCGTGAAGTCCCCGATCAGCATGCCCTGGTGGTTGAGCATGGGCGTGAGGGCCATCCGACCGGACTCCGGTATGTGGTTGGCCATGACCCGTTCCAGGAAGACACGTGCCCCGGGACCGGTGAACTCGTGCTTGGCGAAGCCGGTGGTCTCCATGAGGCCCACCCCCGTGCGTGTCGCATGCACCTCGTCAGCAACCACGTCAAAGGCGTTGGACCGGTGGAAGGTGACCTCCTCCACCGGTTCGGCGCCCGGCCGCTGGAACCACAGCGGATACTCGAGGCCGTAGCTGGACCCCCACACTGCGTTGGCCGAATCCAGATCGTCATGGATGGCCGAGGTGTGGAGGGGGCGTCCCGCCGGGAGTTCCTCGTTTGGAAACGAGATGGAGAAGCGTCGGCTGTAGTTCTCCATGACCTTCGCCTTCGTGTACGAGGGCGTGGTCCAGTCGCCGAACCTGGCCACGTCCATGCCCCAGACGTCGAAGCCGGGATCACCCGTGGTCATCCAGTTGGCCATGGCGAGGCCCACGCCGCCGCCCTGGCTGAGGCCTGCCATCACCCCGCATGCGACCCAGTGGCCGCGTTGGCCGCGGATGGGGCCGATCAGAGGGTTGCCGTCGGGGGCGAAGGTGAACGGCCCGTTCACCACGTTCCTGATGCCGGCATCGGCGAATATCGGGAAGTGTTCGAATGCGGCAGCCAGCGATGGGGCGATCCGTTCCAGGTCCGGTGTGAGCAGCTGGGAACCGAAGTCCCAGGGTGTCTCGGTGGTGGACCACGGCACGCAGGCCTTCTCGTAGGTGCCCAGGAGCAGGCCTCCGGCTTCTGCCCTGGTGTAGATCTCGCCACCGAAGTCAATGGCTCCCACGCCGTATCCCCCGGTGGCTTCCAGCCACGGTGCGATCTCAGGTAGCTGCTCGGTCACCAGGTACTGGTGCTCCATTGCGAGGATGGGCAACTCCAGGCCGCACATCCGGCCCACCTCACGGGCCCACAGGCCCCCGCAGTTCACGAAGTGCTCGCAGGTGATGGTGCCCTCTTCGGTCACGACGTCCCACGTGTCGTCGGAGTTGGCGACGATGTCGTAGGCCCACGTGTTGCGGTATATCTCGGCGCCGGCCATGCGGGCAGCGGCTGCGTAGGCGTGTGTGACGCCTGATGGGTCGACGTGGCCTCCGACCGGGTCCCAGAGGGCGCCGACGAAGTGCTCCTCGACGAGGAACGGGATCTTCTGGGCGGCTTCGGACACCGATATGAGCTCGGTGTCCATGCCCAGGTAGCGGCCGCGGGCATGGACCATGCGGAGCCAGTCCATGCGGTCCTCGCTGTCGGCCAGCATCACCTCGCCGGTCAGGTGCACTCCGCACGACACGCCCGAGGACTTCTCCAGCTCCTCGTAGAGCTGAACGGTGTAGCGCTGCAGGGCCGCCACGTTGGGGTCGCCGTTGATGGTGTGCATGCCGCCCGCCGCGTGCCATGTGGATCCGGCGGTCAGCTCCCGTCGCTCCAGCAGGACCACATCGGTCCAGCCGGCCTGGGTGAGGTGGTAGAGGACGCTGGCGCCGACAACGCCGCCACCGATCACCACTACCTGTGCAGTGCTCTTCACGATTGGGTCCCTCGGTTGTGCAGTTGTGCAGTTGTGTGGTGGTGGAGCCAGCGGGCCGGGACGGTGGCCTGCCTCAGTAGTCCGTTTCGACGCCACCCTCGGCGACCCGTCGATCCACGAAATCGTCCAGTTCGGCACGGATGGTGGCGTCCATGGGCGGGTCCACGTGGGCGTCGATGACCTGGTGGGCGAGCACCTCGGCCCGTTGGTGGGCTTCCAGCCTGCCACCCTCGTCCCAGCTCTCGAAGTTGGACCAGGCCGAGACCATGGGTTGGAAGTGTTCGGTGGCGTAGCGGTCCTGGGTGTGCTGGGTTCCGAAGAAGTGCCCGGCCGGCCCTACCTCGGCTATGGCCTCGACCGCCAGGGAGGCGTCGTCCACGGTGATCGGCTGGAGCATCTCGGTCACCATGTTCAGGATGTCGGCGTCGATGATCATCTTCTCGTACGAGGCCAGGAGGCCGCCCTCCAGCCAACCGGCGCCATGCAGCAGCAGGTTCACGCCGCCCATGACGGCGCCCCAGATGGCGATGACGCTCTCGTAGGCCGACTGGGCGTCCACGCTGTTGGAGGCGTTGACGTTCGAGGACCTGTACGGGAACCCGTAGCGACGAGCCAGCTGTCCTCCGATCAGGCAGGCCTTCCAGTACTCGGGGGTGCCGAAGGCCGGCGATCCGGATCGCATGTCTACGTTGGATGTGAACCCGCCGTAGATGACCGGGGAGCCGGCACGCACCACCTGCGTGTAGGCGATGCCGGCCAGGGCCTCGGCGTTCTGGAGCACCAGTGCGCCGGCCACTGTGATCGGCGCCATTGCACCGGCGAGGGTGAACGGTGTGATGACAATGCACTGGTTGCTGGCTGACATCTCCTGGATGCCGTGGAGCATCACCGTGTCGTAGCGCAGGGGCGTGCTGGCGTTTATCACCGAGTAGATCGACGGCTCGTCTCTGATCGTGGCCTGGTCGACCCCGCGGGCGATGCGGGTCATCTCGATGGCGTCCATGTTGCGCTGTCGGCTGAGGCTGTAGACGAACGGGACCTTGTCCGAGAGGGTCAACATGTCGTGGGTGGCATGCAGGTGTCGGACCGACGGGTGGAGGTCCATGGGCTCCACCGGGTAGCCGGCGACCGTGTGTATCGAGTTCAGGACCTGGCCCATCTTGAGCAGGTTCCTGTAGTCCTCCCGGTTGCCGTTGCGACGATCGCGACCCAGGCCGGTCACGAACGGTGGGCTGGCGACGCTCGTGTAGGTGATGACATCGTCGCCGATGTGCAGGTTGCGGTCCGGGTTGGGTGCGTGGAGGGTGAAGCTCGATGGTGCCGTTGCGATCAGCGCCATGACCAGCTCGGGGTCGAACCGCACCCGGTTCCCGTCTACGTCGCATCCGGCGTCGGCCAGCTGTCGACGTGCTGTGTCATCCAGGAAGTCGATGCCGGTCTCGGCGAGTACCCGTAGCGACGCACGGTGGATTGCATCCAGCTCATCTTCGGATACGGCACGTAGCGGATCGAACCGCATGCGGGGCTGGCTAAACGGAGGCTGTGCAGCGACAGGGTCGCGCTTCTTGGATCGGCCGCTCAACCGTCCCCGGCGCGCCTGGCCCATGGTCACCCTCCCATCGGGTCGTGGCCTGCTGGTCTGATACCACTTCTGAGGGGGCTCGCGTCCCTACGGCCGGTGCCCGTCACCTCATCGGGCAGGTTCACAGGCCCTCCTCGAACGGCATCGGAACGTCCTCGGGGGCCAGGTGGAGTTCGTCACCCTCGTACGGGTGCGCCCTGGCAACCTCCTCGTTGAGGACCACGCCGAGACCCGGCTGGGTCGACGGAATAACCTGGCCGTCCTCCCATCGGATCGGCGTTTCGAGCAGGTCGGCATGGAACCCGTCCCAACGGTCGATGGATTCCAGGATCAGAAAATTCGGCGAGCACGTGGCGAGGGCGATGTTGGCTGCAGCCACCACCGGTCCGCAGTAGCAGTGGGGTGCGAGTAGGGCCTGGTGGACCTCGCCGATGGAGGCGATCTTCTTGCCCTGGAGGATTCCGCCGCTGCGACCCAGGTCGGGTTGCAGGATCGACGCTGCACCGGCCCGTAGAACGGCAGCGAACTCGGAGACCGTGGTGAGGCGTTCGCCGGTGGCCACGGGAATGGTGGTGCCGGCGGCCACCCGGGCCATGCCCTCGAGGTCATCCGGCGGGACCGGCTCCTCGAACCACAGCGGGTCGTAGGCCTCGAGGCGGCGGGCGAGGCGCAGCGCGCCCGATGGCGTGAACTGGCCGTGGGTTCCAAAGAGCAGGTCGGCCCGGTTTCCGACCGCCTCACGGATGGCGCTCGTGTAGCGCTCCGACAACTCCAGGCGTTCCAGGGAGGGTTGACGACCATCGAACACCGAGTACGGGCCGGCTGGATCGAACTTGACCCCGGTGAAGCCCAGGTCGACGGCGCGCACGGCGGCCTCGGCTGCCATCTCCGGATCCGTGTAGAGGTTCGGGCCGTCCTTGGGGGCGTAGGCGTCGTCGCCCTCCGGGTAGAGGTAGGTGTAGGTCCGTAGGCCTTCATGGACCCGCCCACCCAGCAGGTCGTAGACGGGTCGGCCGGTCTCCTTGCCGATGATGTCCCAGCAGGCGATCTCCAGAGCACTCATCACCCCGCAGAGGGTCGGGTCGGGACGTAGGGCGTAGCCGCTTCCGTAGGCCCTACGCCAGAACGACTCGACGTTGAACGGGCTGTGGCCGATCAGGTGGCGTTCTGCCACGTCGACCAGCATGTCGGCCACCAGGTGGGGTCCGACGGTCGCCACGTAGGCCTCTCCGATCCCGTCCACACCGGAGTCGGTGGTGAGCTTGGCGAAGATGAAGTACCGACCACCGTGACGGGGCGGCGGGTTGCCGACCACGAAGGTTTCGATGCTGGTGACCTTCATGCCCGGGCACCCGTGGCTTTGGTTCCGGACCGGTTCATGCGGGACCCCCGGGGCGCTGGTCACCGGGTTTACCCGGCGGGTAGATCGGATCAGCCATGCTCATGCGGGACCTCCCGAGGCGTCGGCCCCCGAGGTGCGTGCCTGAGAGTTTGGCAGTATCACGGTCCGCAGGACCTCGCCGCTACGGACCTCGTCGAATGCGACCGCCAGGTCCGCCAGCGGGTGGGTGGAGGTGACCATCCCGGCCAGGTCCAGCCGGCCGGAGCGGTGGTGGTCGATCAGGGCCGGTACATCCACGGCCAGCCTCGATGTTCCCAGCTTCGAGCCGAGGATCGACTTGTTGGCGGCGGCCAGCCAGCTGGGGGAGACCTCGATGGTGAAGTCGTCGGCCGGCATGCCGACTATCACCAGGTTGCCCATCGGGGCCACGAGGTCGATTGCGCCATCGAGGGCGGCGGGTGCACCGGTTGTCACGAACAGGTGGTCGGCGAGTGGCCCACCCGTCGCTGCGGTGACAGCGGCGGCGAGGTCGGCGGTGGTCGGATCCAGCACGTGCGTGGCACCGAACCGCTTCGCGGCTTCGCGTTTGGTGGCTACGGGATCCACGGCGAGGATTGGCGAGGCGCCGGCGATCCGGGCGGCCTGGATGGTGCTGATCCCGACCCCTCCGCAGCCCACGACCACGACGGTGTCGCCGTCGGACACCCCCGCTGTGTTGGTCACGGCTCCCGAACCGGTCAGGACCCCGCACCCAAGGAGGGATGCCTCGATCAGGTCCACGTCGTCGGGGAGGAGGGTCACCTGTGAACGGTGGACCACTACCTGGGTTGCGAAGCCGGCCACGTTGAGGCCCTGGGGGATGCGATTGCCGTCGGCGTCGGACAGGGGACTGCAGGTGGAGAGTGTGAACTCGCCGCTGCAGGCCACGTCGTGTCCCCTCCTGCACGCCAGGCATTCGCCACAGGTCCGGATGAGGGAGACCAGCACAGGATCGCCATCGGTCAGGTCGTCAACGTCGCTGCCGGTCTGGACAATGCGTCCGGCCGCCTCGTGTCCCAGGACCAGGGGAAACGTGGTCGACCATGTTCCGTCCACGTAGCTCAGGTCCGAGTGGCATACGGCGCAGGCCTCCACGGCGACGCGAACCTCGCCCACACCGGGCGCGTCGAGATGGAGATCCTCGATACTCGGCGGCAGGCCGACTCCCCGGCTGACCGCCGCACGGATGGTGACCCCACGGTCCGTCGGCACGGCGCGCAAACTACACCCCGCCCACGGTCCGGAACATGAAAACGCACCGATTCTGATCCCCGGGAGGGTCTGCGTTCGGGGTGCCAGATCCGGTGCTGCAGTATCCACGCTGGGCTGGGCTCAGACCTGGATCAGCTCGGCTACCTGGCGCAGATGGTCATTGGAGCGCGGCGCAACGTTCAACATGGTCACCGGGCTCTCCTCGAAGGCCTGTAACCGATCGCGGATCCGCTCCGGCGTTCCGACCAGCGAGATCTCATCGGCGAACCGGTCGGGCACCGTGGCGATGGCCTCGTCACGACGACCCTCCAGGAAGAGGTCCTGGATCTGGTGTGCCTCGGCCTCGAAGCCCATCCGGGCCATCAGCTTCGTGTGGTAGTTCTGGCCCCTGGCCCCCATGCCGCCGATGTAGAAGCCGAGCATGGCCTTCACCGGCGAGAGCGCTGCCGATATGGAGTCGTCGGAATTGTCTTCGGTGAGGGTGACGGCAAGGTTCAGGGCGACTTCGAAGTGGTCGGGCCTGTCGACCAGTTGGTCGGCGTACACCTCCTGGCGATAGGGCGAGTAGTAGAGCGGTAGCCAGCCGTCGGCGATCTGGGCCGTCTGGGTGACGTTCCTGGGACCCTCGGCACCGATGAAGATCGGGATGTCGGCCCGTAGGGGGTGGGTCATGACCTTGAGGGGCTTGCCCAGGCCGGTGGATCCGTCCCCTGTGTATGGGAGTTGGTAGAAGTCCCCGTCGAAGGAGAGGTGGTCGTCGCGCTGAAATGCCCGGCGGAGGATCTCGACGTACTCACGCGTCCTGGCCAGCGGCCGGTTCGAGGGTTGCCCGTACCAACCCTCCACCACCTGTGGCCCGGAAACTCCCAGGCCGAGGATGAGGCGGCCGTTGGAGAGGTGGTCGAGGGTGACGGCGTGCATGGCCGTGGCCGTGGGGGTGCGCGCCGACATCTGCACGATTCCAGTCCCGAGTCGGATCCGTTCGGTGTGGGCGGCCAGGAACACGAGCGGCGAGAAGGCGTCCGAACCCCAGGACTCGGCTGTCCAGACGGCGTCATAGCCGAGGCGTTCGGCCTCGAGTACCAGCGGAACCAGCTCCGTCGGCGGTTGGGCGCCCCAGTAACCCAGGCTGAGTCCCAGTTGCATCATTGTTCCCTTTCGTAGACGGCAGCTCTGGCCCCGCGATCACCTGTCGACATAGTCGCAGGATGGACTCCCGTCGGCCAAGTTCTCGCCGGCCTGGACAGATCGGTGGCTTCGGTGAGCCGGCCCGGTCCTGCGACCAGCGTGACTAGTTGGTGAGCGATTCGAGGGTCGGCCGGATGTGGACCGCTCGTTGAGCCGGGCGCCCTGTCGGCGTTCGCTGGTCAGGCGTCGCTGGTCAGGCGTCGCCCCATCGATACGACCGGGTCCACCGAATATCCGAGCGCCTCGTAGAACGCCACGGCATCGGAATTGTCGGTACGGACCTGGAGGTTGACCTTTGGGCATCCGAGGGCCAGCAACCGGGTCTCGGCTGCCTCCATCATCGCCCGGCCGTACCCTTCTCCCCAGTGGTCCGGGTCGACGGCCAGGTAGTTGATCCAGCCTCGGTGACCGTCGTAGCCGGCCATCACGGCAGCGACCACCCTGCCGGCTGTCGTCGTGCCGTCAGCAGCCTCTCTGGCCGGCGCCTCACCCACCAGGAGGAGTTCAGCGTCCCGATCCAGCTTGCGGTCGATGTCGCGGTACGGGTCGTTCCAGGGCCTGGTAAGCCCGCAGATCTCCCAGAGCTGGGCTACACGGGTCCTGTCACCGGGGGTGAACGATCTGACGTGAATGTCCACCGGGGAGGCTCAGCCGCCACCCTCGGGTGCCTCGTCCAGGAGGTAGGTCGCCATGGAGTCGTCCATCGCCTTCATCCACGGGGTGTGGTGGACAGGGGCCATCGTGCTGGTGAGGGTCGACCGGAATCCCTTGTCCCGGTAGTTCATGATGTCGGCCTTCTTGTCGTTCTTCCACTGCTTGAACATCCGGTTCACCTCGGGAATGTCGAAGTCCGGGTAGTCGGTGGCGTCAACCAGGTCCTGTGTGTAGTCGCCCTGGAAGTCGATCTCCTCGTAGGCGGTCCCCAGAGCCTCCTCGCGTTCCAGCCAGGCGGCGCTGTCGGCTGCCATCTCGGCAGCCGAGGGCAGCTCTATGCGGCCGAGCATCACATCGCGGGCCCACCAGGCTTGCGCGTCGAACATGTTGAAGGTGTAGTACTGGTCCTGCATACCCAGGTAGAGGAGCCGGGGGTTCGCCTCCCACGCCACGCCCTTGTAGAGCCCGGACGCCCAGAGCCGGTTCTTGGTCTCGAGTCGTAGGTCGTCGGGCAGGAACGGGAAGTGGTGCTTGTATCCGGTGCAGAGGATGATGGCGTCTACGTCCTTCGACGAGCCATCCACGAAGTGGACGGTCTTACCGTCGACGTGGGTGAGGATCGGCACCTCGGCCCACGAGTCCGGCCAGTCGTAGCCCATGGGTCCGCTCCGTGCGGTGCAGGTGACCGTCCGTGCCCCGTACTTGTGGCACTGGGAGCCGATGTCCTCCGCTGAGTAGCTGGCCCCGACGATGAGGACGTCCTTGCCGGAGAACTCCACGGCATCGCGGAAGTCGTGGGCGTGGAGGATGCGGCCCTTGAACTTCTCGAAGCCCGGGTAGTGCGGAACGTTGGGGACCGAGAAATGGCCGGAGGCCACCACCACGAAGTCGAACTCTTCCGAAGAGGTCTGGTTCTCCACCAGGTCGTGGCTGATCAAGGTGAAGCGTCCGGTGGCGTCATCGAACGTGACGCTTCTCACGGCGGTGCGGAACCGGATGAATCGCCGCACGTCGCTCTTATCGACGCGGCCCTTGATGTAGTCCCAGAGGACCTCGCGCGGGGGATAGGAGGCAATGGCCTTTCCGAAGTGCTCTTCGAAGCTGTAGTCGGCGAACTCGAGGCACTCCTTGGGACCGTTGGACCACAGGTAGCGGTACATGGAGCCGTGGACGGACTCGCCGTACTCGTCCACCCCGGTGCGCCATGTGTAGTTCCAGAGGCCACCCCAGTCGTCCTGCTTCTCAAAGCAGACGAGTTCGGGGATCTCGGCTCCCTCGGCCTCGGCCGAGGCGAAGGCCCGCAATTGGGCCAGGCCGCTGGGTCCGGCTCCGATGATGGCGACGCGGGTCATTGTGGTGCTCCGGTTGGTCGGCTGGTCGGTCGGGGTTGGCTGGCGAAGCGGAGCGAGGCCGTCTAGGTCTCGATCAGGCCGAGTTGCTTCTTGCGCTTGTCGGACCACTCGGAGATGAGCAGGTCGATGGACATTCCGATGCAGGCCACGGCGATGCCGGCAACGATGGCCCGACCGCTGTCGATGTTGGGCTGGGCCTCGATGAGCTCCCGGGCCAGTCCGGTGGTCTTGATGAGTCCGGCAATCATCACCATGAAGAGGCCGAACATGATCGTCTGGTTGATGCCGAGCATGATCTCCGGCACGGCCATGGGCAACTTCACCTTCCAGAGGGTCTGCCGCCGGGTGCAGCCAGCCATCGTGGACGCTTCGATCAGCGGCTTCGGCACGTTCTGGATGCCGAAGATCGTGTAGCGGATGGCCGGCACGGATGCGGAGAGGACCACGGCGAAGATGATCGCCGTTTCGGAGACGCCGAAGAACATGATGGCTGGGAACAGGTAGACGAACGACGGGAAGGTCTGGAAGAAGTCGAGGAACACCTGCACCACCGCGTTGCGTCGCGCCGTGGTTGCCGCCCAGACCCCGAACGGAACACCGAAGATGATGGCCAGCAACACTGCAAAGGTCAGCTGGTAGAAGTTCCACATGGCCTGCCACCAGAACCCGGCGAGGGAGATGAAGGCGATCATGCCTGCGGCCAACAGGGCTGGTCGGCGACCGTTGATGAAGTATCCGACCACACCGAAGAGCAGGACGAGGCCCACCCACGGAATGGTGAGGAAGGCGTCGCGCATGGGCAGCAGCACCCAGGACTCGAGGGCATCCCGGAAGGCGATGGTGTAGTTGCGGAGGTTGAAGGTGAAGGACTCGTCGATGGTTCGGAGGGTCACCCAGCCGAGCGCCACGATCACCGTCATGGCCGCCGTCCAGGTGAAGCGCAGCGACTGTCGGGCCTGGGTGGCCGCCTCGCCGTGGGAGCCGACATCCCCGGAGGCCTGGGCCAGCAGCCGGGCCCGCGCCGAGGCGCCGTACATCAGAGCGACAAGGCCGGCCGCTACGAAGACGTAGATCCATGGCCTGGCGGACAGGTGAAGGAAGTCGAACAGGTCGACTGACCATCCCACCAAGGCCAGGGTGGCCGCGGTGATGAGCCAGCGGTAGCGCCGGGTGTCCCAGGCCCTCCACCCGGCGACTGCGATGGCGGCCAGGAAGGGCACCAGCCACCGACTCCCGGACAGTTGCCACAACGCCACGTCACTCTTGCCGTTGTCCACGAGCCATTCCCAGAAGGCCTCATGGCCCCACATCCACGAGTTGGGTACGCGGAAGGCCGCATCCCAGGCCTGGGCCAGGAGGAGGCCGCCCACCACCACGGCTCCCGAGGCCAGAAGGTACGGGTGGCGCTTCCAGAAGGGCGCGCCCTCCTCGTGGTGGATCGGCTGGAGCCGACCCAACCCCTGGCTGAGCCGGTCCAGGGTGATGGCCATGACGACGATGGCGATCCCGATCTCCGTTCCGGCACCGATGTGGAGGCCGGTCAGTCGGAACAGGAGGTCCTGTCCCAGGCCCGCCGTTCCCACGAACGAGGCGATCACGACCATGGCCAGGCACTCCATGACCACCTGGTTGATTCCGACCAGCAGGGACTGGCGGGCGGCGGGTAGTTCCACCTTCCAAACCATCTGCCGGCGCGTGCAGCCGCCCATGATTCCCGCTTCGATTACCTCCTTCGAGATCCCCTGGATGCCGAGGATCGTCACCCGGGCCATCGGTGGGATGGCGTAGGCGATCGTGGCGATGACACCAGCCTTGTGGGACACACCGATGAACACGCCGATCGGGATCAGGAAGGTGAAGTGTGGGAAGGCCTGTGTCAGGTTCATGATCGGAATCAGGAACTGTTCGACCCGACGCCGCTTGGCAGCCACCAGGCCGATGATGCCTCCGAGCAGGGCGGCGATCGGAACGGCCACCAGGACAGCGGACAGCGTGATCATCGTCTTGTCCCAGCGGGTCTCCGCTCCGGCCTGCTCCGCAGGTTCACCGACGAAGGACGCGTAGAGGATGAACCCGACCGACAGGAGGGCGAGGCGCCAGCCACCCAGCTTCCATCCGACGACACCGAAGAGGCCGGCGATCACAACCCACGGCAGGGCGGGAATATGCCACGGCTCATAGAGGCTCACCACGGCCATCCAGCCCACGAACGCGGTCGTCACCGTCCACGCGGTGCTCCGGCGTTGCCAGGCCATCCAGCCCGCGCCACCGACGAGGAGGGCGAAGATGAACAGCCACGGCATGTCGGGTAGGTGCCAGGGCCCGTAGCCGCTGATCAGGAGCCCCTCGGTGATGTCCAGGGGGAACTCCAGCCATCGTGCGACCTGACGAAAGAGGGCCTTGACGTTGAAGGATTCCTCGTTGGTCTGCAGGGTCACCCAACCGACGGTGGCGATGGCCGTGGTGGCGACCCTCCACCCGAACGCCCGATACTGCACGGCCCGGGCTGCAGAGGCGATGCCGACCGCCAGGAAGACGTAGACCCACGGCGTGGTGGGAAGGTGCAGGAAGTCGAACAGGTCGACGGACCAACCCATCCAGGCCACGGCCACGATGGCAGCCAGCCAGCGGTTGCTCCGAGTGCGCCAGGACATCCAGCCAGTCGCCCCGAGGCAGGCCAGGAGAACCAACAGCCACGGTCCCCTGGAGAGGTGCCACGCCACGGTGAACTGGAAGAACTCCTCGTAGCGGAGGTGGTCGAACCAGATGTTCACCCACCCCGTGGCCTTGTAGCTGACGCTCGCGAAGCCGTCCCGCCCCGCAAAGTTGAACCAGTCGACGGTCCAGGTCCGCGGAACCCGGTACAGCCATTCAAGCGCAGCAGACTCCCCTTCGTACTTGCCGGTTCGGGAGATGGAGTGTGACCCGAGCCGCCACCAGGCGAACCACAGGATCAGGAATGGTCCTAAGGCGATCGTCGCCTTCTGGCGACCGGAGAGTTGTTTCGCTGGTCCATTTACCGACGCGGCGTTGGAGGTGTCGATGGGTTCGGACGTGGTGTGATCGGTCATGGCCTGGTGGTCACTCAGCCTCGAAGAGTGCCTCGGTCACCTGCGCCGCGGTGATCGAGCCGACAACCTCCCCATCTTCGACCACCCTCAGTGGGATCGCAGAACTGAGGATCTGACTGGCCGCCGACGCCACGAACACGCTCCCGTCGACGTCGCCCTGGGCGTCATCCGACGGTGGACCCATCAGGGTGTGGACCCGAAGCAACTTGGCCCTGGAGACGTTCTTGGTAAACGCGGCGACGTAGTCGGAACCCGGGTTGATGATCAACTCCTCGGCGGTGCCCATTTGGTCGATCACCCCGTCGCGCATGATCGCGATACGGTCGGCGAGCCGGATGGCCTCGTCGAAGTCGTGCGTGATGAAGATGATCGTCTTCTGCAAGGTGGACTGGAGTCGGAGGAATTCGTCCTGCATCTCGCGTCGGATGAGGGCATCGAGGGCGGAGAACGGCTCGTCGAGGAACCAGACGTCGGGCTCCACGGCCAGGGAACGACCGATACCGACGCGCTGTTGCTGTCCGCCGGAGAGTTCCCTGGGGTAGTAGTTGCCACGTCCGTGCAGCCCTACGAGATCGATGATCTCGAGGGCCCGGGCATTTCGGATGGCAAGGTCGACACCCTGGACTTCGAGCGGGAAGGCCACGTTCTCGAGCACCGTGCGATGCGGGAACAACGCGAAGTGCTGGAACACCATGCCCATCTTGTGTCGGCGAAGCTCGACCAACTCCCGCTCGGAGGCGGCACGCAGGTCCTCACCGTCGAATTCGATCTCGCCGGCTGTTGGTTCGATGAGGCGAGACATGCAGCGGACAAGGGTGGACTTACCTGAGCCGCTCAGGCCCATCAGGACTACGAGTTCGCCCTCGTGGACCTCCAGCGAGGCGTCCCGAACTGCGGGGATGTAGCCGTTCTCCTTGATGGTGTCCAGGTCGGGTTCGCCATCGTGGGCGGCCATGAACTTGTCAGGATCGGGTCCGTAGAGCTTCCAGACGTTCCGGCAGGCCATCTTGGGGTGGTTCATAGTGCTAGGCCTCGCTGGGGAACTGGCGGCCCCGTTGGTCAGACAACCCTAGTGTCAGAACGGCATCGGGCCGGCTGCCGAGGGGGTGGGCCCCGGCAACCGGCTCGACTCTACGACACCATCAGGTGCCGCGTTCTTTGACGACTAGCCGACCCAGGCGTTCACCCGGTCGGCGTTGTCGGCCAGCCACAGGGCTGCGGCATCTTCGGGCTCCATGCCGTCGATGTCGACGTACATGGCCAACTGGGCCACGTCCAGGTTGGTCAGGTTCATCTTCTGGACGACCTTGTAGGCGTTCGGCCACTTGTCCGGGAAGCCGGACCACACACCGAGCTTGAGGTACCCGTTCTTCGGGTTACCACAGTCATGCGTGGTCTCGGGGTTGAGGCCCCACGAAGCGTCGGTCCGACACTCGTCGGCGAACTCCGGGAACTCGATGAAGCTGCCTTCGTACATGGCCTCGACAAAGTTCGGGGTCCAGTTGAAGATCACGACGGGTTCCTGGTTGACGCTTGCTGCGTCCAGAGCTGCCCAAAGGGCACCGGCGGTGCCGGCGTTCTCGACAATGAAGTCCATCTCGAGACCCTCGACACGCTCCTGGTCACCCTTCAACCAGTCCACCGGGCCACCAAGGAAGCGGCCCTTGCCACCCGAATCGGGCGTGGCAAACAGTGATGCGCAGTCGTTGAGCGCCTCCCAGTCCGGCAGACCCGGGCAGACGTCCTCAACGTAGGACGGGTACCACCAGTCCTCACGGGTCTTGGCGTCATGCGTGGCCGCATCGATCACACAACCCGCGTCGACCTGCTCCATGAAGGCCACACCGAAGGCGCCTTCCCAGACCTCATGGACAAGGTCCATGTCGCCCTCACACATTGACGTGTACACCAGCGTGGAATCCGCCGAGATGTACTCGACCGAGTTGCCGGTGGCCTCCAGGATCGCACCAACGGCATAGACGCCGGCGATCTGGCTGGACCAGTTATGGATCGGCAACTTGATCGCATCAGACGAATCCGCAGCAGCAGCGGGAGCAGGAGCCTCCGTAGCAGCCGGAGCAGCCGGAGCAGCCGGAGCAGCCGGAGCAGCCGGAGCAGCAGCGGGAGCAGGAGCCTCCGTAGCAGCCGGAGCAGCCGGAGCAGCCGGAGCAGCCGTCGTAGCAGTTGCTTCACCGCCGCCCGATGCATCGTCGCTGTCTGACCCGCAGGCTGACGCCACCATTGCCATTGCGGCAAGAATGACCATGAATCGCTTCAACATAAAGACGTTTGCCCTCTATTGCTTTGGTAGGCGCCTTTGCGCCACCCTGAATCAGCCTGTCGTGCATCCGTGTCCGGTGCCCCACGGGGACCACCCATCAGAGTAGTGACATATGCCACATGATTACAAGAAGAATAT
>Ga0302127_10000263_pt1 | contig 27967 bp, 22 predicted proteins | sample CB4_SCM_MG_FD_204452 | JGI IMG/M metagenome (GOLD analysis project Ga0302127, IMG submission 204452) | Marine microbial communities from Western Arctic Ocean, Canada - CB4_SCM | ecosystem: Environmental > Aquatic > Marine > Oceanic | place: Canada: Western Arctic Ocean | collected 2017-09-24
ATTGGGCGGATTCGCGGCGCTTAGAGTGCCCCGGGACATTGCTTTGAGCGTCTCCAACAGAAGTACGGGCTCACGGCTCACCCCGGCAGCGCGTATTGCTCTGAATAGTGGATGGTCTTCGCCTATTGTTTCTTTCAATTGGAACCCGGTCCAAGCACCGATCGCTGTCCACAGTGCATCAAACCCTTCGCCGGTGATAGGAATTCGATCGTAGGCGAGCTGGGGACCCCGGTCGAGCTTGCTGGTCACAACCAACGTCATATTTCCGGTTTCGGCCGCACGCTGGTCGATGAGAGTCCAAATCACTTGCTGCCAAAGACCAACGGGGCCATTGGGTAGTGCAGGGTGGAGGTTCACGAATGTTGATGCCGCAATCAGAACTGGGCTGAGAATGAGTAGGTACCCTGCTAGCACGCAGGAATCCACTTCGTAGTGCGCGATTATTTCTGCGACCTGGGTGTCATATTCCTCACGGTTTGCCGCGAAACTGCCGCCGTGCTCGCGGCGGAATCGCAGGGACGAGAGGTTTTCTACGGGAATCCCATGTGATTCGGCAAGATCTATGAACCTGTCGCTTCCTTCACCTTCACCACGTTCTCGCTGCATGAATACGAACTCAATCGACGCGTCCACCGACCCATCATCGATGGCAGCGAGAGTACGCTCGAACATGCCGCGCGAGCCTGGGCCACGGCCTGCGGTGAACCAACCGAGGTGAATAGTCACGCTCCTGGGCTCCTGGGAGGCCCCCAGAATTTGCGACGGACCTTGTTGACTGTTGAAAAAACGTGAACGAATTTCCCTGCCGGATGCTCGGTTAGCGTCGCCTCTGCGAGGGCTTGTTTGAATCCCTCAGGGGTGCCATCGAATTCAGGGAATTCAGTGTATGTAGCTCCGAGCTCGCGCAGTGTGTGTGCATCGCTTACGGCGGTACGGATTAATCCGTGCTCTGCAGCGAACTCACGGCCAGTATCCGTAGTCGCTGCATTCATCGTTCGTGCGTTGAAGCCTTCGATGATGTCGACGTAGTCCAGGATTTCTAAAACCGCCCCTTTTGCCAAAGAGGACCTCCCTGATCCTGCGAATGGGTGAGGGACTGAAACTAGAGCCCCCTGAGCCTTTATGCGCTTCGCGGTTTCAACGGGACTAAGACCAGGCTCGATGTGCTCTTGGAGAAAAAGCCCGGTGATCTCGCCTGAGGTGGACATCACCTCTTCGCCAAGAATTACAGTGAAATCAGCTATTGCCCTTACGGCTCGAGAGCCCTCGATGCTGTTGTGGTCTGTGACCGCAATGCAGTTCAATCCAACTTGCTTGCAACGGTTAACCAAAGCCTCCGGAGTGTTGGCGCAGTCGAACGAGTAGTAGGTGTGCATATGGAAATCGCCGCGAAGCATTACTCCTCCTCTTCTTCGTCGCCCAGCAAATCGGTCTCAGCAGACTGGATCATGGCCATCTGTTCTCCGAAACTGCGCTGGAGATGTGTAACCTGAAGCTCTGCTTTAGATAGCTGCTCGTTGCATTGCTTCGCGAGCTGCATCCCTTTTTCAAAGAGCTTGGTGGCGTCTTCTAGCGAGAGATTCCCGCTTTCGAGCGATTCAACCGTGGCCTTGAGATCCCCGAATGCCTCCTCGAACGTGGGAAGATTGTCCTGTTTAGTCATGGTTGCACGTCTGTTTCAAAGAATCCGTCCTTAACTTGTACCCGCACGGTATCGCCTGCTGTCACATCGTTGACAGAGGAGACGTTTTTCCCCGTGAGATGATTTGTAATAACCGCAAATCCTCGCTCCAGTACTGCAACGGGATTGAGCGCCACCAGTGCTGCTTCTAACGCGAACGCCTCTTGCCGCCGCGTGTTGAATAAGGTGCGCAGCCCTAGACGTCCGCGCTCAAGGATATCGTCGATGCGCTGCCGCTGAACAGCGGTGTTCGGAAGCGTACGGAGCATGCGTGATACCAAGGTCTCTACTGTACGCGAGCGCTGGATCAATCGTGCTCCAAGGTGCTGACGGGCATGACGAGTGAGATCCAGCACCTCTCGCCGTAACTCGCGAACATCAGGCGCGACTGCTGCAGCTGCTGCTGACGGTGTGGGCGCTCGGCGATCCGCCACGAAATCTGCGATTGTGAAATCAGATTCATGGCCGACCGCGCTCACGATGGGCACACGGCTGGCGTGGATCGCGCGGGCTACCACTTCTGTGTTGAATGCCCATAAATCCTCCATCGACCCACCGCCTCGCCCTACGATGATCACGTCTACGAAGCGGAGGGAATTCAGCGCTAGTATTCCCTCCGCGATTTCGGCAGGTGCACTGTCGCCTTGGACGGTAGCAGGGTAGAGAATTAAATTCGCAATCGGGTAGCGTTGCGACAATACGTTAATGATGTCGTGGATAACGGCACCCTGCTCAGATGTGACCACACCGATGGTTGATGGAAACGTTGGCAAAGGACGCTTCCGCGAAGGGTCAAATAGACCCTCTGCCTCTAGCATAGCCCGGAGGCGCTCAAACTCTGCTGCAAGTTCACCAGCACCAGCCGGGATGACCACGTCTACGTACAGCTGCGTTTCGCCACGTACAGGGTAGTACGAGACACGACCGTGTGCGTTGACTTGTGCCCCCGAGATGAGGTGCTGGGAACCAGCACTTCCTTTAAACAGCACCGACTTCATGGCTGAAGCGGAATCTTTGATAGAAAAGTAAACATGGCCTGCTCCCGAGCGGAACAGATTCGTGACTTCACCAGAAACCCACACATCGCGTAATACAGGGTCGCGGTCGAGCGTGCCCCTAACGTATTCCGCGAGTTGGCTTACGGTGTAAATTTCCATAATTGGAGAGATAACTGTGGCGAGACTGCATTCATGCGCCGCCGGTGACCCCTATTTACTCAGTGACACGCGTTACGTAGTCACCTGTTCGCGTATCGACCCGAATCTTGTCCCCTGGCGCAATGAACATGGGGACGGTGAGGACGACTCCGGTTTCGAGGGTGGCAGGCTTGCCACTTCCGGAAGCAGTGTCCCCTTTGTAGCCGGGAGGTGTGTCTGCTACGAGTAACTCCACGTTTATTGGCAATTCAACCATTATGGGCTTGTCCCTGAACATGACTACTTGGCACTCGGTTTGGTCCACCAAATAACTTATTGCATCGCCGACAGTAGCCTTGTCCAGTTCGTACTGATCGAAAGACTCCGCATCCATAAAATTGTAAATGCCGTCCGCTTCGTAGAGGAAAGTGCAGTCGCGGTTTTCCACCGGTGCTCTCTGCAGTTTGAGTCCATAGCCTGAGTATGTCTTGTCAAGCAATTGGCCGGTGACCAGATTGCGCATCTTTATATGATACACAGGAGCACGCTGCTGCATTTTCTGCTGATAATACTCCTCAACCTTGAAGGGAATACCATCGATTTCGACAGTTGATCCGCGTCTGAGGTCTCCGAACTCCATTACCATCCGTATTTCTCCTGTCCTTATTCCAAGGAGCCTTAGATCTCTATTAAATCTCGTTTGTGCGCATGTGTGAGGACCCGAGGGCTGCCATTTTCCATGACGACCAAGTCCTCTATGCGGACCCCGCCCCAGCCAGTGAGGTAGATGCCCGGCTCTACGCTGAATACCATACCGTCCTCGATGACTCCTGGCGAATTGGGGCCGACCCCTGGCATCTCGTGGACCGCGATACCAATCCCGTGACCGAGGCTGTGACCGAAATCATTGCCGTAACCTGCTTGTGCGATTATCGCTCTTGCTAGGCCGTCCACGTCAGTGCCTGACATGCCTGCACGCGCGGTAGCCTCTGCGGTTTCCTGTGCTGCGAGGACAATATCGTAGACCTTGCGGAATTGCTCGCTCGCCTTGCCTAGCACGAAGGTCCGCGTGATATCGCTGCAGTAGCCATCGTAGAGGGCCCCCATGTCAATCACGACGCCGTCACCCATCTCCAACCGGCGCTCGCTAGGGTGATGATGCGCTTTTGCGCCGTTGGGTCCTGACGCGATGATGGTCTCGAATGACAACGCATCTGCACCGCTCTCCCGCATGTGCTTCTCGAGCATCCATGCGACTTCGCGCTCAGTGAGGCCCGGTTTGAGCTGAATCGCAATTGCTTCCATGGCCTGGTCTGCCAGGTCAATGGCGTGCTGGATGGCCGTCAGCTCCTCGGGTTCTTTAATCGCTCGAAGCTGTGATGCGATTCCTTCAGTGGTAACGAACTCCACCACCGATGAGCGTTTCTCCAGCGTCGCCTGCAGCGAATTGTAGAAGGATACCGTCATTGCGCTGTCTTCTATGCCGACCCGGCGCGCGCCAGAATCACTCACCGCTTCATCGAACCAATCTAAGCCGCCCGCGATACGGACCACGCGATAGTCGGTTGCTTGTATAGCGGCCTGTTCCGTATACCTGAAATCGGTTGCCAGCATGACGTCGGTTGCGGTAATCCACAAGTACCCCGCCGACCCGCGGAAACCTGAGTAGTAAGCCCGATTCTCAGGCGAGGACACGAGGAACGCATCCAACTGCTTTTCCTCCATCGCCGCCCGCAAGCGTTTGATGCGCTTGGCTTTGCTCATTTGCTCACTCCCTGGGCCACCAGGTACTCGAGAGCCAAGAGATACCCCTGCGGGCCGAGGCCGCTGATGATTCCATTGGCTACAGGTGCGGTCAATGATACGTGCCTGAATTCCTCTCTCGCGTAAATATTCGAGATATGCACCTCGACGATGAGTACGCTAAGCGTGGCCAAGGCATCACGAAGTGCAATCGATGTGTGCGCCAGAGCTCCGGCATTGATGATAATGCCATCGCTGGTCGGGCCATTCTGTTGGATATGGTCTATGAGCGCGCCTTCACTGTTTGACTGGAAAAACCGGACGGATGCCAGAAGTTCAGCGGCTCGCCCGCTGATGCTTCGCTCAATCTGCGCAAGGGTTGTCGACCCGTATATCTCGGGTTCACGCTGGCCTAGCATATTTAAATTGGGCCCGTTAATAACAAGAATGGCCATGGGATGTCCTAAGAGTGAGGCTGGTCGGTTTGCGGCGACGATTGTGCAAGCGGGTGGGCAGACATATACGCCTTACGCGCTTCCGTTTTGCTGACGTGAGTGTACACCTGCGTCGCGGTTGGAGATGAGTGTCCCAGTAACGCTTGAACTACTCTAAGATCAGCCCCGCCATCTAGCATGTGGGTAGCGAACGAGTGGCGCAGCGTGTGAGGGTGAATACCTGGCCGGAGATCAACGGCGGCGGAGTAGTGCTGCACTATCAACTGTATGGAACGTTGAGTAAACCTGCCTCCGCGTTGATTGAGGAAAAGCGCATCGCCGGAGAGGGGAGAGGCTAGAGAGCCACGAGCCTCTTGGATGTACTTAGAGACCGCGTCGATGGCAGGGTGACCGAGCAGTACCATGCGTGCTTTGGAACCCTTGCCCCACACTCGCGCCGAGCGGTTGGCGATGGCAACGTCACCAACATTCAAGCCGAAAGCTTCGCTGACGCGAACCCCCGCACCATAAAGGAACTCGAGAATTGCCTTGTCCCGCAGTGTGGCAGCGTGCGCTTTGGGCCCTGTAGCTGTTGCCTGGCCGGGTGCTTCTACTAGCCGGACTGCTTCGCTGGCGGAGACGATATCTGGCAACCGGTGCATAGATTTCGGCGTGAACCGTCGCATCATCGATGACCCCGGTTGCCATAGAGGCGCGTCGGGCATTTTGTGACAATCGATGAGGTAGCGGATGAACGTGCGAAGAGCCACGAGTGTGCGAACTACGCTCGCTCGCGCGTGCCCTCGCTGCCCTGCATTGCGGCCGCTGCTCATGCGCCGCCCCTTGACTAGCCAGGAAACATAATCACGGACAAGCATGCGGTACGCGCTGCTGACTCCGGAGGAGCCACCGCGTTGAACGAATTCTCGAAGGCCACTCGCTTCGCTGCCGAAACCGACGTTCTCTTTGGCTAAATACTCAAAGAAAGGCTTAATGTCGGCGAGGTAGTTGCGGACTGTCGCTGGTGAGAGCCCGCGGGAAGTCTCCAGCTGGCGACGGTAAGAGGTTAGCAACGGGGCGTATGGAGCCGCGCTGCTAACCTCTTCTTTCCGAATTGTGATGGCCATAAAGGGCGCCTATATGGCTCCGACAGCCTCTTCTTCAGGAACGGCACCATTCCACGCACAGTTATTGCACGAGGCCTGGCCTCGACCTGCCGCTAGCAGCAGACCATCGCACTCCGGGCACGTAATTTTCAACGGTCGCCGGCTGACGGTGAACTCACATGTGGGGTAGTTGGTGCAGCCGAAGAACGTCCGCCCCTTGCCCTTACGCTCCACTAACTCGCCGCCATCTTCTGGACAATACACTCCGGTTTTCTTGAGCAGCGGCTTGCTCTTCTTGCACTCCGGGAACCCTGTGCATGAGAGGAATGGCCCGAACCGGCCATGCTTGATGACCATGGGTAGACCACAGTCCTCGCAGATTTCATCGGTGGGCTCTTCGACGCGAACACGCTCCATATTCTCTTGGGCATCATCCAGCGCTTTCTTGAAGGGGCCGTAGAAATCGTCCAGCAGCGGTATCCACTCCTGTCGACCGTTGGCGACCTCGTCCAACTGCTCCTCGAGTTGAGCAGTGAAATCGATGTCCATGATGTTGGGGAAATGGGCAGTAAGTTGGTCGGAAACGACCTGACCAAGCAGCGTCGATTTCATCGACGTTCGCTCTCGGTTCACATACTGACGGTCAACGATAGTGCTGATGATTGGCGCGTATGTGCTCGGCCGGCCAACTCCACGCTCTTCAAGCGATTTGATCAGACTGGCCTCACTAAACCGTGGTGGAGGCTGGGTGAAGTGCTGCTCAGGTAACAGAGCCTTCGCTTCCAGCGCCTGCCCTTCAGCTAGCAGCGGCAGTTGCTTGTCTGCGTCATCGTCTGGTGCCTCTTCGTCTCTCGCTTCAATGTACAGAGCCCGAAAACCAGGGAACTTCAAGATTGATCCTGACACTCGAAATTCGTAAGCTTGACCGGACTCGCCGGTCACAGTGATAGCCACTTGAGTGGAGTCGAGGACTGAGTCGCTCATCTGGCTTGCAATCATGCGCTTCCAGATGAGGTCGTAAACCCGAAATTGGTCGTTACTTAAATACCCACGGATATCTTCGGGCGAACGCGCCATGCCCGTCGGCCTGATGGCTTCGTGGGCTTCTTGGGCGACTTTCGAGCGTGAGGCGTAAACCCTTGCCTTTTCCGGCACGTACTCTTTGCCCCATCTCTGTGAGATGTAGTCCCGCGCCTCTTCGACGGCATTTGGTGTGACCACTGGTGAGTCGGTTCGCATATAAGTAATCAACCCCACCGAGCCTTCAGCACCGATGTCGATACCTTCGTAAAGCTGCTGAGCGATGCTCATGGTGCGGCGCGCTGGGTAGCGGAGCTGACGCGCGGAGTCCTGCTGGAGCGTGCTGGTGATGAACGGAGGGGCAGGACGTCGCTTAATCTCCCGCTTGGTCACTGTGCCTACACGGAACGCCGAGTGCTCTATGTCAGCGACGATTCGTGTAGCCGATAGTTGATCATGCAACTCAATCTTCTTATCACCAGCAAGACTGTGCAGAACGGCCGTGAATGCCTGAGCACCTTCTGACTCAAGCTTCGCGTCTAACGTCCAGTATTCGACCGGAACGAAAGCCTCAATCTCCTTGTCCCTATCCACGACCAGCCGGAGCGCGACGGACTGCACTCGACCTGCGGAGAGCCCTCGCTGTACTTTTTTCCAAAGAAGAGGACTCAGCTGGTAACCAACAAGGCGATCAAGGATGCGGCGCGCTTGCTGTGCGTTGACCATCTGCATGTCGATATCGCGGTGATTCTCGAACGCTTCTTTGATGGCCTCTGGTGTGATGGCGTGGAAAACAACGCGCCGAATTGGCTTGCCTTTCCATCCTGCAGCTTCCAGGAGGTGCCAGGAGATAGCCTCACCTTCTCGGTCAGGGTCGGTCGCGAGGAAGATAGATGCTGCATCGGCGCCGAGCTTCTTCAGCTCTGCCACTACCGTCTTCTTGTCCTTCATGATTTGGTAATCAGGCGTAAAGCCGTCTTCTGTATCCACGCCGAGTTTCCCGTTAGGCAAGTCACGGACGTGGCCCATGGACGCCCGGACGGTGTAGGCACTGCCGAGGAAACGACCAATCGTTACCGCCTTTGCAGGTGATTCGACGATTACGAGGTGCGTACCCTTCGGGACGTTAGCGTTAGAAGCTCCAGTGGAGCGGGCCCTGGCAGGAGCCTTGGCTTTGGTAGAAGCGGCGCTCTTGTTTTTGACCGGAGCGCGCTTCGCTGTGGTTGCTGCCGTCGCCTTAGCCTTCGTAGTTGCTGCTGTTTTGGCCTTCTTAACAGCTGCCGGTTTGGTCTTGGTAGTTGCTGGTTGTGTCGCCATGCGTCCTTCACTGGGCTATGCGCCGCTTACTTTTCCTCTGATGATGCCCAATAGGTCGCTTTGGATCCCCGCGCCCTAATGTCGTTCATTCTACCGGCCTGCAAAACACTGCTCTAGCAACTCTATTGTTGTTAAGCAGCATACGGTGCTTAACACTGATAGGAACGTTGCCATGCTCAATGCGCCTGCTGCTGCACCGTGCAATGCCTTTGCTACCAGCGTAGCGACGCTTAGTCCGCTGAGCAACCGGTTACGTCTGGGGAAACGGCCCGCCTATGCGCGCTCTCCCGCAAAATAAACCCCTACTGCCTTTCCGTATGCTGTCGACCGGAGAGCACAGTAGGTGATTATGGAAATGATATTTCAGGAACCCTTCCCACATGTAGAAGTGTAGAAGCTATGTGACAATGTACCACTCTCGCCGAGGAGGGCAGGGGGTTCTCATCGTTTCATGTCACCACTGCTCCCTGCTCTCCTTCATGATTCGATGTGATTCCTTAATCCTCTCCTGCCAAATTGCCTGTGAGCACACGCATGAACCCGTTGACGTCCAGCTTGTGGACACCCGCTCGCAAAATACTCCTTGGGTATCTGACGCGGAAATGGCCAACGCTGTATACATGAACTGAAATGACTCACAACGCATCAGTTGGAGATTCAAGCAAGGGGTCTATTGCAATTGGTGTTTTTAGGACCGCCAGGAGTCAACGCGAGGCTCCCACGGTAGATGGCGAGCGCCGCCGGCAGTTAAAAGCCGGGTGGCGGAGAGAGCGGGATTCGAACCCGCGAGACATTGCTGCCTACACGATTTCCAGTCGTGCCCGTTCGGCCACTCCGGCACCTCTCCTAATAGACCATCTGGCGAGCGAAACGCGAACGACGACTCGGCCATGAGCCGCGATGTTGAGCGTACCACACAGATAACTGAGGATTGGCGGAGAGAAAGGGATTCGAACCCTTGGTAGAGGAAACCCCTACAACGGTTTTCGAGACCGTCGCCTTCAACCGCTCAGCCATCTCTCCGCGTCTAGGTAACGGTGCTGAGGAGCCTGATTCGGTGCCCAAAGTCAATCAACAACCAGCCCGAAAGGCGCCATGCGCAACGTTGAGTCGATTATACAGACAAAACTCGGCCCGTGGGATGGCCCTAGAAGCGGCGGCTCTTCCCTGCAGGGTAATGGCGCACTGCTCCGGGCGATATGACGACACCGGCGCGCGCCCTACAGCGGCAGTGCTCGCTCCTTGACACCTTTCGAATTCTGACATTAACATCGTCAAGAAGTGAATACATTAGATTATGGTGCTGATAGTCGAATCTCGGGTGAACCCTCGGAGGACCCCCCACGTACGCACTTTATTTTTTCGGCCGCCATGGCGCGCTAGATATCTATGGAAGGTTGGACAACCATCCTGATGGCTGCGGGAAAGGGAGTGCGAATGCACTCTGCTGTTCCCAAAGTCTTGCACCGGGTCGCAGGCGAACCGATGCTCTCCCTTGCCGCTACCGCCTCGAGTGACCTTGACCCCTCACCTTGCGTGGTGGTTGTCTCACGGACCAATCGTGATGCAATTGCGAGCGACCTCGGCAATAATTTTGATTATGTCGAGCAGCCGAACCAGCTGGGAACAGGGAACGCCCTTTCGGTAGCTTTGGCGTCTGTTCCTGCTGCCACAACAAACATCCTTCTCCTCAATGGCGACATGCCTCTAATCACGGGTCTGGACCTGCTCTCTCTGGGTGAAGCCCACGTTGAAAGAGGTGCCGCCGTTACCATAGGAATCTCCACACTGGCCACAGAGGATGCCGCCGACCTCGGTACACTTCGGCGCGGGGCCCATGGCAAAGCTATTGCGATTGTCGAGGCGGTCGAGCGCTCGGGGAAATCAAAGCCTGCGGTCGATGTCGCGGTCGGCGCATTTGGGATAGATGCTATTTGGGTACGCGACGCCGTGACCCGTCTGGTTCCACACGATGGCGGTCAGTACTTCGTTACAGACCTTGTTGCATTGGCTGTTGCAGATGGACTCCGCGTTGAGACTGTTGATGTCGCCTCCGTTCGCAGATGTATCGGAGTCAACACGAGGGTTCAACTTGCCCAGGCTGAGGGGGAGATGCAGCAGCGGCTACGCCGGCAGGCGATGGAAGCTGGTGTGACAATGACCGACCCTTTAACTGTTTACCTGGATGCCAGCGTGCGCTTAGCCCCCGACGTGACGATCTTTCCGAACACGACGCTAAGAGGCGAGACAACCGTCGCAGAAGGTGCTGCGATTGGTCCCAACGCCCAGCTCAGTGACACCAAGGTGGGAGCGGGTGCGATTATAGGCTCCGCTGTTATCAGATGCTCTAGCATCGGAGCCGGCGCCCAGGTCGGTCCATTCGCATTGATACGAGAAGGCACGACTATCGCATGTGACGCTTACATAGGGACGCATGCTGAAATCAAGGCTAGTCATATTGGGAAAGGCACGCACATTGGCCACTTCAGTTACGTGGGCGATGCGCGGGTAGGTGAGGGCGTCAACATAGGCGCAGGCACAGTGACTTGTAATTACGATGGTAAGAACAAACACGTTACCAATATCGGCGACGGTGCATTCATTGGCAGCGGAAGCATGCTGGTAGCTCCAATCACTATAGGCGCAGGTGCCCTTACGGGCGCGGGGGCTGTGGTTACTAAGGACGTAAGGTCTGGTGAGCGGGTGGCGGGAGTTCCCGCTCGTGAGCTGGCGCATCGAGAGAATTCAACATTGGAAGGTGAAGGTAAAACCATTGGATAGCGGTAGTGTAATGATTGGATTATTGTTAGTCGCAGCGGTTCTAATTTACCTCGGCCTGCGTGTGATTGACGCGGCGTTACCTTTGCTCCGACGGAGCACGGTACGCGAAACACTGAAAGAAGGGACGTTCCGCGATGCGGTACTCCGCCGCATGCGATCCACCCGAGAGGCTTACGATGAGCTAGTCAGCCTGCTGACGTCGATATCGGCTGCTGGTACCGCGGCGCTATCGGCCGCCTTGCTAGTCCGAGATGCGGAACTATCGTGGCCAATAGCGGCAGCCGGGGTGATTCTTCTGGTGCTCGCGGTTCTGATTCTGGGCTCCCTGGTCGAACGTTTGGTTCCTCGTCTGAGCATCCCCCGCTTGGTGCTTCTCGGCACCGGCGCGCAGATTGCGTTGGCTCCGATGTTGCAATTGCCGAAACTCGTGAGGCTGGGTCTCCCGATTACCGGCTCCCGACTGGATCCTACCACGCCTTCAAGCGGTGATACGGGCCCTGAACGACCAGGGCCGGATATCGAAGAGGAGATGGGTGAAGAGCCCTTGGATCACCATGAGAAGGCGATGATTTCCGCAATCTTGCACCTCGACCAAACTCAAGTACGAGAGATTATGGTGCCGCGTGTCGATGTCGTGAGCCTCGACGTGACCACTCCGCTCGACGAGGCAGTGCCGCGCATGCTCGAGAGCGGGCACAGCCGGCTTCCCATCTACGCGGAAGGCTCCGATAACATCATTGGCATCCTCTACGGCCGGGACCTCTTGGCTGCTACTAACCGAGGACAGGGAGCAGCGCTGCCAACGTTGCTTGATTTGCTTCGGCCGTGCTTTTTCGTGCCTGAGAGCAAGCGTGTCGACGAAATGCTTACCGAATTCCAGCAGCGACGTGTTCATCTTGCAGTTGTGGTCGATGAGTACGGTGGTGTTGCGGGCATCGTCACGATTGAGGACCTGCTTGAGGAAATTGTGGGCGAAATTGTGGATGAATTTGACCGAGAGGAACCAGCCGTAGCGCGCTCTGAATCAGGTGATGCGCTAGTCGATGCCCGGATGCCCATCGACAGTTTTAACGAAGAATTCAACGTGAGTATTGAACCCCAGGGGTTTGATACATTGGGTGGATTGATGTTCAGCAGATTGGGGCGGATTCCCACTGCCGGGGATACGGTCGACGAAGCGGGTCTTCACATGCAGGTGACCGCAACCGCAGGACGTCGCGTGAAGCAGGTTCGTGTGACTCCTTTACTCGTGGTAACCCCTGCTGCCGCGACTAAACCCGACCTCGAGACCAGAGAGCCTACTTTAGAGTAGACCATTCTCGACTAACAGGCTTCCGATGCCTGGCGCGCTTCGCCTATGCCCAGAGGAATTGACCAGCGGCCTATAGAGGTACACGGGGCTGTCGCATCCTACTTCACGTGGCCGCGACTGATAAGAACGATTCTTGCCCGCGGGAACTTCATCGACCAATGGGGCCATGCCTGAAGCTACTCCCGGTTCCTCGCTCGCGATTCGATACCCGGCATGACTGTGCCCTGCGTTGAGGCGAAGGCATAACACCTGGCAGCTCATGACCCGGTACATTGTTATTCTGCGCTGACGCCCGAAGATCAAAGAAGGGTAAGGTCAGTGCATAGGCTGCACGCATGCGAAGCATGACCCGTTTATCGATTAAGAAAGCGCGCAAAGCAGCAGAATATTGGCATTCCTTCTCGAGCCTCTTCACATGGAATAATTAACGAACCAGGCGAACACTCAAAAGGAATAGCAAAAAGCAACCCCGCCAATGGCGGGGCTGCTTTTCATAAGTGCACTTACTCGCTAAGTGCGCTGAACTACTTGACGTTCAGCGCAGTGCTGGCCTTGCCATTTTTGTCACCTTCTGCGATTACCGCGTGTACACCCTTGGCAAGAGCCGTAGGGCTAATCATCGCGGTAGCCATGGAGTTACTTGCAGTAACCGTCTGGGCAGTTGCGGTTCCGTCGCTAGCCATGACCGTTACCGTGATAACTTCGTCGATGCCGAAGCCCGTGAGCCATACGGTCACGTCAGCTGCGCTGCCGTGTGCCACAGAGTTGACGCTCAGCGACACCCCTGCGGTACTACCAGACCCATCCGCTCCGTCAGTACCGTTAGCGCCTGCCGCGCCATTGGAGCCTGCTGCTCCGTTGGAACCAGCTGCACCGTCGGCGCCTGTCGGGCCGATAGGGCCAGCAACACCGTCGTAACCAGCAGCACCGGCTGCACCAGCTGCGCCAGACGGGCCAACTGAACCCGCGTCGCCTGCACAAGCGGAAACCAATAGTGACATTATTGTCAGAGTAAGAACTAGGGCCAAACGTTTGGTGGTGAAGAAGCGGTTCATTGAACCCCCTTTGCGATACTTTGCCGTAGCCATGCCTAATAACGGTGGATGCCCATATGCAAGCCACAATCATCTACACAGAGAACAGAAGTAATCATAGATAGGGGCTTTAAACCCTGTCAAGTGGTTTTTGTGCCTCATATGGGCTTTATGAACCGCGTTTTCTGGGTGAGAGGTAGCACTAGTGGTGTTATTCCTCGGGATTCACGACTGCTCTACCGCTCTTCCCACTCCGTGGTAACTGATCCCTGCGGCGGTACACACCGCAGGATCAATCGCATTTCGACCGTCAAAAAGCACCTTGAACCGAAGCTTACTGGCAAGCAATTGCCAGTCGATTGTGAGGTACTCGGGCCAATCAGTGAGTAACATGACGATATCGGCGTTGTGCGCAGCAGCATACGGATCTGGCATGGCGTCACCCCCAGGTAGGAGAAGCCGCGCTTCCTCAATCGCCACAGGGTCATGCATGGCAACTGACGCTCCTAAATTGAGCAGTCGGTCGATGATTCTCACAGACAATGACGTGCGCACGTCATTGGTCCCAGGCTTGAAGGCGAGACCGAGAACGGCAACACGCTTCCCCGATACGCTGCCCCCGCAGAGTTCAATAGCGCGATTCACAACGTAGTTGATTTGCTCATCGTTGCGCCGAAGCGCCGCATCGAGAAAATTGGCCTGGTAGCCATGGATAGCGGCCGAATAACTCAGAGCCTGGAGGTCTTTTTCCAGACATGGGCCGCCAAAGCCTATCCCTGGCGATAGATACCCGCTGCCGATACGAGGGTCCATGCGCAGTCCCTCGGCGACGTCGATGATGTCAGCCCCCAGCTGTTCACAGATTCCTGCGATTTCATTGATGAAAGATACCCGTGTCGCTAGGAATGCGTTCGCCGCGTATTTGATGATCTGGGCGCTCTGGGCTGTCGTTTCAATCAGCGGAATGTCCCGCGCAATGTCGAGACCTACTTGAATCTGCGAGCCGCCTACCAAGAAGCAAGCGTACAATTCGCGCATGACCTTCCGCGCTCGACCGGAAGTGGTGCCTATCACGATGCGGCTTGGATGAAAGAAATCCCGAATGGCAGATCCTTCACTTAGGAATTCAGGATTGCTGACGATCTCGATATTGACGGCACCGAATGCATCAAACGCTGCTTGCATCTCGGAAACTGCCCCAACAGGAATCGTGGACTTGATAGCCACAACAGTTCCAGGTGAGATGGTTCGTGCTAGATTCGCTGTGACGCTACGCAACGCGGTGAGATCGGGACTGCCATCGAGGTGCGGCGGAGTCCCTACTGCGACGAATACAACCTCGGCCTGAGAAACTCCCTCGGCAATCTCGGTAGTGAACCGAAGGCGAGCGCTTGCGATCATCGCTTTTAGGCTCTCGTCAAGTCCATCCTCGTGGATGGAACTGTTTCCGGCTGATAGCTGTTCAACGACTTGTGCGTTGATGTCGACTCCGACCACACTATGGCCTATTTGAGCGAGTCCGACGGCAGTGACTAGCCCTACGTACCCTGCTCCTCCGATTACCGTGACTTTCATAATCCCCTCATCTATTCGTCGAGTGGCCCCGCCCAAATTGGCCAGTCAGTACCTCGCAAAGCTTATCTGATTGGCGTGCCCACGGGCTCGGGGCTTCTGCGGCGATTAACCACCGTTCCTTGCGCGCTCGAACCCGCCCTCGCGCTGCCTAATCTGCACATGCGGTATCACCAATGCACATACTGGTGAACACCGATGGGGCGAGACCGGTACTGTTGCTGGTATCCTCCCATCCCAACAAAACCCGTCCGGGAGTGCTATATGACGTCCTCCACGTCTCATCGATTGCCTGCCAACGTCCAGCCTGTACGCTACGCCATCGAACTAACGCCCGATCTTGAGTTGTTCACTTTCACTGGGTCCGAGGTGATCGAAGTGCAAGTGGGTGAACCCACGCGGGAGGTCCTGCTGAATGCAGCCGAAATGGACATCACTGCTGCTTCCGTGACTCTTGCTAATGGCCGCTCGATAGAGGCTTCAGTAAGCCTGGATGAAGACGCAGAGCGCGCGACCCTGCTCTTCGAAAGTGATATTCCCCCAGGGAATGCGACCCTGTCCTTTACGTTCAATGGCACTCTGAATGATCAGCTGCGTGGGTTCTACCGCAGCCAGTACGAGGGCCCCCACGGTGAATTGAGCTACCTCGCTACTACTCAATTCGAGGCGACCGACGCGCGGCGCGCATTTCCCTGCTGGGACGAGCCGAAGGCTAAAGCCGTGTTCGATATCACGCTGATTGTCCCGTCCGACTTGATTGCCGTTTCCAATATGCCGGTGGCAAGCGAATTGCCGCTCCGTGGAAACAAGAAAGCGGTACGCTTTGAGCCGTCGCCACGCATGTCCACCTACCTCGTCGTGTTCGTGGTCGGTGACCTCGCAAGCGTGCAAGCGACCTCCTCTAATGGAACGCTGGTTCGAGTGTTTGCGACGCGTGGAAAAGAAGAGCAAGGTAGGTTTGCTCTGGAAAACAGCCTACGCATTCTCGACTACATGAACGACTACTTTGGAATTGACTACCCGCTTCCCAAGATGGACCACCTGGCGATTCCGGACTTCGCCGCAGGTGCCATGGAAAACTGGGGCGCGATTACTTACCGCGAGACCGCGCTACTGTTCGACCCTCAGAATTCTGCAGCGCAGTCGCGTCAGCGAATTTTAGAAGTGGTTGCCCACGAGATGGCGCATATGTGGTTCGGGGACCTTGTGACAATGGAGTGGTGGGATGATTTGTGGCTAAACGAAAGCTTCGCTTCCTGGATGGGTGACAAAGCTGTCGACTTTTGCTACCCCGAATGGGAAATGTGGACGCAATTCGTGTCTATGGATACGAATTCCGCGCTCAGCCTGGATGGCCTCCGTAGTTCGCACCCCATTGAAGCGAACGTCGATGACCCTTCCGAAATACGCGAACTCTTTGACGCTATCAGCTACAGCAAAGGCGGCTCTGTGCTTCGCATGCTCGAAGACTTCTTGGGCGCTGAAGCTTTCCAGCGTGGCTTGCACCAGTACCTGAAGGATCACGAATACGGCAACGCGCGAACGGAGCATTTGTGGTCTGCATTGGCGGATGCTTCCAACAAGCCAGTGACTGAAATCATGAATTCCTGGGTGAAGCAGACCGGGTACCCTGTGCTGGATGTGGCAATCAATCGCGACGGGAATGAGCCGGTACTGGGCCTTAGCCAGCAACGGTTCCTTTACGACCACCTTCTGGAAGCACAACCAGACGCAACCACTTGGCAAGTTCCCGTTAGTATTGTCAGCGGCAATGCCCTCACTACTTCCCTGCTCATGCAGGACTCCACGGCCTCAGTGTCCCTGCCCTCTGGGGATAGCTGGATTAAAATAAACGCGGGACAGACCGGTTTTTTTCGCGCCAATTACAGCGAGGATGAATGGGCCCGATTACGCGAGGCCGCCGCGACCAAAGAACTTCCCTCGGTCGATCGCCTGGGCCTTCAGAACGACGCTTACGCACTCATGCGGTCGGGGCGCCTGCCAGCCACGACATTCTTGTCTCTCGCAGAAGCGTTCACGGGGGAAACCGACGCCCCCGTATGGGGTGATTTCGCTTCTAACCTAAAAGGACTTGAAGGCCTGCTTATCGACGCGCCGTTCATCGACGATTACCGCAGCTTCGGTCGGTCTATTTTTGACCGAATCGCTACAACGGTGGGCTGGGATGCAAAACCTGGTGAGCAGCACCTAGACGCCCTCTTGCGCAGTACGGCCCTTAGCCAGCATGGAGGCTTTGGTGGTAGCGCAACCATAGCGGAAGCACAGCGTCGATTCGCAGCGTACCAGGACGACCCCTCGTCACTACACCCTGACCTACGTGGATTGGTGTTCAGCCTGGTGGCCCAAAACGGTAACCGTACGACCTACGATGCACTGTGGCAGCTCCAAAAAACTGCGACTCTGGCGGAGGAAAAAGTACGAATCCTGGGCGCTCTAACTCGTTTCCCTGATAGGGCCTTGCTGAAGGAACTCCTTGAACGGTCATTGACCAATGAAGTCCGTTCTCAGGACACGATGATAGTGGTAGTGCAAGCTGCCGGGAACAAAGACGGCCGTGATCTCACTTGGCAATTTGTCAAAGAAAATTGGGCTGAATTTGACCGGCGATACGGCAAGGGAGGGTTCGCCATAATGCGAATCGTGGGCCTCACAGGCGGCTTCACGAGCATGGAACGGCACGATGAAGTTGAGCGATTCTTTGAGGAACACCCTACTCCATCTGCCGCACGGACTATCCAGCAATCATTAGAGCGCATCAGGCTGAATGTTCGGTGGCTTGAACTGAATGCTGACACGGTTGGCACTTGGTTAGCGTCTCGGTAGCTGGCGATATGAGGATTGAAATTAATAACCCTCCCCCCGGTATTTCCAAGGGTAAATCAGGCCTGCGGGCGTTGTTCGAGCAGCGCGCCTCTGATATATTTTGAAACTGCAACCGATTTTCCTTCGAAAGTAGGCTATAAAACCATGGCAGACCACGACGTACTTGTTGTGGGAGCGGGGCTCGCAGGTATGCGAGCCGCCATCTCCGCGTATCGCTCAGGGGCCGATGTGGCCATGATGAGTAAGGTACATCCCGTTCGTAGTCACTCCAATGCCGCGCAGGGAGGCATTAACGCTGCCCTCGGTGGTGGAGACGATTCTGTAGACTCGCACGTCTACGACACAGTGAAAGGCAGCGACTATCTAGGCGACCAGGACGCTATTGAACTCATGTGCAGAGAGGCTCCTCAAGAGATTATCAACCTCGAGCATATGGGTGTGATTTTCAACCGTGACGAAGCTGGCCACCTCGGTACTCGAGCCTTTGGCGGCGCTAGCTATGCGCGGACATTCTTCGTCGCCGATATCACAGGCCAGGCAATCCTGCATGTCATGTACGAGCAGATACTTAAAGCTGGAGTGCGGTCGTACGAAGAGTGGTTCGTGACTGACTTGATTATCGAAGATGGTGAATGCCGCGGCGTTATAGCGATGGAAATGCTCACCGGAAAAATTCAAGCGATTACTGCTAAGTCTGTCATTTTGGCAACCGGTGGCGTGGGGCGAGCCTTTGAGCCTTCCACCAACGCGCTGATTTGCACAGGAGATGGCATGGCTCTGGCCTACCGAGCGGGTTCAACTCTCCTCGATATGGAAATGGTGCAATATCACCCCACTACTCTTGCAGGGAATGGCGTTCTGCTGACCGAAGCAGCCCGTGGTGAAGGGGCTTACCTGATCAACTCCGAAGGCGACCGTTTCATGGAGAAGTACGCCCCAAAGATGAAAGAGCTAGCCTCTCGCGATGTGGTCTCCCGCTCTGAAGCCACTGAAATTGAAGAAGGGCGCGGCGTAGATGGCTGTGTGTTCCTCGACCTTCGACATCTCGGTGCAGAGACGATTATGACCCGACTTAAATACATCCACGAGGTTGCATATGACTTCGCTGGGGTGGACATGGTCACGCAGCCTGTGCCGATTCGACCGGGGCAGCATTACATAATGGGTGGCCTAAAGACCGACGTTGATACTCGTGCCTGGGATACCACAGGTACCGCTGGTTGGAGCGGAGTAAAAGGCCTCTTTGCAGCAGGGGAAACCGCCTGTGTCAGCGTCCACGGAGGGAACCGCCTCGGGGCTAACTCCCTGCTTGAGACTGTTGTCTTTGGCAAAATTGCCGGCGAGAAGGCGGTCGAGTACGCACGTGACCAAGAGGACTTCACGATTTCAGAATCTCACTTGGCTGCTACGAAAGAGCGTGTGCAAAACCTGTTCGATCGCCCTGATAACGGAGAGCGAACGGCAGCAGTGCGCTTGGAATTAGGCCAGGTTATGAACCAGCACATGGCAGTCTTCCGTAATGAGGAGGGCATGCAGACCGCCGCAGCCAAGGTGCGTGAGCTGCAAGAACGCTACAAGAGTGTCCCTGTGATTCACAAAGGTGCCGTCTACAACACTGACCTTATTTTCCATATGGAATTGGGCAACATGCTCGATTGCGCTGAGGCTATCTGTGCTGGAGGATTGCTTCGCAAGGAAAGCCGCGGGGCGCACTTCCGAAAGGACATGCCTGAGCGCGATGATGAGAATTGGATGAAGCACACTGCTGTCACTTTCTCGGAAGACGGCCCTCAAGCGACTACCCTGCCGGTTGCAATGACTCGATGGGAGCCCCAGAAGCGGGTTTATTAGCGCTTCTACTGCTTGGCGTAAGCATCGCGGCACCGGCTATCCGTAGGACGGCGCCCATGCGAGGCTCCGAAATTGCCCTCGATAGGGCAATGATTAGATTGATGAACCGGAGCAGGGCGGCCAGCCTTGCTCTCGTGGAACTATGATTCTGAACGATGTCTCAGTAAGGGACACGTAGGAGTGCGTTAGATGCAAACTAACTTGCTAGTTCGCCGGTACGATCCAGAGTCGGTGGAAGAAGGCTCCCATTTGCAGGAGTACCACCTAGAAGTCCCTGATCATTTCACAGTGCTTGATGCACTGATGAAGGTTCGTGAAGAAGATGACCCTTCGCTGGCACTTCGGTGCTCATGCCGTGCTTCAATCTGCGGATCATGCGCTATGACTGTCAACGGGCGCGCCAGTTTGGTCTGCAAGACCAAGCTGGCTGATATCGCTTCTGCAGGTGAAGTAGTACTTGTTGAGCCCATGAACAATCAGCGCGTGGTCAAAGACCTCGTGGTTGATTTGCAGTTTTTCTGGGGAAAAATACGAGCAGTTGAACCCTATTTGCAGCCTCGTGGTGAAGAGCCTGAAGGGGAGTACATCGCACCGAACGAGGCGATGCTGAACTTGCTGACTCCTATGGGTTGCATCATGTGTGGCGCATGCGTATCAGCTTGCACCGTTATGGACATCGACAAGAACTTCCTCGGCCCTGCGGCGCTAGCTAAGGCTTATCGCTTCGTTGCCGACCCGCGCGATGATGAAACCCACCAGCGCCTTGAGTCCCTCAACGAGTCCTCCGGAATTTGGGACTGCACTCGCTGCTATATGTGCGTCGATGTCTGCCCAAAGGGGGTTGCTCCAATGGACCGGATAATGGACTTGCGTGAGTTGGTTATGGAAGCCGGCATAACCAACACTCCTGGCGCCCGCCACGTTGAATCATTCGCTCGCACAGTAGCCCACTCTGGGCGACTGGATGAGCCAATGCTCGCAATTGACACCTGGGGCAGAACTAACGTCGTCAAGTTGATGGGGAATGCCATGTTAGGGTTCCGCACGCTTCGCCGTGGCAAGTTGCCGCTTCGTTCAGGGCCATTCCACCAAAGGCTTCCTGGGGCCGATGCCGTGGGCAGAATTTTCAAGCGACTGAGTAAGTAAGAAACCTCACTCAGCTTTGCAGCTGGGTGCATCAACACTGAAACCGGTAGTGGTTGGAGGATTGTTCCGATGAAATATGCGTTCTACCCGGGTTGCGTATCGCGTGGTGGCACACCTGAGCTGTACGACTCCACCATCGCAGTTGCGGACAAATTGGGAATCGAGCTTGAAGAGATACTGGGTGCTGCGTGCACAGGCGCTGGTGTCCTGCAAGAGAAGGGATTGAAGCTGGGAGACACCCTCAACGCGCGAACCTTTGCGATGGCTGAGCGAATGGGCCTGACGACGATAATGACGATATGCTCTACCTGCCAGGGTGTAATGGCGCAAGCCAACAAGCGCTTGCTTGACGACCCCGACTACTTGGCCGAGGTGAATGAAGAACTCAAGCCTGAAGGCCTTGAGTACACTGGGCGCATCATCATCAAGCACCTTGCGTGGGTGCTTGTTGAGGAAATAGGCCTCGATGTACTGAAGACATTTGTCACAAACCCATTGGATGGCATGAAAATAGCACCGTTCTACGGGTGCTACATTCTGCGCCCCTCAGACGCTCTTGGCTCCAAGGACAACCCCGGACGTGACCAGTACCTCGAAAGAATTATTGAGACCCTTTCGGGTGAAGCGGTCAACTTTCCTGGGCGCTTGCAATGCTGCGGCTTTCCGATCATGCTCATCAACGAGAAGAATTCGATGGCCATGGTTGGCAAGCACACGCACAACGCTAAAATTGCGGGCGCCGATGCAATGGTTACACCGTGCCCGCTGTGCCACCTGAACCTAGATGGTCAGCAGCCGAAAGCTCAAGCGCAACTTGGTGAGAAAATTGGCATGCCAATCTTGCACTTGCCGCAGCTCGTTGGTATGGCGATGGGCCTGACTCCTAAGGAATTGGGCTTGGGCAGGCATATCGTGAGCACCAAAAACTTACTATCGAACGCGAGCGTTCGGGCCTAGCCGTTCATCCTGAATTTGTTGAAAAGGGGGCCTTCGCGTGAAGACCCCCTTTTTTAGACTAATGAAGGAATGGAAATGAAGTATTCTCGACTGATATTAGAGAAGAGGCGATTATGCCAAGAATCAAAATGATTTCCGACAAGTCAGAAATAACGACAGCGCAGCATGCAGAGTTCGATTCAATTGTCGGTGTCTTGCATGGAGTCAGAGGACCTTTTAGCGTGCTCATGCACAGTCCAGGGCTCGCTCAAAAAGTCATGGAGGCGGGGGCTCAGGTTAGGTTGGGCTCAACGCTCTCGCAAGTGGAGCGTGAACTGGCCGTCATTGCCGTGTCACGTGAGAAAGACGCTCGCTACGAATGGGCCGCACACGTGAAGGCAGGACGTGCCGCTGGCATGCGCGAGGAAGTAATTGAGGCCGTGCGCCATCGTGAAGACGTGAATGAATTAGAGGCAGATGAGCGCGATATCATAATGTTCGTCCGTCAATTGCTACGGACCAACAAAGTGGAACGCCCATTGTTCGACCAATTGATTTCCCGGCACAGTGAAAGATGGCTCGTAGAGCTGACCGCGACTATTGGGCAATACCAATACATCTCGGCCATCAACAATACATTTGAGGTCGAACCTGCAGCGGACGCGGACCAACTACCCGTTTAGAACACACCACCAGGCTGGAAATTCAGCGAACAGTTAGTAAAGAGGGACTAGGTAGCAGCTAAGGCCGCAAGGCGCTCTTAGAGGAGCGGGCCGATGTCAGCCTCATACGCCGCGACTACCTCGACCGCAAACTCCTGGACCGACTGATACGGACCCTGGGCATCCGAGTCATCCCCGTGATCGTGGACAGCATGGTCATGACCCGCATGGTCTACGCGGTCGTGACCTAGGTATTCTTCTCCGCCTTCGATTTCCGCGGCTGCTGCTTCTTCGCTGCGATTGAACTCGTTCCGAACAACAATTGCTGCGCCGCGCTCAACATGAGCTAGGACGCAGCCGTATTCGAACGCCATGCTCAGTGCATTCTGCGCGGTTTCAGCGCTCGCGTACGGACGCTCATCAAGGCCGTCAATCATCCCTACGATGAAGCTTTCGGCCTCTATAGGCTCAGCCGCAGCTTTGGCCTCATCAATACATTGGACTAGTGACGATTTGCACTCTTCAATGATTTCATCGATTTCATCCTCGTGAGTCTGCGCAAGGATGGGAAGCAGGCGCTCGGGGTACTCGATACCTATCGCGCACCCCAAGCAGAACGAACCGATAACTGCTTCCGCGAGAGGAGCGGACTCGAAAACTTGTTCACCTTCCTCGTCCATGTCACTAGGCAAGCCTTCAAGGTACAGTGCAATCACTACATCGGTGAACGCAGGTACCTCGTCGTCAACATCTTCGGCGGCATCGAGAGGAATGAACTTTATTGGTGGCAAGTGCTTTAGGCCTTGGGCGCCGCGGCCATGACTTCGACGAGCTCTTGGACCGCTGCCGCGGATGTCGTAAGGAGAGCCTTTTCATGAGCTGTGAGGGCGAGTTCAACTACCTTTTCAACCCCGTCTGCACCCAGGATGACAGGCACGCCCATGTAGACACCACTAAGGCCATATTCGCCCTCAAGCAGGGCTGCGCAAGGAAGCTGACGCTTCTGGTCTAACAGGATGGCATCTACCATTTCTGCCACGGCGGCCGAAGGAGCATAGAAAGCGCTACCGGTTTTCAGCAGTGCAACAATCTCGCCGCCACCGCCCTGCGTGCGCTTGATGATTCGCTCGAGCGCTTCGGTGCTGAGCAGGTCAGCGATAGGCACTCCTCCGATGGTTGTGTAGTGGGTCAAAGGCACCATCTGGTCGCCGTGACCACCAAGGACGTATGCTTGGACGTCTTTGACAGAGACATTGAGCTCTCGTGCAAGGAAAGTTCGAAATCGCGCTGTGTCGAGCACGCCAGCCATGCCGAGCACACGATTTTTCGGGAACCCGGAGACTCCCCAGGCATGCTGCACCATCGCATCTAGCGGGTTGGATACTACGATCAACGTTGCATTGGGCGACCGCTTGACAATCTCCTGTGTAACGCTGCCGACAATTTTCATGTTAGTGAAGAGTAGGTCATCGCGACTCATACCGGGCTTTCGGGCGATACCTGCCGTGATGACCACTAGATCAGAATCGGCTGTCTCATCATACCCATTAGTACCAATGATGCTCGCGTCGACTCCCAGGACAGGACCGGACTCGGCAATGTCCAAGGCCTTGCCCTGTGGCATATCTTCCACTACATCCACCAGAACCACGTCCATGTAGCCTCGCTCAAAGAGGCGCTGAGCGGTGGTCGCTCCTACGTTACCTGCTCCAACTACCGTTACCTTCTTACGCATCAGTCCTACCTGCTCCTTGGCAATAAAGGGAGTGGCCCTTCCGTTTGCTATCTATTTCTGAATCACTAACAGGACGATCAACGATGGCCTTGGCTCTACTGGCCCCAAGGAGTGATGGCACCCTTGAGTGCTTTGTATCCCTCTAGGAAGCCAGGGCGTTGTTCTCCGTAAATTGCATCAAACGTGGTCAGCGCAGCGTCCAACCAGGCGGCGAGCTCCTTGTTACCAGGGTTGGCGTCAAGGTAGGCATCGCGAATCAACACGAAGTGAATGCGCGGGTCGTAAGGGCTCTTGGTTCCGCCCATCGACTCATCCCCATCAAGAAGACGGAGGAGCATCGCGTCGGCTGAGCCAAGGGTTTGCTCATGAATCGGCGGTCCTTCCATGCGGTACATGACGGAGGTCATGTCGCGGCCGTTCCCTGTGGTGTAACCCATGTCCGCCCACATTTTATTGTCCATCTTGGTGCTAGCTCCGGAGTGCTCGAGCACCAATTGCCCGAATCGACGAAGCGGGTCGGAGATGTCTGCCAGTAGGTCGGTGAGCCGGTCGCCGTCGAGGTCGGTGGCCAGGATGACGTTGTCCCGCTTCTCTATGAGATCCCATATCATGAGACCGTAGTTGGTATCGGCAATGTGCTGCTCAATCTGACCGCTCCACTCCTCCATGCCTTCTTTGAAATCGGCAGGTAGCAGTGCAATGATTCGGTCAACACGCTCTTTGTGCTCTTCGTAGCCGTCGACTGCGTACTTCCTGCCTACGGTGAATTTCGTGCCTTGGAGCATCCAGGACAACAGGCCTGCGTTAATTCCGTCTTCCTGTGCCTGAGTCGGTTTCATCGCGACGCGGCCGAATTTGCTTGTCTCGTGAACCATCTTTAGGAACAGCCGGCAAGAGTACGCCATTTGGACGCCAGGGGTGTTCATCTCGGAGTGGACAATTCCCGTCTTGGGGTCTACGTCAAATTTCTTCTGGTCTTGCGAGTATGGTAGGCACGGCATGCAGCGGACAACTGTCGTTACACCATAGGGCCGGACATTGCAGAAAACGCCTGCCTGGGTGCGCAAAGGCGCATTGCCGGACTTGCCCATCACAACGACTTTGCCGCCTTTGCCGTCGTTGACGTAGGCATCGCCAGCTGTGGACCATTTGATTGAGGTTGCGGGCATGTTGCCGAACCAACTCAGCGGCTCAAGCTGCCTGTCATGCCTAATCTGCGACCACATGGGTACAGCGTAGAACGGTAGACCGAGAACATCGGCTGCCATTACGGTACCTAACAGGGCATAAGCATCAGTGAGTGAGTGGGCGACGGGCTTTATCTTCCCGTCGTGGTTCCCTCCCTGCCAGATTAAGGCCTCTGGGTAACCGGTAGGTCGGATATCGGTGGGCTGGTACAGCCCTCCAAGAAGTCCGACCAGGTCGCCTCCATCGGCTTCCGTTCGCGCAATCTTCAAGAGATCTAGCATTTCATCTTTCCCTTTCGGCTGAGTAAGCCCGCTACTCCTGATAGTGCTGATGATGTGCGCTGTTCACACATCGCTGTTAGCCCAATTACCCCTGGGCAGAATAAGACCACAGAAAACGTGGACAATGCTGGCGAATCGATACGCTTTCCAGCACAGATTTTCGCGCCATATTCTAGTCGCGCCCATACGAACGAGCAACCACGATGGCTCAATAGCCATAAGAGCACGTAGGGACGTCAGAATCACCGCTTAGAGCGGGATGTTCCCGTGCTTTTTCGGTGGCAATGTGTCCCGCTTGTTTTGCAGCATGTCTAGTGCACGAATCAGCTTCGGCCTCGTCTCAGCGGGATCAATGACATCATCGATGAACCCTCGCTCTGCGGCGGTGTACGGATTAGCGAAATTTTCCTTGTACTCTTCGATAAGTTGCGCTTTGAGCGCAACGGGGTCTTCGGCCTCAGCTAGTCGTCGACGATGGATGATGTTCACTGCGGCGTCCGGGCCCATCACCGCAATCTCGGCCGTCGGCCACGCGAAGTTGACATCGGCACGTAGGTGCTTTGATCCCATGACGATATATGCGCCACCGTATGCCTTGCGGGTGACGACGGTCAGCTTAGGTACTGTGGCCTCGGCGTAGGCGTAGAGCAGTTTTGCTCCCTGCCGGATGATTCCCCGGTGTTCCTGGTCTTTGCCCGGCATGTACCCGGGCACGTCGACGAAAGTAATGATAGGTATGTTGAATGCGTCGCAAAACCGAACGAAGCGAGCGGCTTTTACCGATGCGTGAATGTCGATGACCCCCGCCAAGTAGGCGGGTTGTTGGGCCACGACCCCAATTGGCCGGCCAGAGAGCCGTCCGTAACCAATGATGATGTTCGGCGCGAAATCCCGTTGGATGTCTAGGAACTCGCCGTTATCTACCACCTTGGTGATAATTTCCATCATGTCGTATGCCCTGTTGGCGTCGTCCGGAACAATCGATCGGAGCTCTTCATCTATCCGATCAGGAGTGTCATCTGCGTCTCCCATCGGTGGGTCGTCAAGATTATTTTGAGGGAGAAAGGAAAGGAGGTGCCGAATCGTGTCCATGCACTCTTCTTCTGATTCCAAAGTGAAGTGGGACACGCCTGAGAGCGAAGCATGACTTTCTGCTCCGCCAAGTTCCTCCTGGGTGATGTCTTCACCTGTAACAGCCTTTACTACCTCTGGCCCGGTGATGAACATCATGGAGATGCCTTTCACCATCAGTGTGAAGTCCGTAATGGCCGGTGAGTATACGGCGCCGCCAGCAGAGGGGCCCAAGATAGCAGATATCTGAGGTACAACGCCCGACGCAAGAGTGTTCCTCATGAAAATCTCGCCGTAGCCTGCCAGGCTGGCTACTCCTTCTTGGATGCGCGCCCCTCCAGAGTCGGCAATCCCAATAATCGGGGCTCCATTGCGCATGGCCATATCCATTATTTTGCAGATTTTTTCTGCAGTAACCTCGGAGAGAGAGCCTCCGAAAACAGTGAAATCCTGCGAGTACACGTACGCCGTTCGCCCGTGAATCTTGCCGTATCCCGTCACGACAGAATCGCCCGGGTACTTGCGCTCGGCGGTACCGAAGAAAGAACTGCGGTGAACAACGAATGAATCGACTTCTTCGAACGTTCCGGGGTCAAGTAGGAGAGCTATTCGCTCGCGTGCTGTTAATTTCCCCTTAGCATGTTGCTGCTCTACGCGGGCTTCGTTGCCCGTGCCGTGCGCCTCGTCTTTCCTCTGGCGGAGACCTTCAAGGCGCTCATTTGTCTTCTTTTCGACGGCCATATCACCCCTACACGAGCTGGTCATCTTGCTGGGTAATGCTAGCACTGGGGGTAGGGGCCAGCAAGGAATACAAGCCTACTAAGAAGCGAACACCCAGGCCTTTCCTACCAACGCTCCACAACGCAAATCCCTGCCACTGCCAGGATAGGGAATATTATATTTGAGGCTCCGGTTTCCCTAGGCTGGCGTGCATGATTGCTGGTAGAATCTAGTTAGTGCTTTGATTATTAAGATTTGACCACATGTTGTGGTACGGGTAGAGCGAATTGACCAACCGCCCAGCATTCACCTCCGACGAAGAGTTGGTCAAGCAGCTTCAGACGGTGCTACGTGCAGCGGTGGGCGACGCCCCACAAGGCCGAGGTGACTCCCTCGT
>Ga0302127_10000271_pt1 | contig 27611 bp, 11 predicted proteins | sample CB4_SCM_MG_FD_204452 | JGI IMG/M metagenome (GOLD analysis project Ga0302127, IMG submission 204452) | Marine microbial communities from Western Arctic Ocean, Canada - CB4_SCM | ecosystem: Environmental > Aquatic > Marine > Oceanic | place: Canada: Western Arctic Ocean | collected 2017-09-24
GCGGCGTCGGCGGCCAAGCATCGGACATCAGCATCGAGGCGGACCAGATCGTCAAGATGCGCGAACGGCTCAACCAGATTTTCGCCGACCAAACCGGCCAACCGCTCGAGACGATCGCCAAGGACACAGACCGCAACTTTTGGATGACGCCGGAGGAGGCAAAAAAGTACGGCCTCGTCGGGAAAATTATCCAGTCGAAAGACGAGTTGTAAGCCGTATCCGCTCGCTACGGGTTGGCTGGCGTCACCAGTCTGAAGAACCGCTCACGACTAACCCGGGGAGAGATCGTGCGTGATACCTTCCCGCTCGTTTCTGGAAAGAAATTGCTCAACGGCTGCCACGCCTGATTCAGCGACGGGCTGGTTTCCAGCGAATAACTCTGCCCCTGCACTCCCGTAAAGCTCACCCGCAGCATACCGTTGGCCAAGCGCGTCATGGTCAGGACTAAATCGTCCACCGGCTTGACCACGCCGGAATTGTCGCTGCCGGGGCTGCCTCCGGGAATTACGCTAACCCGAAAACCAAGCTCGCTCGCTCTGTCCGCAACCAATGAAAAACCTTGGCCGTCAGCCTGCTCCGGCCACGGTGCGACGTCATCGTAGGCCATGCTAAGCACAGGCGCACCAATCCCGGCAGACAACGTGATCACCTCCCCCTCGTTGGCCAGTTTCCCCTCGAAAATCCCGTTCACAACCAAGCCGGGATAACGGCTCTGCAGCGCCGCCCGGTTTATACCGAGCAGAAAAAGTTCCCCTCTTGCGAGCAGGCTCCCCTCAGGGAAAACAAAACTGATACCGCTGCTAAAAAACAGGCCACTCAAGTCCAGCGTCGATTCGCCAATATTTTTCAACTCGAGAAACTCAAACTCACCGGCGCTATCGCCCGTTTGGCCAAGCGGGTTGTACATGATCTCGTTGAACGTCAAGCCCTCGCGGAGGCCGGTCAAGTCCGGTTCGCCAGCGACGAACTGCACCGGCGGCGACCAGTGACTCCACGCCATCGCGCCGTTGCGCATCCGCACGCGGGCACGGTAAGTGCCGCTCTTGCGGACAACGCTTTGCGGGACAGCCACGGTCCCGACGAACTCATCAGCCTCCATTTTCCAAACCGGGTTGACCTCGTACTTCCACGGTTGGCCAACCTCGAAAAACGGCGTCTTTGGATTGGACACCTCCGCCAGCCTCCATTGGATGCCAGTGAACTTCTTACTGTTGCTTGGACGCCCCGGTGCAAAGGAAGTGCTTTTGAATCGCAGCTCGTTCAGCGCAAAACTGCCCGGCCCGTCGTAAGTGATCGTAGGCGTGTTGGGGATGTCGGTGAAATTGGCCTCGTACTCGAGGTAGTTATAGCCGTAACCGCGCGGGTCGCCGTCTCCAATGCTCCATTGTCCGGGATCGGTATCAGTCATGAAATCGAGCATGTGCCGCATCATGCCTTCGTGATCCTTGCTCTTGAGCCGCCGTGTCCACGTGCCGCCACGGTTGCCCTGGCTCTTGGGCGAAACGTAAAACTGCCCGCGATGACTCCCGGCGGTCTTCGGGTGGTAATTCCACATGAATTGGTCGACTTCCACAAACGTCAGCGGATCGCCCGGCGGATTGATGAAACGCGCATGCTCCTGGATGAACTGGCCGATTTGACCGCCAGTCTGCGAGGCGTCATCAAGCAACAAATCAAGCAGTTCACGCGCGCGGTTCTTGAACTCAATCTTCAGTATCTCATGCCGACTAAGGCAGCGTTCAATATTGATCGATCCCTGCCAATGTGTCTCCGGGATGATCAACATGTCCAGATCCCACGGCACCGGATACCAATGGTCGTCCGGGTGATGGTAAAACACCTTGTTCCACCCTTCGCGAATATCCACGTTACTGATGATCCTGTTCACGCAGCGAAACGTGTAGTACGTCGGCAGATGGAGATGATCCCGCCACCACTGGAGCGACTGCGAGCGACTGTAGCCACTGCGGAAGCTGTTCCAGTCCGATGAACTGATGGATTGCGTCGGACCTTGGTTCCGTTTGTCGCCGCTACCGCTCTCAATCTTATACACATTACCATCCGGCAAGCCGTGCCCATCGAGAAACCGACTGTCAGTATGCTCGACGTACAGGTAGAGCCCCCATAGGTCACCCTCGTATTGGGCGTTGCGCGAGCCGGTCGGCGCCTCCTCAACATCGTCAATTACACGAAAATGGATGAAGTGAGTCTCGGGCGCCAAGCCACCAGCCAAATTGTACAACTTGAAACCAATTGCCTCCTCCATCCCGGCCATGCCGCGATTGACCGGCATCCACGGTGCAGCACAACCATTAAGGTTGATCGTCTTCTTTGGTTGCTTGTACTTTCTTCCGTAATTATCCCGCGCCTGAAAACCGTGCGCACGGTTGAAATACAGACGCCATTTGTTCTTCCCCGAAACGTAGGTGGAAAACTCCCCACGATTCCGGAACTCAATGTGATCATAGACCTTGCCGTCGTAAACCAACGTCCCCTTGAAATGCACCGTGTCGAATGAGCCATTGTATTGAGAATTGGTGACGTCATTGCTATTTGCAATCAGATGGTAAGCCGGTAGTGACTCCATTACGTTTGATGGGAAGGTTTCCTTTTGTTCGCCTATAAGATTCGAACCAGCCCAAGCCGGCATGCCGTTATAACAGAAGTAGGCGAAGTTAGGCTGTTCATCGTCGGCATAGGGCATAGTCACTGAGTTGCCCAACTTATCTTCAACCCGGATTCGATATCGCACGAGGGTGCGGTGCTTCTGTACACTTCGCGGAATGAACGCCGAAAAAATCGAGTCATCCAGCGTAGCATCTCCATCCGATCCCCCATCTGCCATCGGTAACTCCAACCACCCTTTTTCATAGCTCCCGTCAGTTTTCCGGATATAGCTCCCGGGCTGAACCGCTTGATAATACAGTGTCACTGAGGCGACTCCATCGGGATCAGTGATCTTGGCAGAGACGCGCACCGGCTCATTCGCGCGCGGCTGCTCCGGCTCGTGCTTGACCTGTCGGGTTTGCGGCGGTGCGTTGACAGAGTACACAGAATTAACTGCAGCCGGAGTCGGTGTTCCCGAAACTTCGCTGGGATCGGGTGTGCGCAACTCGGCGTCGATCGAGAAATCGCTGCTATTCAGTGTGGTGTTCAGCGCATGGATGGCGATGATGTTTTTGCCCGGTTGTAGGAGTTTATCCGGATTCGAAATCAAGAATTCCTCCCATGCAGCCTCATGGCTATTCGCAAACGAATTGTAACGGAGCACCCCTCCGGGGACGCTAACACGGGCGACCTCCTTGTCGTTGATCCATATCACAGCACCATCATCTACGTATACGCGCAATGCCAGGCGCGCTGGAATCTCGTTCGCCTTTACATCGAATACTCGGCGAAGGTATACGGACGAAAAGATGTTCTGCATCGAGATTGTAGTGCGGTCGTCGCCATCGCCGTAGCCAATTGGCGTCCGACCATTTTTCCAAGTACTGTCTTCGTTGAAAGCGAGCTTTCGCCAGGCGGATCTCGGTGAAGACGCCTCGCTACTGCCTGCGCGGTAGCGCCAGCGAGATTGGCCGGAGGCAATGAAGGTGACAGGTTCACTGGCAGACGCCAGAAGACCAGAAGAACGCCATGATCCTCCCAGGTCGTTGTCGAGTAAGGGATGGATCAACTCCATCGAACTGCCTGCGCCACTCGCTGCAGTTGGCCAGGGAAAACCAGAGCCGTAGCCCACCCGGTCAACGCGCCGGTCCACCGCGTCGCTTAGTGTCAATACTTCACCATTTGAGAGGCGGTTGATGTACGGCCCGAATACATCCGACGCACTCAACTTGAACTTGCGACGAAGATCCGGCGGGTTTTCAGCGAGGACCAGATAGCCGCCTGGCCCAAGATTCGTATTCGCCGGAAAGGTGTATTTTATGCCGTCAGAAAAACGCCAGCCAGACAAGTCGATGCTCTTTCCGCCAGCGTTATGAAGCTCAACAAACTCAATCGCATCTGTTTTCGGATCGCTGTCATAATGAATCTCATTGATGACGACCTCACCCAAAACCGTGCCTGAGCAGATGAACGCAAGCCCAGCAATGGTTCGAAGCCGAAAACAACTCATTGGCGCGCTACGGTTTGGCTGGTGTCACCAGCCTGAAGAACCGACCAGGACTAATCCGAAAAATCGTGCGTGACACCTTCCCGCTGGTTTTCGGATAAAAATTGTTCAATGGCTGCCATTCTTGATCAAGCGCCAGGCTGGCTTGCAGCGAATAACTCCTCCCCTTCACTCCCTTAAAACTCAACCGCAGCTTGCCGTTTGACAAACTAATGAGTTCCAGTTTCAAGCCGCTCTCTTTATCGTGGGGATCGGTTCCAGCGGCGTACTCCTGCAAGTTGCTTAAGCGATCCGCATCGGCATCGAGCAATGCATCGCCCGCGTCCTGCGAATCGAATCCTTGAGCCAGCTCCCAACTATCCGGCATACCATCAAGGTCGCTGTCCTTCTCGTCTCCTGGCTTGCTCCAATTGCTCGACGTATTACCGTAGGCTGACAAGTTGATGCGCTGGATTGGCATACCTCCCTGCCCCGGCATCACCGGCCAGGGAGCAGTGCTGCTGTACTTCACTTTTTCGACAAGGATGTACGGCACTAGGCCAATGTTCGGAGGCAACGTCTGCGGCGAATCCGGTCTCAACAACTGTACACTCTCGCCCGCGTTGTTTAGCCTGCCATCAAATGGCCCAAGCACCTGTATTGCCATGTCAAGTTCGTACTGTTCCCGTAATTGCGATTTATCGATGCCACCCACGAACAACGACTCGCCCGCCGGCAGTACGAAGTCGGGCGGGAATGTAAACTCGATCGCATTGGCCAGTTCCCAAGTGTTACTCGGATTGGCCGGATCAAAGAACGGCACGGTCACATCTGAAATATTTTTTAAAACCACGTACTCGGCCAAGCCTTCGGCTGGTGCATACATGATTTCGCTAATAACAATCGGCCCGACCAATGGACCGGTGTTTGGAGCACCCTTTCCAACACGGAATGACGCCGTAAGCGAGGAATCCTGCCCTGCGCGAACAGGCGAACCAAGTGACAGGTCAACCATCGCAACAAACGGTCCGGTGCCATTCGGGAAACGACCGAGCGACACACCGTTGGCCGACGGTCCGAAGTCAATTTTGTCCGAAAAACGTGATGGTGCGCCGTCCTGATCAACCTCGGTGAGCCAGACCTCGTCTCCGCGAGCGGAACTTAACGAAAAACCGCTGTCGCCATTCTCGAGCAGAAAAGACTGTTCGTAAAAAACGACATAGCCGCCCGGCGAAATGGTGGTGTCGTCCGGGATGCGGTATTTGCGTAGGTTGTTGGCGCTGTCGCTGATAAACCATCCACCAATATCGACCGACTCTTGACTTAAGTTGTGAAGCTCAATGGCATCCTCGAGCGGCAAGTCGGAGTGCGCCAGCACCTCGTTGATGACGACCGCTGGTGCCCGACCAATTCCATCACCCGGTGTGCCCTGATAGCGAATGCTTGAGTTCCAGTTGGCGGGGTTGTTCAGATCGAGTTTCGGATCGATTACCTCAAGCGAACTGCCGTTGCCATCGGCACGACCGGGCCAGGCACCGCTGTCGGCGTAGCCCACCTCAAACACCCGGTCGCCATCGCCGTCGATCAGTGCAATTGTCTCGCCTCCGTTTTTTAAACGGCCTTCGAACTGGCCGGCGGCCAGACGGATGCCCTCCGTGCCGTACCGCGAGAGGAACGCCTCGCGATTTTTCGCCACTACAATCCGTTCACCCGCAGCAAGGGATAGGTTGCCAAAGCGGTAAGTAATGCCTCGATCGAATTGTGCATCACGTAAATTCACCTCACTACTACCGGCGTTAAGCAACTCGACATATTCGAACGCATCACCGCCGATCGGATTGTACATGATTTCGCTCAAGCTCAAATTACCCTTGAGCGGCGACACAGCAGACGGATCAATCAACATGGCATAGTCGAAGCCAACACGGATCGACTGCTGTTGCTCAGTAGCGAGGAACAGACCACCAGTGACCGCTGGTGTGTCAGCGAAGATCACCTCGCTGTGCAGTTCCTCCCATGCTTCATCGACCTTCCACTCAAACACCAGCGTGCCGCCCTCGCGTACGATTCGCACCGCGATCTGCTCGAGCGAAACTGTCTGCGCCTTGAGCGTCGTGATAGTGCCCAAGCGGCTCACTTTGCGAACCATTAACTTTGTTCCGTCATTGAAGCCAAAGGAGTAGCGCGTCGTGCCCGCCCCCTCGCCGATCACCGCCATTAGGCCGGCGTCGTAGTCTCCGTACTGCCGCGAAACCAAACGCAGCTTAGCCTGCAATGCCCAGTCGGACTTGGACGGCAACGGGCGGTTGATGAAGGGGTACTGAGGATTGCCCTTGGCCAACGGCTTGGCTGCGGTATCGAGCACCTGCATCTCGAGCCAGCCAGGCACATCGTCGAGCGAATACCACGCATCCGGCGAAAAATTACGGCGAGGCGTTATATTTTCAAAAGACCAAAAGTCTTCGAGTATCGGCTCGGCAAAACCGCTAAAGCCGGTTGTGCCGTATACAGCGGCTTCGCGTTCGACTTGCGAGACCTTGCCCATTTCGTCGGTCACCTTGACGGTGAAGGCATACAGGCCGGGCCGCATGAACACCGCCTCGGCTCGAGCTTGGCCTAACGGCTTTAATTCAATCTCCCCAAGGTTGCTCGCCGACCAACCGAACACCAGAGCATCGCCCTCAGGGTCGTATGACTCACGGGCGTCTAGCTTCAGCACGCCATCCGTCATAATATTCCACGAGGCCGGTTGGGACTTGAGGACCGCCACCGGGGCAGCGTTGCCGGACTTGTTGATCTTGATTTCATCCTGGCTGCGAAGTTCGCCCCATTGGTCAGTACCGATCACCTTTACCGTTTGCTCACCTTTGTGGAGTTGTATGCCGTTGATGGCCCAGGTGGTGAGACCATCCCAAACTGGCTGAGCCTCGGGGTGTCCTTCCACTCGAAGTTTGATCACGCCGTAAGGCGAAGTGCCCTTGAGGTCGATACGGTCGCTGGCAGAATTCATCGTGCCACCCTGGTTGGTGGTAATCTCAAATTTCTTGCGCGAGTAGTTGGTGCCCAACTCGCTCTTGACCGTGTTACGGCGAGCGGAGAAGAAGGATTTGTACTCGCTCGCCCGCGCCGAGTAGGAACTGCTCACCCGCTCCTCGGCAGCAAGCCATGCGTTCATGCGCGGCGAGTTGTAGGTGTAGTTCTCGGTAAACTCAGCAAGGTAAGAGTAGAAAAGCCGCTTGTTGTAGGGCTTAACGATGTAGCTGCTGAAACCAGGCATTCCCTGGTATAGTTTCGATGAGGCATTGCCGTATGCCAGGTCGCTATCCCAATGCAGGAACTGGAACTTGCCGTCGTTATGGCGTTGGTAAAAATAACCGTTCTTACCTCGTCTCAGCGAGAAGGAATCCCAGTCATCGATGTAGCCTCGCACCATTGACATGATCATCGTCTGGTGCGGATCGACAAGTCGCTCAATCTGCTCTTGTTTATAGGATGTCCGGACGGTCTTAAACAGGTTGATTAATGCGCTGTAGTCATCCTCCCATTCGTTGGTGCGTTTCATCCACTCCGATCGGTAACGCCCCGGGTTGTCACTACTTTTATAACTCCAGTCGGCATTGCGGTTCTGACGATCCCAACCGTCTGTAAACCACCACTCGTCGTCGATGCGGTAGAGGTTGCCCTTGACCCCGTCGGTGAAGTTACGGCTCAGGAAATCATTGGCAACCGGCTCAACCTCCTCACGCATTTGCGGGGAACTGCTGTTTACCGTTAACCAGATCATCTCGTTCTCGTTCACCACATGACCCATCAGATAAAGCATGTAACGGGTTAGGCGATTTCGGCTGACGCGGCCATTGGCATCGTCGTCCCATGAAAGCTTGTACTTCCCACGGAAACGCCGGTCATTGGGCATTTTCCACTTGCCACGGTTCAGGTTGTTGCCGCGCGTCCACGGGCTGCCGCTGTTGCGGGTCTCGCAGTTGTATCGAATATCCTTCTCATTTGAGATGAATGTGGCGTTGAAGTAATGATTTGAAAGACGCGGAAACTTGTAATTGTACTTAGAACTGCCGCCGTTGCTGACCGCCCCCATATCGTAGTCGGAAACAACCAGACGAACGGTTCGCAGGTCTGTCTTGGGCTTGCGGTTGTCCACAATGTACAACGCCGGCTTGTCCTGCCCCCACTTTGGTTGAGTGTGGCTCATCCCCGCCTCGGTTCGGGCCTCCACATAAAACTGCACGCGACGACTGTTGGTTCGGTACTCGGTCAGTGTGCCGGTAAAAACACTGTCGCCTGCCACCTCGTCTCCGCCACGGCTACCGTCGTCGTACATTGTCTTGGTTTTCCAGGAACCGGTGTTGTTCGAGGAGTCGGCGCGGTGTCGCACACTAACCGAGGACAGCGGATCGACTGATGTGATTCGTGCAGTGACACGCACCGACTGGCTCGACGTTGGCACAGCCGGGCTGTGCAGCAGTTCATCCACCTGCGGAGGCGTGTTGGCGACAAACGTTGAGTTGCGCTTCCCTGGTGTCCCGAGGTTCTCCGGGATTTCGATCAGGAAACTGCCAGCGACGCTTTTGTCCCATGTCCAGGCGATCAACCTTGGGTTACCCCGAATCCAGCGAGCCTTAAACTTAATGTTGAGGTCATCATTACGGCGAACATCGGCACTCATGTCGATCTCCATCCGGTTTGGCCTGTTATCCCCGTGCCCATCAGAGATGAGATGTAGTTCCCCACCGTTCATATATGTCGCCCAGTGGTTACCTTGAGCCAACCAACCGTTGGCACTTCGGTTGTTGATGGACATCTTATTCGCGTTTGTGAGGACGTTCTTCTTTGTCCGGGAACTGATAGCTTGGATCTTTGATAGTACGATCTCCGAGTCGCCCACCAGGTGCATATGAAACTCCCGGTAATCAGCAGCGCCACCCATCGTCCTTAACTGCCGCCACTTACCGGTAGCTGTGTATTCACGAAAACTGCTCTTGGATGTTTCATCGCTGTCGCGCCAGGCCGACGGCAGGTGGTTGTCCGCCCACGGGTTGACCAGTTCCATGCTGCTGCCACCACCCTTGGTCCAGCCGGGCCAGTTGCCGTGGTTACTATATTCAACCTCATCGGCAAGGTTGCCGTGGGCGTCCTCAAGCCGCAGCAACTCTCCCGGGTTGCTCAACTCACCCTCGTAGTTTCCGAGTACGTTATTTAACTTGTAAACCCGCTGGACATAGTCGGTATCCGCAGCAATCACCAGATAGCCGCCCGCCGCGATGGATGCCCCGGATGGAAAAGCAAAATTGACCCCATCGACAAAACGCCAGCCTGACAGGTCGATCGCCTCAGTGTCGCGGTTAAACAACTCGATGTACTCGCCGCTGCGATGGTCGCTCGGCGGGTTGAACATCACCTCGTTGATGACCACACTCTCATGTCGTGCCGGGTTATTGCCTTGCCCCTTAGTGTCCTTTGCCACGGTGAACCATTCGTTGCCACCGTCCGGAAACGCCTGCACCGAGCCCTCGCCCTCAGGACGGTCGAGCAGCTCCGCCTGCAGCAACGAATCGCCATTGAGCAGGTAAACCGGCATTGGGGCCCTCGCCTCGAAGTCGACCGCGACAACGTTCCTGCCGAGGCCCGGTGCTTGACCAAGCAGCGGTATGCGGTCGGAAAAATCTCTCCTTGAGGCCAGTGACAAGCCGTCCAGATTCACAGCATCGTCTCCGCCGTTGTAAACCTCCACCCAGTCGATGGCACCCTCGCTGGTGTAGTGCACCTCGTTCAGGCGAAGTGCTTGACCAAGTGACGCCCGGCTTATGTTCGCGGTACCCGGCGTGGCGTCAGAGAACAGAAACCACTCGGAGCCCCCGCTCGGCTTGCGACCGATCGTGCGGCCGTCGAGAGCCACATCAGCCCGGATTGCCGTCACCACGGTCTTGCCATCCGGCTTCGTCAAATAAATCGTCACCGGAGACTTGACGCTGAGTCGGGCGACCGTGAATGAAATCGTGGCGAGCGAGCGGGCCTCAATTTCCAACGACTTCGAAACCTTTCTCTTGTTGAGATCGCCCGAGTCATCACTGAGATAATACCCCTGAAGATCGATGGCTTTGTCGGTTGGATTGTAAAACTCGATGTAGGCGTCCTCGCCGGCGATGGGATGAATTTCGTTGATGACAACCCCCTTGACCGCCGGGACCGATGCGCTCAAACGACAGCCAAAGACGATGTCCGAACTGGTCGGGTTCGTTTGGTGCACCTCTACCGCCAGCACGTTCGTGCCATTTTTTAGTTTACCGGGGGCGATCTTCACAACTCCCTTTTCCTCGGCGGCATTGCCAACCGTGGCGGACGCTGTGGTCGTAAAACTCACCGCCCCACCCGGCATGCGCGAGCGGCCAACCTCCGTGCCGTTGAGATAATATACCGCACCGTCGTCAACAATCTGGTCAATCGTCAGCGTGACCTCACTAGGATCCCCATTGTAGGTAAACTGTTTTCTGAAGTAGTAGCAGAGCTGACTGCCCTTGTTGATTTCTGTCTTGATTCCTGGATCAGGCAATGCCGAGTTCTCCAGCCCAAGCAGACCAGAGCCGGACTTCCAAGAAGCATCACTGTAAGTTGTCCTGCGCCACGCCGTACCAAGATTCCTATTTTGGTCGTTGTACTTCCAACGGTCGCCGTAATCCAAGATCACAATGCCGGACGACAGGTTTATCTCCGGGCTGGCCACGGGCGTCTCCACACTAAGGATCGGATCCCCGCCCGGCGTGCCGCCCGACCGTTTGCTGAACGACCAGTTTCGCCCGTCGTCCACCTCAAGATCCGAGTTCTGAAGCACCAGTGTGTGGCCTGTCCCATCGGCAGCGACCGGCCACTTGCCGCGATCGCTGTAGCCCAGCGTGCAAACCTGCACGCCATTTTTATCCCTTACCGTGATGCGACCACCATCGTTGGGCAGGCTACCTTTCCACGGCCCAAACACCTTTACGCTGGACGGAATGCCATAATTTTGTCGAAACGATCCTGAATCAATATTGGTCAGGATGATCTTTTGCCAATGACCAAGGAACGCGTCGTCCGCACTGTTTCCGTCGAACGAAGGGAAATCCAACTCAACAGCGCCCCTCAATTTCCAGCCGGCAATGTCGAACGGCGTAGCTGTAATATTGGATAGCTCGATCCATTCCGGCGCATCGCCGCGCGGGTTGTACATCACCTCGTTGATCACGACCTGATCCGCTCGCGCGCCGAATGCCGCCAAACCAGCCCAGACGACGATCACCCTGTATAAAAATTTGTTCATCAAAAACCGTTCCTTTCTACGATACCAAAACAAGACAAGTTTCGGTGGCAACAAGAAATGCAGCAACCTGTGTGCCGAGTCGATTTATAACCTGTTTCAAGGAATTGAAAACTGTTTTTTTACTAGTACGCGCCCTGTTCACGCATCCGGTGTGCCATAGGCACAGCGTTTGTCAGCGTGCTGGCAAGCGCTCAGGGGCATTAGCAGCGTTCACTTTGGGAAGATGCTCCCGCAGCTCAGCTATCGTGCCTTTGTGTTTGGGATTGGCGGCTAGATTATGCCACTCGTGCGGATCGACAGCCCGATCGTACAGTTCCTCGTCGCCGTTGGCGTAGCGGATGTAGCGCCAGTGCTCGGTGCGGATCGTGTGGTCGTTTTGGTGGAATGTCGTGATCGCCGGATGCGGCCATGCCTCGTCTGGTTTCCGCAGTAGCGAAACGAGTGAATGGCCCTCGAGCATTTGCGGTGGGCAGGCCAAGTCGCAAAGCTCGTTGAGTGTCGGGTACAGGTCGATCAGGCTAACTGGCCGCGAGCAGTTGGCATTGCCTAGGCTAGGGGCGGCAATAACCAAAGGCACTCGGGTGGACTCCTCCCACAGCGAGCGCTTGGCCCAGTGCTGTTTCTCGCCGAGGTGCCAGCCGTGATCGGACCAAAGGACAACCACAGTGTCCTTCGCATGGACGCTGGCGTCGAGCGCCTCCAGCATCACGCCAACACAGTGATCGACAAACTCGATGCAGGCCAGGTACGACGCGACGGCGTTGCGCCAGTTACCAGACGCCAGCACCGATGTATGGTTGAGCGGTGTATTGTGCATGTACTGTGTAATCTGCAAACCGGCTGGCGGTAAATCGGCAAGGTCATCCTCGAGAAAGACCGGCAGTTTCACCCGGTTCTCCGGATGACGCTCAAAAAAACGGCGCGGCGCATACAACGGCACGTGCGGCAGGCGAATTCCAACAGCCATGAAAAACGGCCTGCCAAAATCGCGCTTGAGTTGCCCGGCAGCCCACCGCGCGTTGATGAGGTCGCCAAACTGTTCCTCAGGCAGGTCGATCGGCCCAAAGTCGCGCACGCGAATACCGGGAACAGACGATGCCGGCTTTTTACGCCACTGCTGATTACGCGCGTCACCAGTCGTTTTAAAATCATGCCAGTCATCCGGGTACGTGTTGCGCCCGTGATAAATCTTGCCACGCCCGAGCACATGGTAGCCGCCGGCCTTGAAATGCGCCGGGAGCGTCACTGCATCTTTCAACACCGGAGACAGGTGGTGCGGTTGATTCAACTCATACACGCCGGAGGTGGACGGCCGCACGCCGGTCAGAAGGCTCACGCGCGACGGATTGCAGATCGGCGCCTGGCAATGTGCATTGCTGAACAGCACGCCGCGCCTGGCCAGGCGATCGATGTTCGGAGTGCGCACCTGTGGGTGTCCCCCGAGGCAGCCGACCCAGTCGTTCAGGTCGTCAATCGCGATGAACAGCACATTGGGGCTCTTGGCCGCCGCTTGGCCAAGGGCCACTGACAGGCCAAGCGCAATCACACAAATCAAAAGGCGGCGTAACATCGAATCAGCTGTTACTACTTTTCGCTTGGTTTCGGCGGTCTGGGCATCCACGCATCAGTTTCCTTAAGCCATCGTCCCAGTTTACGATCCAATCGACTAGCCAAGTCCGGATACCGCTTTACCAGGTTCTTCGTTTCGCTAAGGTCTGATTCCAAGTTGTACAGTTCCACCGAGCCGTCATCGTAGTTGCGGATCAACTTGTGGTTTCCTGCGCGCACTGCGCCTCCCAGCCGGTTGCCCATGTGCCAGGCGTAGTTCGGGAAATGAAAGAATAAGGCCTCACGACTGGGCTTGCCGGTTTGTTGAATCAACGACACCAGACTCTCTCCATCGAGAGGTTTGCCAGTAGTCGGCTTAAGACCGGCGATCTCGAGGAATGTCGGGTAAAAATCCATGCTCACTACCGGCTCGTCGGAGAGCGTGCCGGGCTTCACCCGCCCCGGCCAGCGCACGATCATCGGTACGCGAATGCCGCCCTCGTACAGGTGCCCCTTCGACTCGCGCAACGGCCGGCAGTCGGACACCCCCGCAAAGCCGCCGTTATCGCTCGTGAAGACCACAAGCGTCTCGTCGTCCAAGCCCATCGCCTCGAGCGACGCCAGCAACCGGCCAACGGCCAGGTCCATCGCCTCGATCATCGCGCCATAACGCGTGTCGTTCAGCCCGGGGCCGGTACGATCTGCATACTTTTCCAGCAACGCCTTCGGTGCCTGCATCGGCCAGTGCACGGTATAAAACCAGAGGTGCACCATCCACGGCTTAGCCTTGTGGTCGCGAATGAAATCGATCGTCTCGTTAACCAGTCGGTCCGGCAGGTATTCGCCCGGCTCGCCGTCCGGCAGCGTTGCGTTGCGGTACGGCGAGAAGAAACTCGGCGGGCCACCGTACGACGCGCCGCCGATGTTGATGTCGAATCCCTGACTGAGCGGCGAATGCTCTGGCGCCACCTTCCCCCCCGGCCCGGCGCTCGGTGCGATGTGCCACTTGCCGAGAAACGCGTTCGCGTAACCGGCCTCTTTCAACCGCTCGGCGATTGTAATGTGTTCGGGGCCAATCGCCGGCACCATGTCCGCCGGCTGAGGCCGGTTGTCCTTCGGGAAAAATTGCCCCGGCAGATGCGAAGTCATGTGCACGCGCGATGGCGCCTGGCCGGTGAGCACCGCCGCCCGTGTCGGCGAACAAACCGGCGCCGCCGCGTAGGCGCTGGTGAAGCGCATCCCCTGACGGGCGAGGCGATCGATGTTCGGCGTCTCGACCAGTTTGTTGCCCTGGCAGGCCAAGTCCATCCAGCCGAGGTCGTCCGCCATGATGAACAAAATGTTCGGCCGCTTGACTGCCTCCCCAGCCGCTTGGCCAAGCGCAACCAAGCCGAGCGCAACCGCGAGCGACCCCCTCCCCATCCAGTCCAAGTTTAGCAATCGAAAAAAACGCATCACTGTGTGGCGAAAGAGTAAAAGCACCCATGCCTCCGTTCAACCACGCATTTGCCGGCTGGCGGAATGGGATTGGGGAATGGTTCACTTGGGGATTGCACCAACCAGGACAGCAAGCCCCAAAGGGCTCGCATCACTCCTCCCGCTTGGCGGTGATGGTTTTGCCCTTATCTCGGGGCATATTGCACTTGCATGAGTTGATCAAGCTTGCCACGTTCCCGCCATGCTTGAGGAAAATGGATCCGAAACCAAGGGGACTCCCGAACGGCTGAGGAGTCTGGATGTACTGCGGGGCTTTGACATGTTTTGGATCATCGGCGGCAAGGCAGTGATCCTGGCCTTGGCGGCGGTTTTCTCCGTGGATTTGAGTGAATGGCTGGGACACCGGCTGCATCATCCCGAGTGGGACGGGTTCGAACCTTACGACCTGATCTTCCCGCTGTTCCTTTTTATCGCCGGGGTGTCCACGGTGTATTCGATCGACAACCGCTTGGCCAAGGGCGAGAGCCGAGCGAGTCTTCACCGCCACTTCGTCCAACGCGGGCTGATGCTCGTGTTGCTGGGCATCCTCTACAACGGACTGTTGAGCCGCGACCTGGCCAGCGCGGAGGGTTGGGGAGAAATGCGCTACGCCAGTGTTCTCGGCCGGATCGGACTGGCATACATGTTTGCCGCGTTGATCGCCGCAAACACCCAATGGCGCACCCAGTTGGTGTGGGTGGTGGGGTTGCTCGTCGGTTACTGGGCGGCGCTGCGATTCATCCCTGTGCCAGAATTCGGTGCGGGTGATCTCACCCCCGGCCACACGTTGACAGACTACATCGACCGACACATCGTGCCGGGGAAACTTTACAAGGACGTCCGCGATCCCGAGGGACTGTTCGCCGTCATCCCCGCAATTGCCACGGCTCTGCTGGGATGTCTCACAGGCCAGTTGCTTAAGCGCAACGATATCGACGGGTTGAAGAAAACCCGCTTCATGGCCACCGCAGGCGTTGTGTGCCTTGGCCTTGCATGGTTGTGGAACATCGACTTTCCGATCAACAAAAACCTGTGGTCCAGTTCGTTCGTGCTGAACTGTGCCGGGTGGAGCCTGCTGCTTCTGAGCCTGTTTTATCTCGTTATCGACGTCTGGAAATTCCGTAGGGGAACGCTGTTTTTCACCGTGATCGGGGCCAACTCGATTCTGATTTACATGGCCCCCAGGTTTTTTGATTTCGCCTACACAAATGAGAGCCTGTTCGACGGAATCCTGACGCTCGCCGGCGAACACAAGACGCTCCTGCTGGCCATCACGCTGTTAGCCATAAAGTGGGGCTTGTTGTATTGCCTATACCGCAAAAAGGTTTTTCTGAAAGTGTAGCTCTTACAACGACCAATGAACCCTCCCTGCCCCTTTATTCTGCTTGCTGAATCTGGAGTGACTGTCGTCGCTTACATCCTGTTGATCGCCGGCCCGCTGCTTGCTTTGTTGTTTTTTTACCTATGGCGAAAGGAGAAGCGAACCCGAGACCTCATGACCGCAACAGAGACCAGCCCGATCGGGCAACTGACCGAGGGGCCGGCGGAGGTTTGCGGTCGTACCGCCACCTCCGAAGAACCGCTGATCAGCCCGTGGCGACAGCAACCATGTGTGCACTACTGCTTTCACGTAAAGCAAAAGCGCAGCAGCACGAACAGCAAAGGCCACACGACCCACCACTGGGTGACGTATATAAAGGATGAGAAAACACTTCCTTTCCTGGTGAAGGACGAGACCGGCCAGACGGTGGTCGATACCAGCAAGATCAAGTTTGTGATCAATCAGGATCGGTTTTCCCGCTCCGGCTTGATGGACGATGCCGACACGGATTTGCAGCAATTGCTCAAGACGCGTTACAACAAAAAGACCGAGGGGTGGATCTTCAACAAGACGCTCAAGTACACCGAGACCGCGCTGGAACTCAACGAGGAGGTCTACGTTTTCGGAGATGCCTCGCGACTCGGAGGCGGCTGGGTGCTGAGCGACGGTAAGATGCCGCTGATCGTCTCCGACAAAGGCGGTGCAGCCATCGAGAAGAGTATCTCCCGCAAGGTCACTTGGTTCAACGTCTTGACCGTGCTCAGCGCCGCAGCCGGCGTGATCGGAGTGTTCATGCTACTTGCCTAGACTTAGGCAAAATCCGTGATTGAATTCGCGCCTAATTGCCACCGACATTCCCCACCTGCCGCCAGCGATGAATCAAAGTATCACAACCAAGATCGGAGTGATTGGCGCTCTTTATTTTTCGCAAGGCATTCCTAATGGTTTTTTCCGTCACGCGGTGCCAGTGGTATTTCGTGATAGCGGCATCTCGCTGGAGCAGATCGCGCTTTTCTACCCTGCACTTTACACGCCTTGGATGCTGAAGTTTTTCTGGTCAATCCTGGTCGATCGTTTTCACTCGGAGAAACAGGGCAAGTATCGTTCGTGGATTATCCCGGTGCAGTTAATCACCGCGGGCGTGATGGCCGGCTTGGCTTTGTGGCAACTCGGTGGGTCGATCTCGATGTTCGTTCTCGGCGTGCTCCTGATCAACGTGTTTAGTTCGATACAGGATGTCTCTACTGACGGCCATGCGATTAGCCTGCTAAACTTCGGCGAACGCGGATGGGCCAACGCCGTGCAGGTCGGCACGTTTTGGCTCGGTTACGTGGTCGGCGGCGGAGTAATCCTGATGCTGTTCGGCTCTCTTGGCTGGAGCAATGCCCTGCTGTGCATGGCGGTGATTTATGTCTTGGCCACGATCCCGATCGTGCTGAACCGAACGTCCGCATCCGCCAACTACTCCTCGCTTGGCCAAGCTCCAAGGAAAACCTGGGGCAGCATCGCCGACTTCATCCGCCAGCCCAAGGTGCTGAGGATTCTCGCCTTGGTTGCTGCGTATCGGTTGCTCGAAGGCTTCATCCGGTCGCTTCTTCCAACAATGTTCAAGGATTGGGGAATGGGCTTTGAGCAAATCGGTTTCGTGCTCGGCGTGGTCGCGCCTGTGGCAGCGCTTGGTGGGGCAGTCTTGGCCGGGAGTCTGGCTAATCGGCTTGGCCGCCTGCGGGCGTTGCTTTTCTTCGGCAGTTTGCAGGCGGTGCCAGCACTGGGTTATATGCTGCTGGCGATGCAGCCAGAGCATCAGACAATGACTGCGATCCTGCCTGTGGTCGTGGTTGATCATCTTATTTCCGGCATGACCACCGTAGCGCTGTTTTCAGTGATGATGGATTGGAGTCGCAAAACTTACGGCGGCACCGACTACACCTGCATGGACTGCGTCGGCGTGTTCGCAATGATGCTCGGCACCTGCCTGAGCTATCTGCTCGCTTCTCAGGGCGGTTACTCGATGAGTTTCGGTATCGCGCTACCGATCGTTGGACTGTCTATTTTTGCCGTGTGGCGACTGTACCCGGCGATTCTCCAGGAGTGTCACTGGCAGAACCTCAATGCCGCCAAAAACCCCGCCGCCTAGCACTTGGGCAAGCGCAGCCACAGGGGAAAAACTCGACTTACTGCCAGCGCCGATGCTGAATGGCCTTCTTTCCGAGTACTTGAAAATGAAACAAATCTTTACTGTATTACTCCTCGTTTGCCTGCACGGCACGGTTACCGCTCAGAATACCACCAACTTCGCACACATCGGGCGAGTGGATCGGTTTGACTCGACCCTGGATGAACTGATCCCAAAAGGCGCCAAGATCGAAGTTCTCTGCGGCGGCTTTGACTGGTCGGAAGGGCCCGTTTGGGTGGCGGAGGAAAACAACAAGTTCGGCGGATACGTGCTCTTTTCGGATATCCCACATAATGCCGTGATGAAATGGCAGGAAGGCGTTGGCGCATCAACATTCATGAAACCGGCTGGTTACACCGGCGTTGCCGATTATGGACGGGAACCCGGCAGCAACGGACTCGCCCTCGACGCTCAAGGCCGATTGGTGATGTGCGAACACGGTGACCGCCGCATATCAGTTGTCACCAAGGGCGGCGGCAAACTCACCCTCGCCGATCGATGGAACGGCAAACGACTGAACAGCCCGAACGATCTGGCCATCCGAAGCAACGGAGATATTTTCTTCACCGATCCGATTTACGGGTTGCCCAAGCGCGCCGAAGATCCGATGCGCGAGATCGATTTTTGTGGGGTTTACCGGGTGCAAAAAAATGGGATCGTGACCGTCCAGTATAAAGGCATATCTCGGCCGAATGGCATCGGATTTTCCCCGGATGAAAAAATATTGTATGTGGCCAACAGCGATGGAAACGATCCGGTCTGGCGCGCCTTCCCAGTGCAAACAGACGGCAATCTCGGCAAACCAAGAGCATTTTTCGATTCCTCCAAGGACAATCGTGTACCCCGAAGCGGAGGCGACGGCCTCAAAGTCGATGCGAAAGGCAATGTTTTCGCCACTGGCGCCGGCGGTGTATTGGTGCTCTCGCCCAAAGGTAAATTACTCGGCCGCCTCGTCACCGGCGAAAGCATCGCCAACGTCGCCTGGGGTAACGACGGCTCGGTGCTCTACCTCACCTCCGATATGTACCTCTGCCGAATTCAGACCAAAACCAAAGGCACAGGTTTCTGAATTCAAAGATGCGATCCCGAAAGCGATCCCGAAATTAAAATCAAGACGGAAGATTGGGTGTTACGGATAGTTTTCAATAGTGTACCGCAACCACTTCAGCTTTCAACTACTCACCCGTCTTGCCTCCAGGTTTCAGGTGGAGATCTTATTAATCAATTTGCGCTGTGGATTGTCGGCTCTTAGGCTTAGAATCGCTAACAGTGTAGGGACGATGATACTCGCGATAAGCATTTCCTTATAACTGCCGGTTAAATGTTGGCATAAACCAAATAACAGTGGCCCAAGCCCACTTCCAATCACCATTGCCGACATGTTTACCCCACTGATTGCTCCAAGGTGAAGCCGTCCGTAAAAACGAGGGAAAACGATCCCCGTCAAACTTACGAACCCCCCGCTGGCAATACCGTTGCCGATCACATACGCCGGAACTCCTCCGGGTTTATTTAGGAAAAACATGCCGAGTGCGGCCATGATACAGCCAAGGTTCATGACGAACAAAAGAGACTTCAGTCTCAGATGGGTATTTATGAGTCCGAAAACCAAATTGGTTATTACGCTCGTTGCTGCAATTGGAACAAACAGTGAGAGAATTCGATCACTCTCGAAATTGTATTCTGCTCCTAATGATAGTATGTGAAACGTGAATGCTGTTGCATATAGTCCATAAAAAGAAAATGTAATGTTGAACACCCAAAAGGAGTAGTCTTTCATCGCTTCACCACGAGTGAACTCCCGGTTTATATACATGTCCGGGTTGTCTGGGTTTTTCATCGGCTTACTACCCCCATCCATTTCCAAGCCATCTTCCTCCGGTTCATTTCGGAAAAGCAACCAAGCCAAAGGAACCATTACAATAAGAGTGGTTATTCCCATCGTAAACCAAGCACCATCATAACCGTGCCTTTCAATCAGCCAATTAAGCCATTGTGGTGCAAGTGAATAACTGAATGACACTAGGACCCCGCTAATAGCCAAGGCCAAGCCACGTTTGTGATTGAACCATTTCCCGATAGCGTTTCGGCATGTCAAGGACAGCACACCTTGAGCTGATGCACGAATAAGATAAAAACCAATACCAATCACCACAAACGCCGCAACACCAGTGGGCAGCACTTTGCCAAGCGCATGACTAATCACTGCCACCTTGGCCATGTATAATAAAATCAACCCGGTCGCAATGACCGAAGCAACTGCCATCTTTCGTTCCCCCCATTGATCCAAGACATTTCCAAGCCATGGAAGCGTCAAGCCACTCGCGACAGTTCCAATGCAGTAAGCCAAACTAAGTTCCACGCGCCTGAGACCAAGTTCCTCCATCAACACATCCGTAAAGACACTAAACCCCATTGTTTGGCCGGGAATGCTGAAGATGGAACCGATTGTCGCAACAAAAACAATCACCCAACCATAAAAAACGGGGCAACGGCTTGGTGCAAACGGTGTCCGCACACCCCAGAAACCTCCATTACTTTTAGGAAAGGAGGGGGGCGGCATTTTTTTGATTCCAGTTCACAGTAATCGCACCTCCAAAACAGGAATGTCACTATCCCTACAACGCCTCACACCAAGAGCCTGCTGCGATTGTTCTTAGCATCAGCTTCATATGCCTGAAGTCCATTAAACAATAACAGACCACCCAAAACAGTCCAACATCAATAAGCCTTTATGGATGGAAAGACCACTTGCGTGTCGACTGCGCGAAGGTGGTGAGTAACGTCATAACGACGTTGAACAGGTATCGGAAAATTTATTTCCCTTCAGTTTTCGACTCTCCACCTGCCTTGTCCATCGGCTTGTAAAGAGGAGTCTAAATCACCTTTAGCTCAAAATTTAATTAGTTTACCTGTACTCTGCTGGGTGCTTTAGTCAGCATTTGACCAAGTGACTCTTGATGACGAGCTTTATTTCAATCCAACAAAGATCTAGCCATGTGTTTCTATCCATCACTTGGTTGAGTGCTGTTGTACTTGGCCAAGCGATTACGGAACCCGTGGTGGTGAATTTCTTGGGGGATTATTGTTTGGAATGCCATGACGCGGAGACTGCCAAGGCGGACTTTGCCTTGGATCCTCTGCCTTTTGATTTTGCGAAACCAAGCACGGTGGATGTCTGGCAGAAGGTTCTCGAAAAATTAGAGACCGGCGAGATGCCTCCGAAGAAAAAACCTCGCCCTCAGCCGAAAGCCAAGCAGGTGGTTTCTGATTGGATACGTGCCGAATTTGCCAAGGCCGATGTTCCAGCGCTGATTGACCATAAAATGAAATCGCCAGAGTTCGGAAATCATCTGAACCATGAAATGCTCTTTAACGGCTCACAAAAAGAGCCGGCCTCGTCGCCTCCAAGGTTATGGCGATTGAGCCCATTTATTTATGATCAAATGATCGAAGGGCTCGGCGGATTGCGACATGTACGAGCTGTGCATCAGCCTTTTGCGTTGGAAGAAAGTAAAGGCGTAATTTCTGATTTTTCCGACGGGCAATTCGCGGGTGATGCAACATTGCAGTTGTTAGTGATGAATTGCCAGTCGATCGCCGAATACCAGACAGTTGGTATTTCAAAACGCGATCATGAAGGAATAATGCAGCGACATCGCAACGTGCCGGACGTGTTCCGTCCGATCGTTGAGTCAGATGACTACGCAAGTGCAGAGCAATTACGAGCGGCGGTCCATTTTGAGTACAAACTAATCCTAGGGCGAGAACCGACGGAGGCTGAGTTTAGTCAGGCGGTCGGGTATCTAGGCAAGGCGCAGGCGAATGCCGGTCGCGTGCGTGGGTTTCAGTCAATGATTGTTTCAATCATGCTCAAGCCGGAAGCCGTTTATCGCTTGGAGGTTGGTTTGGGCAAGGAAGATAAGTTCGGCCGCCGTCGTCTTTCAAGAAATGAACTCGCTTTTGCCCTGGCATTCGCTTTGACCGACAAGGGGCCCAATGAAATTCGGGTTGGCGGGAATGAAGGCAAAACGCTTTCCGAGATTACCAAGGCAGGAGGATTAGACTCGCCTTCAGACATTCGCCGAGTAGTGAAACAGATCCTAGATGAGAACGATATGTCTACTGCCGACTACACGATGTTTGCCGAGAACCACAAGGTCCGTAACACGCGTGTGCTGCGTTTCTTCCGTGACTTTTTTGGTTATCACCACGCTCCAAGAGTGTTCAAAGATGAAAACAGGATCAGTATCGATAGTGGCTTTGAAACCAAGCGGATAGTTCACGATGCTGATCAGTTTGTAATGCATATTTTCGACGGGGATCGCGATGTCTTTCGGCAGTTACTGACCTCCAATAAATATTTCGTGGCGTATCCAGGCTCGTACGAAAAGTTTGAAAAGGATCTGAATTACATCCGTAATAATGTAAATGATGCGAATTTCAAAAACAACGAGAAGTACATCGCCCGATTGGAGGCAGAGGGTAAAATACCTATCCCGATCGAAGGCACTTCCAGTCGAACGTATGTTAAATTTTATAATCTGCTTCACGAAACCTGGGGATATCAAACCAAGCAGCCGTTTCTGCTTCCAGAGAACCAGCGTGCCGGAATTTTGACCCATCCTGCTTGGCTAATCGCCTGGTCGGGGAATTTTGATAATGATCCAATTCGCCGTGGCAAATGGATTCTGGAGCATCTTTTGGCGGGCACGATTCCGGATGTACCGGTAACGGTCAACGCGGTTGTTCCGGAGGATCGGGGGCGGTCGTTGCGGTACCGACTCAAGGCAACTAAGTCGAAGGAATGCTGGAATTGTCATCGCAAGATGAATCCGCTGGGTTTGCCTTTCGAAAGCTTTGACGACTTTGGTCGGTTTCGCAAAACCGAGATGCTTGATGAAATGCTTTCCATCTTTCCAGAACGACACCGTGACGCACGAACGGTGCCTGTGAAAACGAATGGAGAGGTTGCAGATAGCGGCGACTCATCGCTCGACGGCCCGGTTGCCGATGTGTTTGAGTTGGTTCATAAACTCGCCAACTCGACTCGGGTGCGTCAATCGTTCGTTCGGCATGTGTTTCGATTTTGGATGGGGCGCAATGAGACTTTTGAAGACTCCCCAACACTCATGGCAGCGGACAAGGCTTACATTGAGAACGGAGGGAGCATGAAGGCAATGATTGCTTCTTTGCTAAGTTCCGATTCGTTCTTGTACCGAAAATGAAACCCCATAAATCATCTCTCAATCGTCGACAGGCTTTAAAAAACTTGTCGGGCTGCATTGCGGCTCCCTTGCTGATGCCGTTTGCCAATCGGTTGACGGCAGAAGCTCGTGGAGAGTTGCCCCGGCGATTTTTATTCGTGATAAAGTCAAGCGGCCTGACGCCGGCGGAGCTGGTACCGAAGGATCTCATCGCGGAATACATACGACCAGGAGAAGAGAAAGGATGGCCAAACGAGCTTAAGCAAAGTGACAAACTGATCGACCTGCCATTGACTAATCGTGATTTGCCGGAATCCCTGGAGCCATTAAATCCGTTCAAGGATCAATTGACGATTCTTCAGGGATTGTCCGGTAAGATGTGTCGAGGAGGGCACTCGGCTTGGTACGGCGCGTTGGGATGTTATTATACTGGTAATGAGGGAAACCCGGGTCGAGCTGCTTTTGCCACTATCGATGGCGCATTGGCTAACGCCTTGCCGGCCATCTTTCCGCATGTGGGTTTAACCTTGGGGGGCAAGGTGCTTTCCGGCGTGAAAGACTCAGTAGTCTATCCGGGAATATCAGCGCTTGGCCCCGATCGGCCATTGCCGTATCAGGCTAATCCGGCAATGGCCTATCAGGATCTTTTTGGAGTGGCCGTGACCGGTAGTAAGTCTAAGTCAGAACAAAGTTTGCAGACGCTCCTGCTGGATCACATGGTTGGCGATATCAAGCGTTTTCAACGCGAATTGGGAAGTGCTGACAAGGAAAAGCTCAACCATTACTTGGGAGCGTTCGAGGGGCTGCAGGATCGCCGCAGAAAACTAAAGGGCCTTGAGGCGGAAATTCGGAATAGTGTCCCGGAAATCAGCGACAAGTTTAGTTCCGAGGTGGAGACGGATCGATTGGAATCTCACTTTGACATTGCGGCGGCTGCATTGGTTTCCGGCATCACAAACGTGGCGACGGTTCGAGCTGATACGCTTGATGTGACCTATCGAGGACTTGGAATTTCAAAACACGTCCATGGGCTGGGACATGCTGAATCTGTTAACGGCATGACCCCGAATGAGGCACGGAATCGTATTCGCAGATTTCATATGGAACAAATTGGCCGTGTGGCTGCCAAACTCACGTCTGTTCCCGAGGGAACCGGCACAATGTTGGATCATACGCTAATTGTGTACCTAAGCGACGCAGCCGAAAAGCATCACGGCAGTTGCACCGAATGGCCGTTTCTTTTATTGGGAGGCCTTGGCCAGGCGAAGGCAGCAAGCGGGCGTTATTTGCAATATCCAAGCTACGGTAAAAAAGGTCAGCGCACGATCGGCAATCTTTACAACACTTTCATGGAATACGCTGGAAAACCGCAGGATCAATTCGGCCGCTTGGATTTGAACATTGACGAAGAATTACAGCAGGGGCCCCTGCCAGAGCTGATCTCGTAGCGCTAGTCCAAACGATTATTCTGAATAGGGGGTGTTTTATTTTCCTTCATCTTCCAATTTTTCACCCGTCTTTCCACCGTGTTTGCGGAGGAGGTCGACGACATAGTCAAATTCGGAGAGGTTGTAGTTGACGAATCAATCTAGAATTTTTTTGCCTCTATTCTTAGTATTCATATCAACGCCTTTGACAATTATTAAGATGAATAACCTATTCAATATAATAAATCATCACCTAACTTGCTAAATGTAAGTAGTTTTGGATAAACTCAAAGCTTAGAAAATGTTGCATTGCGCCACACCTGCATCATTAATCTTCAATGACACACTAAATCTAACTTTTCGGCAGTAAATTGATCTCGGCTTAATTTTTGACATCTTCGTTTATTCATCAGGCACTTCTACAAAAAAAGTTAAAACCTCACTTAAATTATTGAAATTATCTACTGTCTGAATTTCTACATCATAGAATCCAGTTTCAACGGGTAAAAAACTTACCTCCAACCCTTCAGTTCCATTTTCTGGTATTTCAATCACTATATCGTCAAATGAAACGTATGATGGCACATAAACATTGTTTATGATTTCTTCAGCATAATAAACCGGCCAAAGTTTCCCGCCATTCTCCAGCTTTAAATTAGATTTAGTTGATGAGAGCGCACTTCCAAGGTTATTATCCAGCAATTCTCCTGTTTGAACTGTGTCTTCCAATATTGTATCTATTTTCCCATATCCAAACTCGTCTATGCTAGAAATTAAGATTAAAGGGATATATTCAGTACTCCCAGCCGGTTGATAATCAGCATAACTCACATATAAATTTGATCCTGCCTCCATTGCCCAACCCCCGAGATAAATAGGAGTGTATTCATCAGAACCCGCGAAGGATACAATTGGTATTGTTGAATCCCATCCAATTTCATATTTACCATTACCCGCTAGTTCTGCACTTGCTATTTCCCCTAAATACACATATAAATTCTTATTATCTGTAAAGTTATTACTAACCAAAGATACGTAAGCAGCATGAGCGTCCTCCCCATTTTCCACTTCGAAACCGAGTATAACAGGTTCATCATATGATGACATAACTGTTGTTATACTTTCTGGATCCCAGTCAGGAATGCGCCCGCTTTTACCGCTATCTGATGACTGTATAACCGGAGCGGTTTTGTCTCCCTGCCAATCTAAATTCGTGTTATCTAGATGATTCTTCCATTTATCACCACCATATTTCTCATTCAGAAAATTTAATCTTACGTGAACCGGTTCTGTCACATTGGTAAGTTTATATTTTTTGTCTTCCTCATAAAAGATGTGCGCCTTACCGCTTGTAGGATAATATATAGACAAACCTAGTGCGTCATCGCGAGACGTGCCTAGAGATTTAAAAACAACCATATTATTAATAGATTCGTATAATTTATATGCTGCCATCTTCAAATCACCATCCATCATCTTGTACAACCTTTTTGAAAACGTTCCAAGATCTATAAAGTCAGTATCTCCAATTGCTCCCGCTCTTATTCTGGATCCACTATTGTAATAATGGATTGAATCTTTTCGTATACCCGGAATAGACCCGTAATTATTAGACGAATATTTGGATAATTCATTCGCAAACTCCTTGAATGCAATATTGAAATTCTCATAATTATTCATATCATAAATTGAGTGAACTTTGTACCCTATATCAGCCTCATGAGTTGAATGATGGTTATTCCAGATTTCATTTTCTTTTTCAGCAAATTCAATGGTACTGATTGAAGGGAAGTCTTTTAAATAGCCCAAGGCATTTTTAAAATCCCATCCATCCCCATAATCAATCTCAGGGTTGGCGATAAACACATCGCAAAACTCATGGAAATCAACTAAGACCTCAACCCCACCCATTAAACACGTATCAAATGAAATAAAATCGAGTTTATTAACGCCTTTATCTTGAAGGGTTTCAGACAAGACATCCTTGATATCCGCAGTGAAGAGACCACTCCAACTGGATCTTTGGCTGTTTTGATGATCCCCTCCAAAACCATAGAATTGCCCTCCATGATCCCAAAGAATCAAACCGTACCTATCAGCAGGATAATTAGTTATCCCCCAATCTAGAAATTCCTTAAGTACCGCAGGATCATCCATATCTTTTTCATTTAATAATTCCAGAGCCGGCGAGTAAAGTTTCCCAGAATCCGTATTATTACTTCTTTCAATCCTAAATCTGGTAACCTGATTCTGGGAACTTGGAGGTATATTAAACTCATCTAATACGGAACTGTATGTTGAATCAAAATCAGCTTGAAGTATAATATTAAAATTATCATCACTTCCTACACCCTCCATTTCAAGCATATCTAATAGCAAGTTAGCCGTTAGGTTGTTGTCTCCGTTGGCATAAATTAAAACAGTCCACGTCGGTTCCTTGCTGTCACCGGGAGGATTACTAACCTTAAATTTAGAAGATGCAGTTTTAAAGCCATTTATGACAACCATTGCCTCGTAACTACCCGGTTGAAATATTTCAGTGAATATTCTCTCCCCTGAACTCTCTCCTGTAATGGATTGAAAAACAAACGTTTCACTAGTATCGCCTATCCCGCTCACAACGATATAATTATCAGAATTCATTTTCTCCTCTGACACCCCTGAAAATTCAATTTTTATTTTGTCCCATTTTTCATATTCATTTACAATGATGGATGAATGCACTCCATTAACTAATAAAATAGTTTGTTCATTTTTAAGAACGCTTAAACTCACACTAACGGTATTCGACTCTGAATGTCCGTCATCGACCCTGAAACTAAAGGTGTCTTTCCCTACGAACCCCAGCTTGGGTTTGTATGTAAAATCTCCAAATTGCCCTGTTATCTCCCCACTATCAGGCGCATCAATAATTGTATAGACTAACGTATCATTTTCGATATCCTCGGCTACTAGTTTGATATCAATAGATTCATCTTGGTATAAATTTATTCTCTGGCTAAACGCAAAAGGAGTGTAATTAAATGCCGATTCTGGGGTAACCGCTAGCCG
>Ga0302127_10000273_pt1 | contig 27441 bp, 18 predicted proteins | sample CB4_SCM_MG_FD_204452 | JGI IMG/M metagenome (GOLD analysis project Ga0302127, IMG submission 204452) | Marine microbial communities from Western Arctic Ocean, Canada - CB4_SCM | ecosystem: Environmental > Aquatic > Marine > Oceanic | place: Canada: Western Arctic Ocean | collected 2017-09-24
ACCGTTAAAAACATCAGCGATGATATCCTCGCGGTGAATACGGGTCAGTATATCGAGGCCGTTTCCGATTGATCCGAAAACAAGAGCAAGATGATGAAGATCATCAAATGGCGTGGAATAGATAATTCCGCGGGCCGTTCCGATAACCGTATTGACATCAATCTCGGCAATCCGCTCTACCAACTGCTCGCGCCGTTGACGATGAGCTATGATATCGGCGACCGAGATTATCAACAGCCCATGTTCCTTGGCAAACTCGCACACCTCTTCACCGCGCTTAACTGTACCATCATCATTAACAAGCTCGGACAAGAGCCCGACCGGTTCGGTGCCGGACAGGTGAGCAAGATCTACCGCAGCTTCCGTGTGTCCTGAACGCATAAGCACACCACCTTTGCGAGCGATTAGAGGAAAAACGTGTCCAGGACGCACAAAATCACCCGCACCAGCATTGTTATTAGCGATCGCACGAACGGTATTGCAGCGCTCATCGGCTGAAATACCTGTGGTAAGGCCGACGCGATAATCAACAGAAACTGTAAACGCAGTACCGAGCGGTGCATCATTAGCCGAGACCATCGGATCAAGCCGCAAGGCCTCTGCCCGGTCCTGGGATAGGGGCGCACATAGTATTCCGCTGGTGTAGCGGATCATAAACGCCACCTTTTCAGGTGTCGCATGGGCAGCGGACATAATAAGATCGCCTTCGTTCTCACGATCATCATCATCCACCACAACAATTATTTCACCGCGACCAAATGCTTCAATCGCCTCATCTATAGGTTCATGCGCCATGAATTTTTCCATTATTCATAAAATGATGTGACGTAGTATTCATAATTTGATTCATACACTGACGCCAGAAAATCCGCTCGCGCTAGCACCAGACATAAAGGACCGGCGGATTAGCGCAAATTTGGAAAGTTTATCTTCGACCAAACGATTAATCGAATTTTGTGTGAAACGCCCATCATCACCACGCACTCCACCAAATCGACCGGTTAAAATCTCGATACCCTGATCAATGTTGGCGACTCCCCAAACGCGGAATTCCCCAGCACGGCAAGCATCAACGACATCCTGGCGTAACATCAAATGCTGGACGTTAGATTGGGGAATCATAACACCCTGCTCCCCGGTCAATCCACGTTCGACGCAGATATCGAAGAAACCTTCAATCTTATAATTTACGCCACCAATCGCCTGGATTTCTCCACGCTGGTTGACCGATCCTGTTACCGCAACCGACTGTCGAATGGGGACATCAGAGAGTGCAGATAAAAGAGCGTAAAGTTCGGTTGAGGATGCGCTATCGCCATCCACTTCACCATATGACTGTTCAAATACCAGGCTGGCAGCAAGTGAGATTGGCTCATCCAAAGCATAGCGTGACTGTAAAAAACCAGCCAATATGAGCACACCCTTAGTATGCAATGGTCCACCAAGGGTAACTTCGCGCTCAATATCCATCACTGTGCCAGTACCAACCCGCACTCGAGCGGTAATACGTGACGCACGCCCAAAACTACCCTCACCCATCGAAAGCACCGCCAGACCGTTGATCTGTCCCACCTCTTCGCCAGACGTGTCGATCATCGTTATATCGCGAAGGATCATCTCTTGGGCGTTTTTTCGAATACGATCAGCGCGATTGATACGCTCATCGAGCGCACGTTGCAGATGAGCCGAAGTCACGGTATCCATGCCATCCATGCGTGCCCAATGACTTGACTCGCGCAAAATATCAGCGAGGGGACCAACCTTAGTTGAAAGTTTTTTCGCATCATCTGCCTCACGTGCGGCGCGCTCAATGGCAAGCGCGACTGCAGAGGCATCAAGCGGCCGCAACTCTTCGCGCGCCACGACTGATGCAATCAAACCGGCATAAAGATCTTCAGTATTGTCGTTCCAGTCAGCGGTGTCATCAAAATCAGCAATAACCTTGAACAGATCAGCGATGTCTGAATCAATCTGGCTCAGATTGTAAAACAATCCACGATCCCCGAATACAACCACTTTAACATCGAGCGGGATTGGATCCGGTTCCAGGGAAACTGTATGGATTGCACTTCCCTGATCGTTCGGGTTTTCAAACTTAATAGCGTTACACCGCAAGGCTCTCTTCAATGCCTTCCAGGCAAATGGTTCACTCACAATCTCACGCATATCGATTAGGATATAACCGCCATTTGCCCGGTGCAGTGAACCAGCCTTTATAAGCCGAAAATTGGTGACCAAAGCACCTTGCTGTTGAAGGTATTCTATCCGGCCGATCAAATTTCCAAATGTGGGATTATCTACCACAACCACCGGTAGCCTACCATCATCGTGGGTTCTATCAACTAGCACATTTATGCGGTAACGCTCGAATCTTCCATCATCGCCTCCGGGTTCACGGAACGGAGATGGATCATCGTCCTGGGTCATAAATAATTGCGCATTTTCGACCAAATCAGCACGCACAGTGTCCAAATACTGACTGACAGCTGGAATCTCAGCGAACGCTAATTTTACCTCGTCAACCGCCTCATCAACCACGATGCCAGCAACTTCACGATTTAAGGCGCGCACCTGATCCCTGCTTTCCTTTTGCCAGCGCGGTACGAGTTTCATTATTTCTGCAAGTTTAGCCTGAAGCTCCGTAAGCTTGGCTTCATAGGAATTTTGCATACTCTCCGGTAGTGCTTTAAATTCTTCAGGCTTCAAAATATTACCCGATGGCGCTGGCACCATTGTCACACCTTGGGTTGTTTTCACCATGGCGACATTCTGAAGGCTGGCCTCTGTCGACAGCTCCTCAAGCGCACGCTCCTGACGATTACGCATAGCAGTATCCACTGCTTCGGTTTGGCTTTGATATTCCTTGCCTTCAAAAAAACTTGGAAGAGCTACCCTCAAATCCTCTATCAGGCGGTCCATCGCCCCGCTCAAAGACAAGCCACGGCCCGGAGGCAACTCGATAGTCATAGGCCGATGCGGGGTTTCAAAATTATAGACATAGATCCAATCAGAGGGTACCGGTCGGTCATGCTGGACCAATTTCAAAAAATCACTCACCGCAATGTGCTTTCCCGATCCAGCAGGTCCAATCACAAACAGATTGTACCCGCGCTCCTTGATAGAGATTGCGAATTTTACGGCGTCCAAAGCGCGTTTTTGCGCAACCAGGCCAGTCAATTCTTTTATTTGAGATGTGTTTTTGAACTTGAGCCGGGATGGGTCGCATCTGCGCCGCAACTGCTCAGGCGTAAGGGGCATACTAACGGGCTGAGAACCATCGTTCATTATCAATCTCCAACAAACATCCACTCTCAATCGCCAGCTCTATTGCCGCAGATGATCGGTTATGTGAAAGCACTTCAGACAAGGGTTTTGATAGGTCATGGCGGTTTGTGTAACATCACGCAAGAGTAGCGATGATTTTGCTTGTCACATTTACCTCAGTGAATTGATTGGACATCAAAGCAATGCAGACAATCAACGGCCTTGACAGAATAGGTGAAGAAAACGCTTTTGCCGTTTTGGCGCGGGCGGAACAACTAAAAGCAGATGGTAAGGATGTGATCAATCTGGGAATTGGCCAGCCGGATTTTCGCACACCAGAACATATAGTTGAAGCCGGCATCAAAGCGCTGCGTGACGGACATCATAGCTATACGCCAGCACCTGGGATATCGGCTCTTCGCGAGGCAGTAGCTAGCGACATAGACCGGCGTTATGCCCTTGAGGTTGATCCTAATCTGGTGCTGATCGTACCTGGCGGAAAAGTCACCATGTATTTAGCAATTATCATGTTCGGCGAACCCGGTGCAGAAATTATATATCCAGATCCCGGCTTTCCAATTTATCAATCAATGATTAATTTCACCGGCGCTACAGCGGTGGCGCTGCCTCTACACGAAGAAAACGGTTTTGCAATTTCGACCGATGATATTTTGGAGCGGCTGAGCGAGCGTACTCGGCTGATTATTCTCAACAGCCCCGGCAACCCGACCGGAGGCGTGACCCCACGAGAGCAATTTGACGCTCTGGCCGACGCACTCGAGGCCCGGCCAGACATCTGCATCCTGTCTGATGAGATTTATGATCAATTCCTCTTTGACGGGCGTGAGCATGTAACTCTTCTTAGCTACCCACAGTTGCGTGATAGATTGATCCTACTCAATGGCTGGTCAAAAACCTATGCAATGACAGGCTGGCGAATTGGCTACGCAATCTGGCCACCAGCATTATTTGATAAGGCTCGAAAATTGGCAGTGAATTGTTACTCCTGCGTCAACGCTTCAGCTCAATGGGCTGGCCTTGCGGCCTTGGAAGGATCGCAAGTGCCAGTCTATGAGATGGTTAAAGAGTTTGATCGGCGACGCCAAGTATTGGTCAACGGACTTAATTCCATAGAAAATATTTCCTGCGAAACACCACATGGCGCATTTTACGCATTTGCTAACATCAGCCAAACCGGCTGGAAGGCCAAGGAGCTTGCCTCCGCTCTTCTTGAACAGCAAGGTGTTGCAACCATTGGCGGACTTGATTTTGGCCCGGAAGGTGAAGGGTTTATTCGCCTTTCCTATGCGAGCAGCGAAGCCAATATCATTGAAGCTTTATCAAGGATCCAGCGGTTCATAACATGATCATTTTTAGAACGAACCAACGTGAGCGGAAATCAGCACCGGGATTGAAGGGTTTTCCTTAAGCCAATGTACCTGAAATAATGCTCAATGCTTTATATGACAGATCAAGTCCCCATGGCCCTATTTGCAGTTCTGGTCATATTTTAATCACAATCGGGCTTTAACTCCGAAGACCAGAGTGCGCGAAGAAGCGGCCACTCAACCGGCACAGCTAAAGTACATAGGCTAAGTTCATCCGGACTTCTCATCCTGTGACGTTCTACCCACCAGACTGTGCAGATAATTTTGCTCCTCAAGCCTCACCAAATAGGAGCTGTAAGCAGCTAAAGTGATGTTAGATCTCACTAAATTTCTTAGGCTTGATGGCTTGTCCGGTTCCAAACCCTGACGTCAAGGACGGTGGGGGCAAGATTACGAGCCATCGGCGCACCCATGATCGCAATTCCAAGGAATGTTTGTTATCTACGCGCTCATTTTACCTCTTATGCGCCTAAGTGGGCGCATTCAGGAACCGGTGTCAAAGCCGTGCCGATTTCAAACCACGAAACAATATTTTTGGCTACCAATTCGCCCATCAGATCGCGAGTGTGAATCGAAGCAGAAGCAACATGGGGCAACAACACAACCCTTCCCGTTTCCATCAATTCAATTGGATGAGCTGGCTCTGTTTCATAGACATCAAGACCGGCAGCAAGAATACTCTGGCTCGACAGCGCTTCAATCAAGGTAAGTTCGTTAACGGTTGATCCACGACCAATATTGATCAAAATACCATCGGGTCCAAGGGCAGCCAGAACTCCGCCATCTACAATGTGATGGGTTGCCGCCCCCCCGGGGGTACTAACGATAAGAATGTCACAGGCTTTCGCCATCGCGGACAAATCATCAAAATATCGATAGGTCACATCATTTTGCCTGTTGCGACCATGATAGATAATCTCAAGGCCAAAACTTTGCGCGCGCCGTGCTATTGCCTTACCAATCCGACCAAGGCCCAATATGCCCACTGTCTTGCCCCGCAAAGTACCCTGGGTAAATGGATAAATGCCCTCGTTCAACCAGCGTCCATCACGCAAATAACGCTCAGCTTGGCCAAGCTCACGCACGGTCATAATCATTAATCCGATTGCAGTATCTGCGACTTCCTCAGTTAAAACATCAGGCGTATTGGTGACCATAATATTTTTTGCAACAGCGGTTTCGACATCAACCACATCATAACCAACACCATAAAATGAAATCAGTTCAAGTTTGGGAAATTTCTCGATAAACACTCGGTTAACCTTGATCGCCGGCCCCACTGCGAGAGCGCGAATATCGGGCGAGATTATGCTGAGTGCGGCATCTGGATCGTTGTCGTCGTATGGTGTGTGGATCACAAATTTTTGGCGTAAAATATCCACCGTCACAGGACGTATAGGCTGAGCCAATAAAATGTCAATACCACTCACTTTCACCTCCGGATCAAGGGTTTCTTTCCTGTTCGTCAAAAATATCCATTTTTAACGTGATCCTCCACGTCAGCTCCGGGGAAATCACAGAGTTGTAATATTTTACTTGTCATTACCATCACCGCCTGATTGCTGATGTACAAACTCCAGATATATTTCCCGCAAGCGCCGGGTAAGCTCACCCGGCTTGCCATCTGCGATGATATGATCATCAACCTGAATTATAGGAAGAACGAATGTCGAGGCACTTGTAAGAAAAGCCTCTCGCGCGCTGTAGGCTTCCTTTAACGAAAAAGAGCGCTCCTCAAGAGAAATATCACGCTCCTTTGCCAAAGCAATCACCGCTTTACGGGTAACGCCAGCTAAAATAAAACTGTTGGTTTTTCGAGTAATGATGGTGTTGTCAGCGTTGACGATAAAGGCATTACTGGAGCCGCCTTCTGTAACCATATTATCCTCTACCATCCACGCTTCGCCCGCTCCTGCTGCGAATGCTGCCTGTTTAGCCATCACCTGCGCCACCAACGCAACCGTTTTTATATCGCGCCGCTTCCAGCGAATATCTGGAACTGAGACCACGCGGATGCCAGTTTTAGCCTCCGGAGTTGACAACAATTCACACTCCTGAGTTAACATCACAAATGACGGGTTCATTCGCTCGGGAAAGTGAAAATATCGATCGCCAAGGCCGCGGGTAATTTGAATATAAATGGTGCCCTCGCGAAGACCATTGCGGCGCACCAGTTCATCTTGGAGAGCAGCTATCTGCGCTAGAGGCATGGGTACAGGGATTGCAATTTCGCCTAAAGACCGCTCCAGGCGGATCATATGACTTTCATTATCTATCAGAGTGCCGTTCACAACAGCCGTCACCTCATAGACACCGTCCGCAAACATGAAGCCGCGATCGAAGACAGATACCTTAGCCTCATGAAGAGGAACAAATTCACCGTTCAGATATGCAACCGACATGACCCTTCTCCTCGCACACTAAATTCATTGAAATCATTGCGACAGTGGAAATGCAAATGCAAATGGAAGCGCCATGCACACCTAGGATTGCTGCCAAGCATAAAATAAACTCATCACAAATCAGCTGCTCACAGAAGTTCAGCTAGTACAAAATATCAATTTGACGACTTGCAGGGATTAGCAACTTCTGCACAATAAGCGGATCTAATTAGCTAGACAGGTAGTTCAATGAACGAGAAAATTTTGTTCACGGTGAACGGCAAGAAGGTTGCAGTCAACGCTGACCCCGACACACCATTACTTTATGTGCTCAGGAACAACCTCGGCCTGAAGGGAACTAAATTTGGCTGCGGAGATGGGCTATGTGGCGCATGTTCGGTAATCCTCGATGGTCGCGCGATATTTTCCTGCGATACACCTGTTTGGTCGGTAGAAGAAAAATACGTGCAAACGATCGAGGGTATAAGTTCGGATAGCGTACCCCATCCGCTACAAACGGCATTGATCGAAGAGCAGGCGGGACAATGCGGGTATTGCCTTGCCGGCATCGTGGTGCGCATCAAGGCACTCTATGACGAAAGCCCCAACGCAAGCCGCGAAGAAATCTTCGCGGCGCTGGAGCGAAATCTTTGCCGATGCGGTACACAGCCGCGAATTTTACGAGCGATAGAAAAATATGCCAGCGCAACTGGCGCAAGAGCTTGACATGAGTAAAAAGAAGCTGCCCGAAGCCGTAGTCGATCATCCAGAAATTCGTCAATGGTTTGCATTCAAGGCCGACGGGCGTGTGACCATGCAATCGGGAAAAGTTGAAATTGGTCAAGGTATTAACACCGCATTTATTCAAATAGCTGCTGATGAGCTCGATGTTAATCCGCAGAGCATCGATCTAGTATCAGGTGACACGCGCTCATCTCCAGATGAAGGCGTGACTGCTGGATCACGCTCGATGCAAACTGGGGGGGTGGCAGTACGTTATGCTGCCTCGGCCGCACGACATGCTCTTTTGCGTGAGGCAGCAAAACTTCTGCAGGCGAACGCTGATAATTTGAGTGTCAAAGATGGACAGATTTTCGTTCACGGCCGCCAGAGTGATCTTACCTATTGGTCATTGGCCACCTCAGTTGATCTTTCACAGAATATTGCCGATTTCACCGCACCAAAAAAACCCGAAGAGCGCACGCTATCCGGCACATCGCTCGCCCGAATCGACCTTCCAGGAAAAATTCTAGGAAAGCATATATTTGTGCATGATCTCGAATTTGACGACATGCTGCATGCGCGCGTTGTCAACCCTCCGCGCCCCTCAGCACGCATTGAGAAGATTGATGAAGCAGCGCTCCGCAATTTGGACAACGTTTTCGATATTGCTCGTGACGGAACGTTTCTCGCGATACTTGCCGAAAATGAGTTTGACGCTGAGCGCGCAACGAAGCTTGCACATCGACACATTACCTGGAGTCATAGCAAGGAAAGGCAGATTGATCCCATAGCTCGGATTAAGGAAGCCAATGCAGAAATCGAGCATGAAGTTGAGAATGGCAACGTCACCCAAGCTGACGGAAAAATATTTTCAACCACTATAACACGACCCTATCTGTCACATGGATCCATCGGGCCGTCCTGCGCGATAGCTAAATGGTGCGCAGGACATCTGACGATTCACTGCCATAGCCAAGGCCCATTTACTCTTAAGCACTCGCTATGCGGTGTGTTCAAACTCGATGAAAGTGCTATCGACGTGGTGCATGTGCAGGGCTCTGGCTGCTATGGCCACAACGGCGCCGATGATGTGGCGCTGGACGCCGCTCTCGCAGCAAAAGCCGCGCCGAACCGGCCTGTGCGCGTTCAGTGGAGCCGCGCGGATGAATTTTCCCGCTCGCCGCTAGCACCCGCAATGATAAGCCATGCTGAGGCTAAAGTTAGATCCGATGGTATGATTTCCTCGTTTGAAATGGAGATTAAGAGCCCACCGCATAGCTCGCGTCCAGGCGGGAAGAAAGCAAATAATCTCCTGGCAGCATCGCATTTATCCGAGCCCATTCCGGTGCCACCTGCGATAGAAAGCCCGCTCTCTATTGGTGGCTCCGCAGATCGAAATTCAGTGCCTACTTACGCGATTCATAATACAAAATCAGCCAAACGCATCATTCGCAATATGCCGTGGCGAACATCCGCTATGCGTGGCCTGGGAGCGGTGGTTAATATCTTCGCCATCGAAACCCTGATGGACGATATCGCGCATGAGTTGAATAAAGACCCTCTGGACTATCGACTTGCACATGCTCAAGACCCGCGCATCGTCAATGTCTTAAAATCTGTTGCGGAGATGGCCGGCTGGCCGAATACCGCCAATGATGGATCAGCTTTTGGGATCGCCTATTCGCGCTACAAGAATATCTCAGCTTATTGTGCGATTATTACTAGAATCGAACTCGATGAGGATATTCGGGTAACCCACGCCTGGGCGGCCTGTGATGCGGGAGAAGCTGTTAATCCCGACGGCATTATCAATCAGATAGAAGGTGGAATGGTACAAAGCACCAGCTGGACCTTGAAGGAGGCCGTATCATTCGATGGTGAAGCTATATCAAGCACGAATTGGGAAAGTTACCCGATCATTAAATTCGCGGAAGTTCCGCTAACCGAGGTCCGCATTATTGATCACCCTACCTTACCACCTCTGGGCGTTGGAGAAGCCGCGCAAGGTCCAATGGCGGCCGCAATAGGCAATGCGGTGTTTGAGGCAAGCGGAGTACGGATCAGAGATCTACCAATCACTCGCGACAAACTGGTTGCGGCCTTAGCCTAACGCGCTCATTGGTACAAATTAACCAGCCCGACTACGGGATTATCCTCATCAATAATAGCAGACGATCTCGCGTGGTACCTAAAACCAGTGCAGTTACCTTAAACCCTACCTAAAGTTCTGATTTTCTGGAGTATAAACCCCGGATATAAACCAAGAAGAACTAATATCGCGGCACACGATACACCAATGTTTCAACGGCACGTCGACATGTATAGACTAAGCCCACAGACAGCGACAACATAACTGTAGGGGTAGTGCTATGGATAGTAACATCTGGGCGGTTTGGTACAATCTAGATCCAACCAACAGAAAGACTCATCTTGATTGGTTACACGGCACTTACTTGCCGAAGATGGTGGGCATGCCAGGCATCGCGTGGGCTGCGAATTACCAAGTGGATGAGGACCAATATAAAGAGCGGCGCGGCGAGTTGGTTCACACATCGGACGACATTCCCCAAGCGACTCAATTCATCTGCCTAATCTGCTCCAGCTCAGCGCATCTGTTTTTCCATGATGACTCGCCAGTTATGGAAGAAAATTTATCAGAGGACGCTCAAAATCATCTGGCAGAGCGTAGGGAATCGCGTTTTGCATTGCTAATCGAAGAGCACGCGATAAACGGTCCTTCCTATGGAACATCCATTCCGTCCGCCGGACCAACACCATCGATCCAGCTTGGTAGCTTTCGCATGAGCACACCTGAACACGACGTGTCCATTGGACAATGGTACGTACGCTATCGTATGCCGGATATCGCGATGACACCTGGCATTGTAAGGATGCGTAAATTCGTAGCAACCGTCGGTTGGTGCCGACATGCCGTACTCTATGAATTTGAATCTGATGATATACGCCAAACCCATGGCATACGCGACCGCACGAAATGGAGTCGATCAATAGTTGACGAGACAGTTCATGCACCCGGATCGCCCCTAATCGGCAAGCGCTTATGGCCGCTGGTGGAGTAAATTTAAACTTGGCAACGACAACACCAACCCTTGATACCAAAAATTGGCAGGCCTTTTCTCCTGCCGGCGATACATTGCGCGATTGGATGAACGAGTATGCCCTTCCCCTTTGGGCAAAATGGTCATGGGATGATAGGCGCGGTGGATTTCGCGAGTGCCTTGGGTTTGATGGCAACCCCTGTACCGAACCGTTCCGACGTCTGTTTGTTCAGGCGCGTCAAATTTATGTTTTTTCTGCCGCACATCTCCTTGGTTGGGACAGATCAGCGATAGCTCTTGCAAACAATGGATTTGATTATCTCACCTCTCACGGGTGGCTTATGTCCGGTGGATGGGCACATAAACTTGATGGTGATGGCTTGGTGATTGATAAGACCCGCGACACTTACGACCACGCGTTTATTCTATTTGCCATGGCATGGTATTATCGCGCCACCGGAGAGAACGACGCTATCGTCTGGGCAGAGCGTACTTTATCGTATCTTGATTCTTCGTTGATTGATCCGGTTCATGGCGGATACCAGGAAAATCTCAACCACGATCTGCCACGCCGTGCAAATCCGCATATGCATCTGCTCGAGGCACTACTCGCGCTTTATGATGCAACTAGCGATATTGCGTATCTCGATCGCGCCAACCGATTGGCAAACCTAATGAAACGGGCATTTTTCGATCAAAGTACCGGCAGCATCGGAGAGTTCTTCCATAAAGACTGGTCTGCGTCGCGCGCGAACGCCGGTCACCACCGCGAGCCAGGCCACCAATTTGAATGGGCCTTTCTTCTTGATAGTCTTGAGGTACGAAGCGGTGAAGACTTCTCAAAAGAAATTCGTGCTTTGGTTAGTTTCACCAATCAATATGGGATAAACACTGCCACTGGCCTTGTACATGATGTGGTCGATGCCGTGGGCCGGCCTATAATAACCAGTCATCACCTATGGTGCCAGAGCGAGGCCATTCGAGCCCGGCTAATGTTAGCATCGCGGGGATTTGATAATCAAATCCAAAAAGCAGTGGAACTTACCAACGCCGTGTTTCATCATCATCTCACACCAGTGATGGAGGGACTATGGCACGGCATGGTGGGCCATGACGGTGTGCCAATAGATGCGGCGGTACCCGCAAGCACACTTTATCATTTGATGACTCTGCACTGGGATATTGAAACACGCGCCAGGTTAGCTGACAAGAAAGCATGATCTCGTCTTCAATTCTCAAAGTTGACCTGAAAATCGATTTAATCTGGCAAAGTTCAATGAAACTCAAAAACTCGTGCCGACCCATTATGACTACCTGCCATTTTCCGGCAAAGTACACATGTGTATCAGCACATTTTTTGAAATGAGCAAGGCTCTTATAATAACTGCACCACTATAGGGAAACAAACGATTTGAATTGACAGAGCAGGTACCACAGAAACAACACTCACTCCCAGAATTCGGCTCTATTTAGATAACCTTCAATTGCAACATTATGATCAAATGCCAGACACACAAATGAATTCTTCCAATACTATTGATGCACTTCTCCAAGTCGTGGGACCTGCTGGCCTTACCCAAGATAAACACATCATCGAACCCTATCTAAAGGACTGGGTAGGTTACACTCAGGGGCATACCCCGGTCATGGTTTCTCCTTCCTCGACCGAGGAGGTTTCGAGCATCATGGGTGTTTGTGCTAATTATGGCGCTGCAATCGTTCCGCAGGGTGGCAACACCAGCTCTGTTGCTGGCGGCGTGCCACATGGAGAGATCTTACTTAGCCTGCGGCGAATGAACCAAATACGCAATATAGACCCGGCAGACTTCACCATCACCGTTGATGCCGGCTGTATTCTAGCCAACGTGCAATCGGCCGCACTCAAGGTTGACCGATTTTTTCCATTAAGCATCGGGTCCGAGGGCTCCTGCACTATAGGTGGAAATGTTTCAACAAACGCCGGTGGAATCTCTGTCCTGCGCTACGGAAATATGCGCGATCTTGTATTGGGTCTTGAGGTGGTGTTACCCGATGGCAGAATCTGGGATGGCCTTCGGCGCTTGCGAAAGGATAATTCTGGCTATGCGATCAAGCACATCTTTATCGGTGCGGAGGGATCTCTTGGAGTTATAACAGGCGTATCTCTGCGCCTTTTTCCTCGACCGCTCGAAACCGCCACAGCATTTGTTGCACTGCACGATCTTGATTCCTGTCTCAGCCTTTTATCAGTTATCCGAGAAACTAGTGGCGATGCGGTATCAAGTTATGAGCTTATCCCCCGTCTCGGTCTAGATATCGCGCTCAAATACGATTCACAGGTGATCGATCCAATCACGCGGAGGCATGAGTGGTATGCGTTGATTGAGTTTTCTGGAACCCGAGCAGATGGATCTACAATTCAGGCGCTTGAAACATCATTGTCAGAAGCATTGCAAAGACATCTAATCAACGATGCCGTAGTGGCCAATTCGGGAGCACAGGCTGATGCGTTGTGGCGCATACGCCGGTCCATCGTGGAATTTCAGCCGCAAGCTGGCGGTGAGATCAAACATGACGTATCTGTACCAATCTCTAAAGTACCCGACTTCATCCGGCGCGCAGGAATTTCAGTCGACAAGGTTGTTCAAGACATTCGTCCGGTTGCCTATGGTCATATTGGTGATGGTAATATCCACTACAACCTTAGCCCTCCCCTTGGCATGACAAGAGCGAGTTTTCTGAAATACACCAATCAATTGCATTCCGCCGTTTATGATGTGGTAGCAGATTTTGATGGTAGTTTTGCCGCTGAGCATGGTGTCGGAATTGTAAAAAAAGATGAGCTAGTGCGGTACCGATCGGATACCGAAGTGGACCTCATGCGCCAGATCAAACATCTGATTGATCCTGAAGGTTTAATGAATCCAGGGAAGGTACTTCATCAAGAAGACTAACTTTTAACCGTCTCAATATTAAAGCTTATCGAATTTTTGAAGGTATTTCGACATGAAAGTATATAATGTTTTTGTAGCAATATCGGTATGCGTACCACTGATAGCATGCGTTGGATCAGGTTTAGAAGCCGAAAAACAACAGACAGTAGGTGTGAGCATGATAGAGCCTAATCTAGAGGATGCTAGTCCAGATGGTGTCACAATACGGTACATTGAGGCATTCACCTTTGGTGGTGCAGCCGCACCAGAAAGCGTTATAAATGCTGCGATTAAACATTGTGCCCAATATGGAAAACAAGCCTTTCATCAAGGTACAGGTCGGGGGATGGTCTACGGCTACACCACCAAAGCTTTTTACAAATGTAGCTAGATGAGACCAAAGTATTCTCCTTTTTAGTCATTGTCAGTTGACAAAACTAATATAACTTAGAACCCCGCCTTTTCCGAAATACTCAGAAGCTATACAAAGCATTTCAGAAGCCAAGATGAGCCCATATGTCAGCTCTTTTATGTTTAAGAAAAGCCAAATATAGTCCGAACTATGGCACTATAAAATTATAAATTTTATTTATTCTGAGGTTTGCATATTTTGTTACCACCACCAATGTAAGTCACAAAATTGTTTGCTGAAATCTACTCCTTGATGGGAAAATTAATGCCACGGGAAAGGAAGCTATGCCAATAAGATCGAGGGATGGGGTAGAAGTTGGTCTACGGCCATAGCCTAACGGATAAATTATGCCATCCGCGATCACCCCACCGAGAACTACTATCATTTGGAAATGCAAATATATGAAAACTACACCCAGTCCGGTGCTAGCTACTAGGTGTCAGAGAACATGAGAATTCGCAACTCAGTCATTTGGGCAATCCTTATCACCGTAGGCGTTGTTGGATGGATTTCCTCTGGTCAATTACTTAGGCAAAGCCCTGACGGGACTTCGGACTCAGCGGGCGATAAGCAAGTTAACGAAACTCTGCAAGCGGTTCGTGTCCACATCAGCCTGGCGGAGAGCCACCAATCTTATCTCCTCATTCGCGGCCTCAGTGAGGCAGATCAACGCGTTGAGTTAAGGGCAGAAACTGCCGGAAGAGTCATCTCCACCCCCCATCTAAAGGGAAGTGATGTCCCGTCAGGATCGGTCTTGTGCCAGATTGATATGGGTGAACGGCAGGCTCAACTTGTCGAGGCTCGTGCGGCAGTCGATCAGGCTAAACTCAACTATGACGCGTCTGTTTCTTTGATGAAGAAAGGGTTTAGCGCCGCAAACGAGACAGCTGCACGCAAGGCTCGCCTCGATGCCTCAATGGCAGCACTCAACCGCGCGGAGATCGACATCGATCGCACCCGGACCCTTGCCCCGTTCGACGGTATTCTGGAGGAACGTAATGCCAAAGTCGGCGTGTGGATTTCAATTGGAGAGATCTGCGCGATGTTGGTTGATCTTGATCCTATCCTGATCGTCGGGCAAGTGTCGGAGCGAGATGTTGGAAAACTCAATCTTGGAATGTTCGCCACCGCTAAATTGATGACGGGTGAGGTGGTTGAGGGCAAGATCGGATATATTGCTGCAAGTGCTGATACGGCAACGCGAACGTTCCGTGTCGAGGTACATGTGGCAAACCCCGACCATAAATCTCGAGCAGGCGTTACCGCACAGATCAAAGTACCACTCTCAGATACCAAAGCACATCGTTTTACGCCTGCCCTGCTCGCGCTGGATGATGCCGGACGTATTGGAGTTCGGGTGATTGATGACAATGACATCGTACATTTCCAGCCCATCAATATTATTGCAGATGGTATCGATGGTATTTGGGTTTCGGGTCTTCCGTCGAAAGTTCGCGTCATTACAGTAGGTCAGGAATATGTGAGGGATGGCGAAAAGGTGAGCACGATCATAGGTGAGACTGATGCGGCAGGGTTTTAATCCATGCTGACCTCAATTCTATCAAGGCCAAGAACGGTCCTTACCATAATGGTCGCGCTGGTGATTGCAGGCCTTTTTTCCTATTTGACTATCCCCAAGGAAGCTAATCCCGATATAGACGTACCAGTGTTTTACGTGTCGATCACTCAAGCCGGTATCAGCCCAGAAGATTCAGAGCGGCTATTGGTTAAGCCGATGGAACCACGACTGCGGGGGCTTAACGGACTCAAAGAGTTCACCGCGATCGCAAGTGAGAACCACGCTGGGATTATTCTCGAGTTTGACATCAATTTTGACAAGAACGCCGCACTTGCCGATGTGCGCGCCAAGGTCGACGAAGCGAGAGCTGACTTACCGAGCGCAGCTGGAGAACCACGCATTCTGGAGACTAATTTCTCACTGATCCCTACTATCATCGTCACACTCTCCGGTGACGTTCCAGAACGCACGCTCTATTCTCATGCCAGACGGCTAAAAGATCAAATCGAGGCAATTTCTTCGGTGCAGAACGCCGACCTCAGTGGGCACCGTGAAGAGCTTTTGGAAATAGTTATTGATCTCGTCAAACTCGATTCATACAGCATTACTCAAGATGAGTTACTGCGAGCGGTTCAGAGAAACAATCAGCTTGTTCCCGCCGGCGCACTCGATACCGGACGAGGTCGGTTTAATGTCAAGGTTCCGGGATTATTTGAGAGTGCCAGCGATGTCTACTCCTTACCCGTAAAAGTAAATAATGATGCGGTGGTAACACTCTCTGATGTCGCGACCATTCGCCGCACATTCAAGGACGCGACTAGCTACTCCAGATTCAATGGCAGCCCGACCATTGCCATTGAAGTAGTCAAGCGCCTTGGCACCAATATCATCGACAACAATGCTCAGGTCAGAGATGTTGTCGAGCGCTTCACCGCGGACTGGCCCGATGCAATCAAGATCGGCTTCACGCTAGATCAGTCCCGATCCATATTTGAAGTTCTAGGTTCACTGCAATCAGCTGTCATGACAGCTGTTGCCCTAGTGATGATTGTTGTTGTGGCCGCGCTTGGCATGCGCTCGGCGATTCTGGTGGGTCTTGCCATACCAACGTCGTTCTTGATTGGATTTTTGCTGATCAACCTATTCAACATGACAGTCAATATGATGGTGATGTTTGGTCTTGTTCTTACTGTCGGCATGCTAGTTGATGGCGCAATTGTCATCGTTGAATACGCTGACAGAAAAATGATCGAAGGGCTGAATCGTCGCGAGGCCTATACTTTTGCTGCCCAGAGGATGATGTGGCCTATTACCTCATCTACCGCCACCACTCTTGTAGCTTTCCTACCGATGCTCCTGTGGCCGGGGGTTCAGGGTGAGTTCATGAGCTTTCTGCCGATCATGGTTATCATCGTTCTCTCAGCAGCGCTTGTGACCGCGATGATTTTCCTACCCACTCTTGGTGGACTGTTCGGCAAGAGCATCCCAATTACAGATAGGGCCACAACGGCACAAACAATCTCCGATTCCTCTAACTTAAATACCGCAGACTTGCGAGGTCTAACCGGTTTTTATATTCGCATACTGGAACAGGTGATCCAGCATCCAGGAAAGGTCATCTCAGTGACCATCTTGGCCGCTTATGTCGTATTCATTGCCTATGGGAAATACAACAATGGTGTGGAGTTTTTCATCAATGAGGAGCCAAAACAGGCACTTATTCTGGTGTCTGCGCGTGGTAATCTTTCAGCTATTGAAACACGAAATCTAGTCCGTGAAGTTGAAGACAAAGTACTTCAGGTACGCGGCATTAAAAACGTTTTCACCACGTCTGGGTTGAGCATTGGCAGAGGTCCACAGGTCGGAAATGTGAGGGATAAACCGGAAGATGCCATCGGTCAGATCATGATCGAACTCGATGATTATGACAAACGCCGAAAAGCCGTTAAAATATTTACCGAAATTCGAGAGAAAACTGCCAATCTTGCCGGCATTCTCGTTGAGATACGCACGATCCAGGGCGGACCAAGTTCAGGCAAAGACATTAGTCTTGAAATCACATCAACCAAACTTGAACTAGCTCAAAATGCTGCCGTGAAAGTGCGGAAATTTTTTGATAGTGAAGTCAATGGCTTGATCTACATTGAAGACACCCGCCCCCTCCCAGGGATTGAATGGCGAATAAATGTCGACCGAGAGGAAGCCGGCCGTTTTGGCACAGATATCGTTTCAGTGGGTGCTATGGTCCAATTGATTACCAGCGGTCTGTTGATCGGCACCTATCGTCCCGATGATGCCGAAGACGAAATCGATATCAGGGTGCGCCTACCGAAAAGTGAGCGCTCTATCGAACAACTCGGACAGATGAATATCTACACAAAAAAAGGGGCCGTGCCACTATCAAATCTGATATTGCGAGAGGCTAAACCTCAAGTCTCCGCAATCACCCGAGTTGAGGGGAAATATGCCTTTTTTATCAAAGCCAATACCGAAGAAGGTATTCTACCCGATGATAAGGTCAAGGAGATCGATAGTTGGCTTAAAGCGCAAAACTGGCCAGATAACCTAGGGTTTAGATTTCGCGGAGCTGACGAGGAACAAAAAAAATCTGGAGTGTTTCTTGCCAAAGCAGCCCTAGGTGCACTTTTCCTGATGTTTGTTATTCTCGTCACCCAGTTCAACAGCTTTTACCAGACAATACTGACTCTCTCGACGGTAATCATGTCGATGCTCGGGGTCTTAATCGGCATGATGGTCACCGGACAGCCGTTCTCCATCATCATGACAGGCACCGGCATCGTCGCGCTTTCCGGTATCGTGGTGAATAACACGATCGTGCTGATGGATACATTCAACAGGTTGCGGGCAAATGGCACGGAGACAATTGATGCGGTCTTGACAACATGTGCACAGAGGGTGCGGCCAATATTGCTTACCACCATTACCACCATTATGGGATTGATCCCGATGGCAACTCAGGTGACAGTTGATTTTTTTAATCGCGACATCTACTTCGGCGGCATCACATCCATGTGGTGGGTTCAGCTATCAACTGCTGTTATGTTTGGCTTGGCATTTTCAACCCTGCTTACGCTCATCATTATTCCGACTATGCTGGTGATGCCCACAATTTATGTGAAGCGTTGGCAAGCGATGCGTGGCCGCTTCACGCTAACAAGATAGTTCTAGCCGGATGTTCCAGCTCTTTCATTTGGCACGATGGGTTCACGTTCCATCCCCGGACTTCCAGGCGTGACTAGGAGTTGGCCTGGATAGATCAGATCGGGATCCATAATCTGATTTGTATTGGCACTGTATATCACCGAATACAGCATTCCCTGACCATAAATATGGCGGGCAATAGTCCATAGATTGTCGCCAGGCTGAATGATAACCTTGCCGCGCTCACGAGCCTGAGCGGCAATGTCTGGCGTTACTGGGCTGAACGGCGCTTGTGCACGGGTTATAACAACACCAGAGGGATCAAGGTGGTCGATCCGTAATTCATGAACGCCAGGCTTAATACTACGCATTGTGCGCAAACTCCAACTGCCTGTCTCATCAGCAGTGACATCGCCTAAGATCTTGTTATCGAGATAGGCACGCACATCCGCCCCAGCTTCGACCTGACCTGCGATGATCACATTTCCAACCTCATCATAATCAACTGAGTCGAAGGTCACCGCCAAGGTCTCAGCGGCCAGAGAATCTGTACGCTGCACTACACGGCTTGCCTTGCCGAGCTGACTCACCACAACCATCGGTGAAGCAGTAGCCGGCGCTGAGAAAGCTTCCATTGTTTCTGATGTGGTTTCGACGGGTTTTTCATTTTGGCGATCTAGCATTTCCACAATGCTGTTATCAATCAGTTTTGCCGGCAGCGATGCAATCTTCTGCTCGACAGAAGCCCGAACAGCTTTCGTACCGGCTACCCCGCTTATATTTTTTTTCCGATCAGATTGTGCCAGTTTTTCTTGTCCGGTTGTTACTATCGTTCCGGCCCCAGCCTGACCACCATCGCTGTCGTCAGCAGACACTTGCGCCTGTTGCATAACTATTGTTGCAAACTGATCTGAACGCACAGTTTCGCCACTTTTGGGAAGAGTTGCCTTCAACGATAACGTCTGAGAGCCGCCTGGGATTTTTTGATCGGGAATAATAACCCATTCTCCACGATCAGATGCCATCGCACGGCCAATGGCTTTATCTCCCACTTGAAGAGTGACCGATGACCCGGGTAAAGCCCGACCAGCCATCACCGCGGTTCCATCTGGATCAACGCTGACCACATCAAATGTCGGCTTATCCTGCTTAGCAGAAGAAACTTGGTTCGCAGCGTTTATTTCAACGCCATATGGGGAGGCCTTGATCTCGCTAACAACCTTGCCCAATGGCGCAAGCTCATCGATCGTTGCGGGCGTGCCACTAGATACATCAACCGCAGCGACATCGCTTTCAACTATGCTATCGCCGCCGCTTGAAACTTCCCCAGTCGACAAACCAATCAGCAATTCACTGTTTTCAACTGAAGGAATTTTCTCTCTGGAGAGCCCCCCAACACTCTGGCTACTATCAGAAGTCCAAGTTCTTTCTTCCCACTCGTAAGCTACGTAAATAATACCAACTAAAATCACGCCCAATATGCTAAGTAACCACGTTCTCATCAACCCGATCCCGAAGTTATAAAATGCAGAGCAAACACCAGAGAATCGTACTGTTTTCTCAGACCTTCTTATATCTCTAGTAGTGTCTGAGAACAAATGTGCATATGAAGCGCGGTAGATTCATCCCGATCACTTCTCTTTTTATCGTTTAGATCAATGTTTGGGTCATTGTTGCAGTTACACTTGACGTAGGTTGATTGGAGTGCCACCTCCAGCTCAATGAAAAAAAAGCAGTGCATCTGTGTCTATTGTGGCACTCAACAGGGCCATAACCCTCAATACGTTGAAAGTGCTACAGTGCTCGGGCGCCTTTTTGTAGAGCAAAACCTCGATCTTGTTTATGGCGGCGCAAGCGTCGGTGTGATGGGCGCGCTTGCGCGTGGTGTTCTTGAGGCAGGCGGTCACGTGACCGGAATCATCCCGCAATTTCTTAACGAACAAGAAAATGTATTCCCCGACATCAGCAAATTGATCATCACCCAGTCCATGCATGAGCGAAAAAATCTGATGTTTAATATGGCGGATGGTTTTGTAGCTTTACCTGGCGGTATAGGTACTTTGGAAGAACTGGTCGAGATGCTTACTTGGCATCAAATCGGACAACACAGAAAGTTGATTGTTCTTGGCAATATTTCTGGGTTTTGGAATCCGTTAATCGAACTTATCGCACATATGAGTAAGAGCGGTTTCATCACAAAAACCACACCGGTCACGTTCGACGTCGCCGAAACACCGCAAGATATTGTTGATAAGCTGTGCAGTAATTTTGCGCAAGTCCAATCCAATTAGAAGATTTGACCTATCAACTGGTAGAGCACTTCAAGGCTGGACACCAATGGACTGAGCACCTGTTTTCAAAAGCTTATAAGTGATGGAATCGGTGAGCGCCTGGAAAGATGCATCGACAATATTAGGCGAGACACCAACCGTGAACCAACGATCTCCGCTAGCATCACTTGATTCGATCAAAACTCGGGTCACAGCCGCCGTACCACCGGTCAAGATGCGCACCTTGTAATCAACAAGCTCAAGATCGGCAATGATACTGTTGTAAATGCCCAAATCCTTGCGTAGGGCTTCATCAAGCGCGTTAACAGGACCATTGCCCTCGCCTACGGACATCATCACTTCACCTCCAACATTGATCTTCACTGTCGCCTCGGAGATTGTTACCTGCTCACCAAGAGCATTATGCCGACGCTCAACCATAATGCGAAAGCTCTCAACCTTGAAATATTCGGGTACAGTGCCAAGAGCTCGGCGAGCCAGGATTTCAAACGATGCCTCGGCGCTTTCATACGCATAGCCGAGAAACTCACGGGCTTTAACGTCTTCCAAAAGCCGAACAATGCGCGGATCGTCCGTCTCAACCTCCACGCCAAGCCGCTCAAGCACCGCCAGTACATTTGACTTACCACCCTGATTGGACACAAGCAGTCGGCGCTGATTTCCCACCTTTTCGGGTGGGACATGTTCGTATGTTTTTGGATCCTTAATAATGGCCGAAGCGTGGATGCCAGCCTTCGTGGCAAAGGCGGATTCTCCAACATACGGTGCCTGACTAAAATGCGAACGATTTAAAATCTCATCCAAGAGTCGGCTGGCATGAGTGAGTTCTCCTAACGACTCAGGTGTCACGCCAATTTCATAAGTTTCGGCAAAATCAGATTTCAGCATCAAGGTTGGGATAAGCGATATCAGATTAGCATTGCCACAGCGCTCGCCAAGACCGTTCAAGGTGCCTTGAACATGACGCACACCAGCGCGAATGGCCGCCAAAGAATTAGCGACCGCGTTGTCAGTATCATTGTGAGTGTGGATGCCAAGATGAGTGCCAGGGATTTCGCGTGCTATATCTGAAACAATCTCTTTGATCTCGTGGGGCAGCGTACCGCCATTTGTATCACACAAGATAACCCACCGCGCGCCAGCGGCATAGGCGCAACGTGCGCATTTCATTGCATAGTCGCGATTGTGCTTATAACCATCAAAGAAATGCTCGCAATCGACCATGGCTTCACGGCCAACAGCAATCGCAGCAGAAATAGAACTATCAATTGATTCCAGGTTTTCATCGAGCGAGCATCCAAGTACTGTCGTTACGTGAAAATCCCAGCTCTTAGCGACATAGCAGATGCCGGACGCATCAGCTGCAAGCAAGCCGGCAACTCCAGAATCGTTCGAAATTGATCGGCCTGGCCGTTTGGTCATACCAAAAGCAATTAGACGCGCTGTGCATAGTTCTGGCGGTGAAGCAAAGAATTCCGTATCGGTTGGGTTCGCGCCGGGATAACCACCTTCAATGTAATCCACTCCAAGACGATCTAACGTTTTGGCGACACGGATTTTATCTTCGAGGGAAAAATCAATGCCTGGCGTTTGCGCACCATCACGCAAGGTGGTGTCGAACAGATACAATCGTTCGCGGCTCATCGGGCTATCTCCCAGGTTGTCCCATCGGGACCGTCTTTCAACACAATACCAGAATCGGCAAGCTCAACTCGGATTCGATCAGCTTCGACAAAGTTTTTGGCCGCACGGGCGGCGTCGCGAGCGTCGACAAGATCCTCGACCGAGGACCCGCCAACGATCAGATCGTTCAGAGGTCGCTCTAATCCAAACCAGCTTCGTGCATCGCCACCAAATAATCCGATTAACTTCGCTGATGACTTAAATTGTTTTTTTAGATCAAGCTGCAGGTCATCAGAAATAGGTCCCTTAATCATCCGATTCATCATATGCAGACGGGAAATCGCCGCTGGTGTATTCAGATCATCACAAAGAAAAGTTCGGAACGCCTCATCAACTGGAGCATCTCCTGCATCTGTCTCGCCAACGAGACTATACCAGCGATCAAGAGTAAGAAGCGCTTCCTGCAAGTGTTTTACCGTCCAATCAATGGGTTGGCGATAATGGGTCATCAACATTGCGAGGCGAAGGGCTTCGCCTGGCCAAGGCCTGCCACCGAATCTATCAGTCTCCAGCAGATCATGAATGGTAACGAAATTACCTACAGATTTCGACATCTTTCGTCCCTCTACCTGAAGGAAGCCGTTATGCATCCAAACTTGCGCCATATGGTCGGTACCATGAGCGCAGCAACTTTGAGCAACTTCATTTTCGTGATGGGGAAACACCAAATCAACTCCACCGCCATGAACATCAAAAGTTTCGCCAAAAAGAGCCGCAGACATGGCCGAGCATTCGATATGCCAACCAGGACGGCCGCGCCCCCACGGGCTATCCCAACCCGGCTCGTCAACGGCGCTTGGCTTCCACAATACAAAGTCCATCGCGTCTTCCTTATAAGGCGCGATTTCAACCCGAGCTCCGGCAATCATCTCATCAGTCGAGCGGCCGGAAAGCCGGCCATATTCACTAAAACTGTTCACCGAAAACAGCACATGCCCATCGGCTGAATATGCATGTTGGCTCGCGACCAACTGTTCGATCATCTTAATCATTTCAGGGATATGCTGTGTCGCGTGCGGCTCCTCACTAGGAGCAAGGCAGCCAAGGGCTGCAATATCAGTATGAAACTGTAACTTGGTTACTTCTGTGACCTGAGCAATAGCTTCATTAAGCGGCAAATACGGGAAATCTTTGCGCGCACGCACAATGATCTTATCGTCGACATCGGTAATATTGCGCGCATAGGTAACATGATCCTCTCCATAGAGATGGCGCAGCAGACGATATAGCATGTCGAATACGATCACCGGACGTGCATTACCAATATGGGCATGGTCATAAACGGTCGGCCCGCACACATACATGCGTACATCATCTATTTTATGCGGTATAAACTCCGCTTTTTTGCGGGTAAGCGTATTGTAGAGCCGCAAGCTCACGTCTAATCCTCCTGCCAACCGGCGGAGCGTTCCCTATCATGATTTCGACTATCGAAAGTTAAGAAAAATGGCATCAACGCCAGCAAATGGCTAGCCGGTGACAATGCTTTCACAAAAGGTCGCTGCTTTGAACATGGCCCGCACAATGGAAAACTGCGGGCGATGCGTCAAGCTGCTTTCGCAGGCGCATCCGACATAAGATTTATGACGATTTGGCTGAGGACACGTCTAAACGTCTCGGTTTGGCTGGTGGCTCTTGCAATAATTAACGATCCTTGAATCGCAATAATGGCATCTTCCGCCCGCCGTCTTGCTTCTTCTGGCTGGAACCCAACATCGACCAACACTCGTGCAATGGCCTCCATCCAATAGGCAACGGCTTCAGAAATTTCCTCATGAAATAGATCACGCGCACCACCCATCGAAAACACATCAATCAGGCAAGCTCCGCGTCCACCATCGTAAAATGTATCCAGGCCACTTACCATACCTTGCAAACGCTCAGCTGGTGGGGCAGTGCCTGCCAGGGGCGCCAGAACCGCTCTAGTAAAATCCCGGCTCGCGCGGTCGAACGCCGCGCGAGCCATATCTGATTTACCGCCCGGGAAATGATGATAGAAGCTCGCCCGACCAAGACCTATACCGTTAGATATCGTGGTCAGGGTAGCGCCGTCATAACCTTCACAGCGGAAGATATCTAACAGTCGGCCGATGATTCTTCGAGGATTTTGACGTGGTGCCATGGTCGAAGGTCGAATCACATCAGTTGTTCAACTTGTAGGCTAGCTTAAACTTATTTGATTGCAATTTAAATCACTTCACTCACCATACCAGAAAATTTTTTACCACTAAAAGATTAGCATCTTATTTTATCCGGTTGATCCGCGTGTCAACCGAGCTACGGCACGGTCTCGGCCGATAAAAGGCAGAAACATCGCAAGCTCTGGTCCTCTCGCCCGTCCTGTCAGCGCCAGGCGAAGCGGAGCAAACAGGCGCCTTCCAGTTCGCTTAGTCTGATCCGACACCGCGCTAGTCCATGCCCGCCATGTGCCGCTATCCCAGGGTTCTTCCGGCAACAGCACAGCAGCCTCCGCACAATATTCAGCCTCAGCATCATCCATCATCGGATCAATCTTATCAGTAGCAACTCGCCACCAATCAGCCGCATCAGCAATACGCGGGCAATTATTGCGCACAGCCAACCAAAATGGCTTACCACCCCCGATCTCTAGTTTTTCCAGCTGATTGGCGACATCCGTATAGTCACGTGATTGCAATAGCTTCCCATTAAGTGAAACCAATTCCTCGACATCAAAACGCGCCGGAGCACGCGACAACTTGGAAAGATCAAAGAGTTCAACCAGCTCATCACCAGATTGAAAGGGTGCCACCGCCTGGGACGACCCAATAGTTGAAACAAGACTGAGAACCGACATGGGTTCAAGTCCGTCTTCACGGAAGTCACGCACAGATTGAGCTCCTAAGCGCTTTGAAAGACGGCTGCCATCGGCCGCAACCAGAAGACTGTGATGAGCAAAATCTGGTGGCTCGGCATCCAAAGCTCGGAATAGCTGGATTTGCGCTGCTGTGTTTGCAACATGATCTTCGCCACGGATGACATCCGTAATACCAAAGTCGATATCATCGATCACACTGGGCAGGGTATAGAGATAACTACCATCTCCGCGTATAAGCACCGGATCGGAAAGGCTAGCACAGTCAATTGACTGTCCACCACGCACACCATCATTCCAGCTCACTATTTCATGATCCAGAAAAAATCGCCAATGGGGGACCCGTCCTTGATTTTCAAAAGCAGCGCGTTCTTTGTCACTAAGTGATAATCCCTCACGGTCATAGACAGGCGGCAGGCCCTTTAGCAGCTGGCGCTTACGCTTACGATCAAGTTCCGCATCAGTTTCGTAGCAAGGATAGAGTTTTCCAACTTGTTGTAATTTTTCAGTCGCGTTTTCATATTCGTTAACACGCCGCGATTGCCGCTCAATACTATCATGTGTGAGTCCAAGCCAAAGTAGATCTTCAACAATCGCCTCGGCATATTCGGCAGTCGAGCGCGCTGCGTCGGTATCATCGAGGCGTAGCACCATGCGGCCATCACCGGACCTGGAAAACAGCCAATTCAATACAGCCGTGCGGACATTGCCGATGTGCAAATACCCGGTTGGACTTGGTGCGAAGCGAACGATGACGGATTTCATTGGTTTATTTACGGATTACCCCTTGTCACGAAACCTATTTGTGATCGGATAACGCCGATCTCTACCAAAATTCCGCAACGAAATTTTGACTCCTGGAGCTGCCTGCCGACGCTTATATTCTGCAATATAGAGCAAATGCTCAATGCGCGCGACTATCTCAAGCTTATGCCCACGCGCAATAATGTCACTGAGCGAGGCCTCTTCCTCTACCAATCCGTGCAGTATGTCATCCAGTTGGTCATAGGGCGGCAGGGAATCCTGATCTGTCTGGTCCTCACGCAGCTCCGCGGTCGGTGCTTTTGTGATAATACGCTCTGGAATAATGTGACCGCTCGGCCCAAGGCAGCCCTTCGGCAGCAACTGATTTCGTAGTTTGGAAAGCTCATAGACTTCGGTTTTATAGAGGTCTTTCAGCGGGTTGAATCCTCCAGCCATATCACCATAAAGCGTGGCATAGCCAACCGACATTTCAGACTTGTTGCCGGTCGTGACCAGAAGCTGGCCAAATTTATTGGACATTGCCATCAAGATAACGCCGCGGCTGCGCGCTTGAATATTTTCCTCGGTCGCATCCGGTTCAATATCACCGAACAGATCATCCAACGCGGAGGTGTAGCTGGAAACAATCCCGCTAATCGAGATTTCATCCAGCCTTACACCCAGTGCTGTCGCACATTCAGCGGCATCTTCAAGGCTATCGCGGCTTGTATATTGCGATGGTAGCATGACGCAGCGCACTTGATCAGCGCCCAATGCATCAACCGACATAGCTAATGTCAGCGCGGAATCTATCCCGCCGGAAAGGCCTACCAATACACCCGGAAAACTATTTTTGATTACATAGTCGCGCAGACCCAGAACGCAGGCGCAATAATTTGCCTGGGCACCATTCACTTCAGCGTCGATCGGCAGCGGTGCACAGCTCCATCCATCGTCTGAACGGGTCCATTTCGTCACCGCAATCTGTTCCACAAAAGCAGGAAGCTGAACCGGCACTGTGCGGTCAGATCCAAGAACGAACGATGCACCATCAAACACGAGTTCATCCT
>Ga0302127_10000274_pt1 | contig 27416 bp, 24 predicted proteins | sample CB4_SCM_MG_FD_204452 | JGI IMG/M metagenome (GOLD analysis project Ga0302127, IMG submission 204452) | Marine microbial communities from Western Arctic Ocean, Canada - CB4_SCM | ecosystem: Environmental > Aquatic > Marine > Oceanic | place: Canada: Western Arctic Ocean | collected 2017-09-24
CGCTGTCCATGCTGACTAGTGGGCGACCGACGCCTTGGAAAGACGCGGGAGAACTTTAGATCGCCTTATTGGTGACCAACCGTCAAACTCTCAGACACGGTCTTACAACCTTTCTAACGTGATGCCGATCGGTGCAACGACCCAGCCAGAATCTTTTAAAAGCGCAACCAGACGAGAGAACAATCATGCCGTTACTATTTCTTATTTTAACCCTCATGACATCCCCGGCCCAGGCAAGTCCTGAGTTCATTCAATTGGACCCAGTGCGATCCAAGACGCAACCTTTTTCTGATGCCGTTGTCATCGGCGACCTGATGATTTTATCCGGTCAGATCGGGACCGATGCATCAGACCAACTTGTCAAAGGTGGTCTCGTTGCTGAAACCCGCCAAATTTTCTCGAACATGCAAGCGGTCCTGACGACTCGAAACTTAAACCTGACGCATATCGTCAAGTGCACCGTTATGATGGACGACATCAGTCAATGGGGTGCATTCAATCAGGTTTACGTGAGCTATTTTAACGGACCAAAACCGGCTCGCTCAGCCTTTGGCGCCAATGGCCTGGCATTAGGTGCGCAGCTTGAATTGGAGTGCTGGGCCAGGGTTCCAAAAGAATCCGAAGAGACGGGTTCTATATCGTCGTTAGATCGACTGCTAAAGATCATCGAGGCATGGTTTTAATTCTGATGCGGACCATAACCAGAACCCGAGGTGCTCCCGGATCGAATGACATCAAAGGCCCGCCAACAGCACAGCTTGCACCAGGCAAAGGGTCGCAAACCCAAGCTTGATGTAGCATGATCGAGGTCTTAAACATCAGCGGCTCCTAAGGCATTTAGGTGCGTCAATGAGCTTTATAGGTTGCAGCAGTGAACAGACCCTTAATCGTTTCGGCCTACCTCATCAAATTTGGCCTATCGCCTCAAAAAAGATGATGACCCCTACGTTCGGCGCGCTCACCAGTACGAATAACCAGTGCGTCAGCAACAAGACCCGCACAACCCTTGATGCCGCAATCCAATTGCCCATCGAAGGCGGGACTGCTGCGCTTTATTGGGCTCATCGAAAATGACTTACCTTAGACCGCACACACGCATCAAAGACACCACCAGAAGTCCTTTGCTGTGAGCGCGTACCAAGCGGTTATACACGAATCTAGAAAGCTATTTCGATTGGCGTTGCCACTCATGGGCGCACAACTTGCCCAAATGGGCATGGGCGTCGCCGATACCATCATGGCGGGCCAATACAGCGCGATCGATCTAGCCGGCGTTGCGCTCGGCAGCAGTGTGCTTTGGCCCGTTATGTTATTGTTCATGGGTTGCATCCAAGCCGTGACACCAACGGTGTCCCAACTTAATGGCGCCAAGCGATACCTGGAAATTGGCGAGGTGATCCGACAGGGTTTATGGATGGCGGTCTTCGGCGGCTTGGCGGCCGCCTTAATTCTTAACGTGATCGGTCCAATCTACGAGCTACTCGATGTCGAGGAATCTTCTGCCCAGATTTCCATTGAGTATCTGAAAATGTGCTCGCTGGGTATTCCCGCACTGATGTGCTTTTTTGCGTTGCGCTTTCTTGCCGATGGTATGGGCTATACCCGGCCAGCACTGCTCATCGCAGTTTCCGCGCTGATTTTAAAGATCCCTCTCAACTATGCCTTGATATACGGCGCATTTGGATTGCCCGAAATGGGGGGCGTTGGCTGCGGCGTCGCCCAAGCGATCATCATGTGGCTGCAACTGCTCTTGGTCATCTTTGTCGTAACAAGACGTCGGTTCAACAAAACCCAATGGCTACGCCGAATCACTTGGCCGGATTGGCTGCGAATTAAAAGCCTGCTGCGGGTCGGCTTACCCATTGGCGCCACGATTTTTGCGGAAATGGGTTTGTTTGCCTTCACGACGTTGCTGCTCGGGCGCTATGGCCCAGAGGTGGTCGCCGCGCACAACATTTCCATGAATATAAATGCGGTTCTTTTCATGCCGCCCATGGCGTTGGGCATGGCGGCCACTATCCGCATTGGTTACCGCATTGGTGAAGGTCAGGCTGTGGAAGCGCGCTCAACAGCCGCGATCGCGATCTTTAGCAGCTTGTTACTCGCGATTTTCGGCGCGCTACTGATTTATCTGTTCCGGGATCCGATGATCCAGCTCTACACCGAGGAACAAAGTGTGGTGCAACTTGCCCGACAACTGCTCATGTTTGTGGTGTTCTTTTTAATCTTTGATGCGACCCAATCCACCGCTATTGGTACATTAAGGGGTTATAAGGATACCCAAGTGCCCATGAAAATCGCGCTGGTGAGTTACTGGGTTATTGGCTTACCGCTGGGTTGCATCCTTGGATTCGGCTGGCTCGGGCCACCGCTTGAGGTCTACGGATTTTGGATTGGCCTGGCGACCGGCGTCGGCTGCGCATCGATTTTATTGTGTTATCGCTTATTTATGCTGAGCGGTAACCCAACCTTGATCCGGTCCTTATCACCCACAACAGACCCTGAGGGAGTAACCTGATCCCGGCTCACCAAGGCTCAAAATTCTTGAGCCACAGACGCCCGCCTCGCCCTGGGTATGGATTAAACGCACTAAACCCGAGCAGTCGCTTAACCCGCTCAGATCGTGACTGAACCTGATCATTGGAATAAATTTGACTGCCCGCCTCTTCTGGCGTCAGCCAACCAACCACAAAGCTCAAATGCAGCGCCCAACGCCAGCGATCTTCGGTGAGATTTTCACCACCACCATGAATCACCTTCCCGCTATAAATCAGGGCATCACCGGCAGCAAGTTCGGCCGGCTCGGTCTCGCTCGGCTGGCCCACCCGCTCGTAGTCCGGCCAGAGATGGCTACCCGGAATCACTCGCGTCGCACCCACCGAGGCATCCACATCATCCAGCGCAAGGATCATACTAAGGGTGAGTTCCGGACAATCAGGCCAGCCGCGCTGCATCACATTCGACCAGTTATCACCATCGCGGTGCAGTGTTTGCGCCGGCTCGCCTGGACCAATGATCATCGCCTGGCAGGTGTTCATCCAATACTGATTACCACTGCCTTTGAGCCGTTCATCGGCAAGTGCGCCTAAGACCTCATCTTCCAATAAGTCAAAAAAAACGTCGGAAATCAGACCAATACCCGTAAATCGTTTGGTGTTCGCGCCATGAAACGCTTGCCAATAGCGCGGCCCACCTTCAGCTCCAGCCGCGCGTTTTCCTGCCTCAACCCGAATTGCAGCTCTTAACGAATTGCGTGACGGTTGGTCGAGCATCCCTTCTACAATCACCGCGCCGTGATCAGAAAGGCAGGCAACCAACTCGGAAATGACGGTAGTTTTAGGAAATCGGTTCATCATTCACTCCATCAGTAAACTCAACCACATCATCATATCCTGGAAAATTGCGCTATTCTGTCGAGGTTCCGACTGGTGCGATAAAGCCGAACAATCGCGAACAGCGCAACAAACGCCACCCCACATCCTAGCCCAATCCAAAAGCCCAGCACACCGAGGTTCCAACCCATGAGCCCCCAACCTAAAATCGTGCCGACTGGCAGCGCAATAACCCAGTAGCCAATGATAGAAATGATCATGGGGTACCTCGTGTCTTTGTAACCGCGCAGCGCCCCAATCATGGTCGCCTGGGTGCAATCAAAAAACTGATAGGCCGCCACAATCAATAGCACCTCGGCGGTTAACGCCAAAACGGCCGGATCCGAGGTATAAATTCTGGGCAAGACATCGCGTCCCAAGACTAGGATCAGGCTGGCTAAAAAGGCATAGGTGGCGGAAATCAAAACACTCAACCGAGCAACTTTTGCTGCTCGATCATAGTCCTTGGCGCCAACATGATACCCAACTCGAATACTGGCGGCCGACCCAAGCGCCATCGGAATCACGAACACAAACCAATTTAGATTACCGCCAATGGTATTGGCGCCAATCGCGGCGATACCGATAGAACCCACCAACAAGCTCACCAGCGAAAAAACCGTCATTTCAAGAAACATGGTAAACCCAATTGGCACCCCAACCTGCAAGATGCTTTTGATCGTCGCTAATTTCGGTTTTAAAATACGATCGAAGAGTCCGGTATTTCGGAGCCACGGTCGCCGAATCACCAGTAACATCACAGCAAGCTCAAACCACATCGTTATAGCGGTAGCCCATCCGCAGCCTTCGCCACCCAGTTCCGGGGCGCCATATAAGCCATAAATCAGCACATAATTCAGTCCCGCATTGATTGGCAGCGTTGTCCCGGCGATCAGCATCGGCAGCAGGGTCTGACCCAGCCCTTCGCACGCGTAGCGAAGCGTGACGTAAAGCATGACCGCAGGACATCCCCAAGAGGCGGCTTTTAGGTACGCCATCGCGATCGACACAGCCTCTGGCGCCACATCAAATAGAATTAATAACGGCTCTGAAATGCGGACCAGTAAAAACAATATGACGCCAAAAAAAATCGCGACCCAAATGCCTTGTTGAATCAGCGCCCCGACCGCTAGACGACGCCCTCCGCCCACATGCTGTGAGACCATCGGTGTCAGCGCCGTTAACACCCCAGCAAACAACATAAAAAGTGGCCAGAGAATCACCCCGCCAATTGCAACACCTGCCAGGTCTAACGAGCTATATTGCCCCGACATCGCAGTATCGACGAAGCCCATGCCCATAATAAAAAACTGGGTCGCAATCATGGGTGCAGACAACCGCAATAAGACGTTTAACTCGCTCTTCATAATAGATCTCTTTCGATACGGGTCCGTCTGGTTTGATCCCGTCTAAATCTGTCGAGTCAGCAGCCCAGCCTGACTCATAGAAATTGACCCATCACGGTGATTCAATTCAGGAGGTTGTACCGGTAAACGCCAACCCGCGAACAACCATTACATTCTTTGCGTTGATTTCAAAACTGCTACATTATGGGCTACGCAGAAATAGGAGTCGAACATGTCAGGACCACTCAGTGGTATCAAAATCGTGGATTTAACGACGGTTATCTCGGGCCCTTCTGCCACCATGCTGCTGGCAGATCAAGGTGCCGATATCATTAAAGTGGAATCGATTTCGGCCCCCGATCATGCTCGAGGGGCAGGCGTTAGCACCCATCAATTTACATCGGTATTTTTGAACAACAACCGTAATAAAAAAGCCCTCGCGCTCGACCTCAAAGACCCCAGAGGCAAAGCGGCTTTGCTTGCGGTCTGCCGAGATGCGGATGTTGTTATTCAGAATTTCAGGCCCGGCGTTGTTGAACGGCTCGGCGTTGGCGAGGATGACATCCGACCGCTCAACCCAGAAGTCATTTATGTGTCGATTTCGGGCTTTGGAGAGACTGGTCCTCTGGCGCACAAGCCGGTTTACGATCCCATCATTCAAGCCGTCAGTGGACTGGCCACCATTCAAGCAGGATCAGATGAACTCAGACCAAGACTCATTCGCACCATCTTGCCCGACAAACTCACCGGGGTTGTCACCGCTCAAGCGGTAACGAGCGCGCTCTTTCATAAGCTCAAAACAGGCAAAGGCCAACACGTTCGCGTCTCGATGCTGGATGCCGTTGTGAACTTCCTCTGGTCCTCTGATATGGGTGGCCAGACTTTTGTAGGCCAAAACATCAGCCAACAACGCGCCGCCACCTTCATCGACCTCATTTACGAAACGAAGACCGGTTATATCTCGGTTTCCGCCATGGCCAACAAGCAATGGCTGGCATTGTGCGATGCGGTGGGGCATCCCGAATGGAAAGAAGACGCGCGCTTTAAAACACCCACTTTACGGGACTTAAATGCCAACGAGCGATTAGAAATGACCCAAGAGGCGCTGCTGAGCCGAAGCGCCGAGGAATGGTTAGACCTGCTGGAAACAGCCGGCGTGCCCTGTGCGCCGGTACTGACTCGAAACCAAATGGTTGAGCACCCTCAGATTCTCGCAAACGATCTGCTATTTTTAAGCCAACACCCTGTCGCCGGTGAGATTCGCCAAGCCCGGCCTGCGGCAAGATTCTCAGAGACACCCTCGGAGCAGCGTTTACCCGCGCCGAAGCATGGTGAACACACTCGCGAGATTTTACGCGCTGCCGGCATGACCATCGACGAGGTGGACGACCTGCTCGCTGCCGGCGCCGTTTATGCCAGTGACTGACCCGGACGGTTGCGAGTCCTGGGCCAAGAATACTGATCGAGGACCTGGCACTGGCAGACACCCCTGGCAGTCATTTGATGCCCAATGGCTTATCGCTCAGGGCTGTTTTCGCTCAGGGCTGTTTTCGCTCAGGCCTGTTTTCGCTCAGGGCTGTTTTCGCTCAGGGCTGTTTTCGCTCAGGCCTGTTCTCGCTCAGGGCTGTTCTCGCTCAGGGCTTTTCTCGCTCACGGCTGTTTCCAATAGCAGATTCAGCTCAGGCAACCGCACCCACACCGTTATTGACCTTTAAATTCTGGGGATCGTTTGACCTTAAAGGCAGCCCGCCCCTCAGCACCGTCCTCAGAGTCGCGCACCCGAAGCAATGAATCTCTGGCGAGCGCTGCCAATTCAGCGGGCCCTTTGGGGAGCGTTTGATTCACAAAATTTTTGATGGTCTGTACCACAAGCGGGGCGCTGCGCTCTAAAATTCTTGCGTACGCCAGCGCTGCGTTTAATTGCTCGCCAACGGGCACCACCCGATTCACCATCCCGACATCAAAGGCCCGCTGTGCATCGAGGTCCTGACCCAGCAACATGAATTCCATCGCAACTTTATGGGGCACCCGGGTGGCGCAGCTAGCGATTAACCCCCCAGTGAACCCAACTTGTGCTTCGGGATATCGAAACCGAGTATCGCTCGCGGCAACCACCAAATCGCACATCTGAACTAAGATATAAGCGCCCCCCACACAGAAGCCCTGCACCGCTGCAATGATCGGCTTGTCTAATTGAACGCCAACCGAGGGCACTGCCTGCCACATTTCCTTTGGCGGATGCTTGATATCTGCCCCAACTGAAAAAGCACGTTCACCCGCCGCGCATAAAATAGCGCATCGAGCCTGATCATCGTCCCGAAACCGGATCCAGGCGGCTCTGAGACCCTGAACAACCGTTTCATCAAGCGCGTTGAGTTGCTCCGGACGGTTAATTCGGATGATCGCCGTTTGCTGATCCATTTCGTAAGTTACAACCATGAACAATGTCCTTATTATGTGGTTAAAACGTTAACCCTATGACCACGTCAAATCCTGAGAATGCGCGGGCAAACGACTTTAGGGACAACCCTCATCTTTGGTTTCAGATTCTGCCTTATCATCAAATAACAGAATCAGCACGGAGTAAATGCCGACTATTGGCGGAAAATTGATTTTGCAAGAACGTCATTTGATCACCCAGTATGCGACCGCTATGGGTCAGGGCCAGATACTCGGCGTGATTGGGTCGATATGGCAATGCCAGCAAAGATAACGACGACTCTGCCAGCAAACGATTGCCCTTTCGAGTGTTACAGCGCTTGCAAGCCGTCACCACGTTCATCCATTCGTCCTGCCCACCTCGAGAAACCGGATGGACATGATCCCGACTCAGCTCGCTGGCCAGGAAGCCAAGTCCACAATACAGGCAACGATAATGGTCCCGTCTAAACAGCGTGGCATTAGACAGGGCCGCTTTACTGTCCATTGACACCACTCGGCCCCTGCAAGCCAGCACGCTGGTTAGGGCCAGAACAGTACGCTGCCCTGTTTTCGAGTAGCCACCTCGAACAACCTTTAAGGTCTCACCAAACGTCCAACTCACCAGGTCACGCGCATGCAACGATACCGCCTCTTGCCAACTTAGCCAGGACAGCGGCATCCCAGCAGTATTGATCCTCAAGATCCAATCGCTCATCCGGGGACTCCTTTAAAAAGGTCGATTGACTCACGCTGATATGAGACCCAATGGGCGAATCACTGGGTGACGGAACCCATTGGGAAACCTTGCTTGCCATCTGATCATAGCCTTGCTGATGATTATTTCAAGACTTGACCCTACTTTTGGTTACCTCATTTCTGTCGGATCAAAGTGCGTTTTATCGATTTAACCAGACCCTAATCTCCCTTAAACTAGCGCAAGCTATAATATCCTCACGTTCAAGAGCCCGAATCGATGACGCCCCCCTTGCCAGACAACCCAGAATCAGAGCATCAAGACATTGATCGCGTTTACGCAGAGACCAAAGCAACCGTCATGCCATTTGAGTTCAATCATCAGGTCGCCCAAGTTTTCGACGATATGATTTCTCGTTCGGTACCGGGCTATGAACTCTGCCATGAGGTGATGGCGCTGATAACCAAACGCTACGCCCAAGCCGGCAGCTTATTATTTGACTTGGGCTGCTCATCAGGCACCTCGACAAAAGTACTGGCCGATTTTTCCCCGAGCAATTGCAAGGTCATTGGGGTCGACAACTCACAACCGATGATTGACCGATGCCAAGGCACCTTACAGGACCTCATCCAAACCCAACGCGTTGCGCTCAGCTGCCAAGATATACGCGATACCGACCTAACCGGGGCCTCGATCATCGTGCTCAACTACACGCTTCAGTTTCTGCCGCTGGCCATACGCGATCAATTGATGGCCCGAATTTATCAAGCCTTATTGCCCGGGGGCATCGTATTCATTGCTGAAAAAATCGTTGACCCCAATCTAGATCAGCAAGTTGCCGTCAACGACCTGCATCTCGATTTCAAACGGCAACAAGGCTATAGCGAACTCGAAATCGCCCAAAAACGATCGGCGCTCGAGGCCGTTTTAATACCCGAGACAGAATTGGATCACCATCAGCGCTTGCGGCAATGCGGCTTTGAGATCCCTCAAACCCTCACCCGGGCGCTGAACTTCATCGCGTTTATGGGCCAAAAACCAAGATCGCCCACGTTGATGCCATCCAATCGTCCGGGACCGGATAACCCGTGAGCCCAAGATGACCCTGAAGATGTTTGATCGTTTTTTCGAACTCACCCAGCACGAGGCACTTTGCAACGACCACGATTTACTCAGAACGCGGATGCAAGAACGGCTGCTCCTTCGCCCCCATGGCCGCAGCGATGATTGGGACGATATCCTCAAAGCCTTACCCATGACGGGCCAGGTCCGGGCTGAATTCAACCGTCCCAGCATTCGATTTAGCCGTCAAAGTGCGATTGACCTGTTGGCGCTCGAGCGGCAACTCCTTGCCCTTACGCCTTGGCGCAAGGGCCCGTTTAACCTGTTCGGGCTCGACCTAGATACCGAATGGCGATCGGATTGGAAATGGGCTCGATTGCAAAACAAGATTCAACCGCTTGCGGGAAAAGCCGTTTTGGATATCGGTTGCGGCAACGGTTACTACCTTTATCGGATGTTGGGTGATGGCGCGCGACTGGCCCTTGGCATTGATCCCACCCGCTTGTTTTGTTATCAGTTTCAAGCGCTTCAATTACTTCAAGGGCCTAACAATGCCGCCATGCTGCCCCTAATCGATGAAGACCTCCCCGCCAATAGCTTTTTCGACACTGTTTTTTCAATGGGCGTGCTCTATCACCGCCGAGACCCCATTGCCCATCTGAACCGCTGCAAGCATGCACTCGCGCCTGGGGGTGAATTGGTGCTTGAAACCCTGATTATTCGCGATGCCAACGAGGCAGTACTCCGGCCTGACCCACGCTACGCTCAAATGCGCAATGTTTGGGAAGTGCCCAGTCTGGATCGATTACGATCGCAACTCGAGCAGGCAGGCTTTGACACGCTGCGCGTTCTGGATGTCACCCAAACCAGCGTGCTTGAGCAACGCCAAACCCACTGGATGCAATTTCAATCCCTGGCGGATTTTCTCGACCCCGAGGATCCAAACCTCACGATCGAGGGTTACCCGGCGCCCTTGCGCGCCATTGTGTCGGCGCGCAGACCGCAGTGACAGGGCCTCACAGGGCCTTAAGCAAAATCCAGGAGTTCGGTAAAGCCAGAAGGGGCGTGTGGTCCGATCACCAACTGCTCCAACACACCCTGACCGTGTTCCTCGCCCTTTGAGGTCGTCAGGACTGCCTCGCACATTGCTTGCACATGGATATTATCAGGACTGACCTCACTCAAGGCATAGCGCTCACGAATGACCGATAGGTCACCGTGGTACCCGCCATGGCGATGCGTCGGATGACCATAACCTAGGCCCGTCATATAAAAGTTCCATTTTGGTCGCAGCTCAATGTGATAGGTCTCGCCATCAGGGGCGGTCATATGGATCCGCGCACTTTTTGCGAACCGAGTCCCTGGCTCATAATCTTGTTCATAACCAAAGTGCTTCATTTTAATTTCAGGACCACCCGGGGTTTTCGGAATCAAAACCGCATTTTCATTCCAGGCTTCCCCTGCGCCGTCCTGGTTGACGAAATAATGAATACTAAAGTCTTTAAAATTTAAAGGCGCCCAAATCCAATAGAATTGAAACCCTGACGCGGCCGGGTTGGGTTGCACGTCAGGCGCACCAATATTCCGGATGCCCCAAGAGCGATCCCGAGTGCCCTGAAACGCCGTGGGGGAAATCGCCACCGCCACGCCCGCGACCTTTAAAGACCCTGACCAAGTACCGTTTTGCATCATTCGAGTCAAATCCATACCGAGCTGAGACCCAGTACGACGAACAAACCTCGGTTCTTCATGAGGCGGAATAAAAGCCGTAAACACCAGATCGCACAGGAGCCCTGATTCAGCATCATTGCAACGAATTCGCAACTGCTCTAAGGGCTTTTCAACCTCGAGTTTCAAAGGTCCAATCTCGGTGCTTAATCGCTCAAGGCTCATGGTCTTTGACGCAATCACATTGTGCTGTTCACCGCCGATGACAATCGAAAAAGCCCCATCCATCACATCGACATAAGGATAAACGCCGAGCGCAAAGGCAAAGAAAATCGAGCCGTCGGCGTTATATCCATTAAAAAAATAACGATCGTAAAAGTTACGATTACCGCCGACATAAGCAATCGGCTCTGGGGTTTGGTGCAACGGGTAGTCATCGCCTTTGGTTAACATAGTGCGCTCCTCGGATGCTCAAACCAACAGAGTGCATTGAAAACCCCAATAGGTCAAAAGACTTAGCAACCGCCGACTTTGATTGATATGATTCAGCCTTTGCCACTGCGAGACTTCCCTTATGATCAGCCTGCTGGGTATCGCTCTGTTCCCTTTGATCGCCTATTTGATGTCGACGAACCGGCAGGCTATTTCACCCAGAACGGTTTTAGGCGCCTTTGCACTGCAGGCCGGGCTCGGCGGACTGATTCTTTATGTGCCCCTCGGCAAAGATTTACTGACAGCGCTTGCTGACAAGGTCGTGGTTCTTCTTGGGTATTCGAAAGCGGGCATTGATTTCCTGTTTGGCAGCTTAGCCGCCGAAGACGCAGGCTTCGTTTTTGCGATCAATGTTTTGCCCGTGATCATTTTCTTCTCGTCACTGATTGCTGTTTTGTACTACCTCAATGTCATGCAATGGATGATCAAACTGATCGGCGGCGCGCTGCGAAAATTGCTTAAAACCAGTCACACCGAATCAATGGCATCCGCCGCAAACATCTTCATTGGTCAGACCGAAGCGCCGTTGGTGGTGCGCCCGTATATCGCGTCCATGACGAAATCAGAATTATTTGCCGTGATGGTGGGCGGACTTGCCTCGATCGCAGGCTCCGTCATGGCAGGCTACGCAGCCCTCGGTATCGAAATGAAGTATCTCTTGGCAGCGAGTTTTATGGCCGCCCCGGGCGGTCTGATGATGGCGAAGATTATGGTGCCCGAAACCGACACACCAACGGATCCCAGTGATGAACTCGACGACGAGATGCATCATTACGTTAATATCTTCGATGCAGCGGCCAGCGGCGCCATGACGGGCCTTCAAATGGCGATGGCGGTCGGCGCCATGCTGCTCGCCTTCATAGCCCTCATTGCCGCGCTCAACGGAATGCTGGGTTGGGCCGCGGCTTTAATCGGATATGAATCGGTAACCATCGAATTAATCTTGGGGTATCTCTTTCAACCGATCGCATTCTTACTGGGCGTCCCTTGGGCTGAGGCCAATATAGCGGGCGGCTTGATTGGACAGAAATTGGTTCTGAATGAATTTGTGGCCTACATTGCTTACTTAGATGTTGCGAGCGCTTTGTCACCCATCACCCAGGCCATTGTGGTTTTTGCGCTCTGTGGATTTGCTAACTTTTCATCCATTGCCATTTTGCTCGGCGGCCTCGGCGCACTTGCGCCAAGCCGGCGGGATGACATTTCTCGCCTGGGTCTTCGAGCCTTGCTCACGGCCACCTTGGCAAACTTGATGAGTGCCGCGCTCGCGGGTTTCTTCCTGTCGTTTCAATAAGTCTCAACGCATCATGACAAAACGAACCTTACCCACCATTTCTTTACTGGCAGCCGATAGCGATCAAGCCTTTGTTCGTTCGCTTCATGAATACGGGTTTGCCGCACTGACCGATCATCCCCTTGAGATGGCCCGGGTTCATAAAATCTATCAAGACTGGCAGGCCTTTTTTAACAGTGATGCAAAATTTCCGTTTCAATTTAACAAAGAGACCCAAGACGGCTACTTTGGTTTAGCCGATGCTGAATCAGCAAAAGGCAGTGAAGTGCAAGACTTCAAAGAGTATTTTCATTTTTACCCCTCGGGCCAATGCCCAAGCGATTTAAGAGATGACCTGCTCACCTACTACCAGGCAGCCGAAGACTTCGCTAAGACCTTGCTGATCTGGGTTGAACGCCATTCCCCTTTGACGGTGTCGGCCGGCTATCTCGAGCCATTATCGAGCATGATCGACGCCAGTCGGTCTAGCTTGTTGCGGATACTGCATTATCCAGCCGTTCGTGCCGGTATGGATTTACCGCGGGCCAGCGCCCACGAAGACATCAATTTATTGACGATTCTGCCCGCATCAAACGGACCAGGCCTCGAGATCCTTGCAAGAAATGGCGAGTGGCTGCAGATCGAAGACCGTGATGACCAAGTGCTGGTGAACACCGGCGACATGCTGACCGAGGCCTCAAATGGCTACTTTCCGTCAACGACCCACCGCGTGGCCTCAGAAAATCCTGACCTTGACGCCCCGAGCCGAATGTCGATGCCTTTATTCTTGCACCCTCGCCCCGATGTCCGGTTGTCTAGCCGCTATTCTGCTGGCGACTATCTGCACGAGCGGCTACTAGAGCTCGGTGTCATCGACCCCTAGCCGCCTTAATGCCCCCTGACCCGCGCCCATTCAACAACAGCCTCTGGGAACATGGGTCTGGCAATGTAATAACCTTGAATCAGATCAACACCCAAGGCTCGACACAGCGCTAAATCCGCTTCATCCTCCACCCCTTCGGCAACAGAACTCATCCCGAGGCGCCGCGCCAAGTCAACGCTCGACTCAAAGATGGCTTTTGCTGAAGGTTTGGCATGCGCGCCATTCACGAAGGCCCGATCTATTTTAAGCTCGGTAAACGGAAACCGCCTGAGCTGCTCCATCGAAGAAAAGCCGGTACCAAAATCATCAATTGAGATGCCGCAACCTTTTAAGCGCATCCGCGTTAACGACGACATCACGCTGGCGACATCTTCCGGCAACTTACTTTCAGTCACTTCTAAAATAACCAGCTCCGCCGGCACCGACGTGGCCGTCAGCGCGTCATCTAAAACGCTCACGACGCTCGGTTCTGTCAAATCACTCACAGAAAAGTTACAAGACACTTTCCAGCGATAGCCCAGACCACACCACTGACTGAGTTGATTCATCGCGATCCTAAAGATGGCCTGAGTCAGCTCAAACATCAGTCCGCTCCGTTCAGCAACAGGTACCACAGCCCCCGGCCCAAGCAGTTGCCCCTCTGGGGTCTCCCACCGGAGCAGCGCCTCAACCCCAATCATATCCAGCGACACCGCATCCACTTTAGGCTGATAAACCAATCGAATGGCGCCCGCGGTAATGCCCGTTCGAATTTCTGCCTCAGACAATTCAGATTGGACTGAGGCTTGGGTTGCAGGTGCCGTCTTGAGCTCAACGCGCTGCAGTAAGGTTTCAATTTTTGATCGATCGATTGGCTTGGATATTGACCCGAGAACGCGAATACCAAGGTCTCTGGCCAGATCTTCGGCAACTTCCAGCAATCGGTGGTCCTCACCGCTAAAAAAGATCAATGCTGGATTCAGGGCATGATCGGCAAGAACATTGAGAAACTCAATGCCATCCATACCCGGCATGTTCAGATCGAGAATCAGGAGGTCCCAAGGTTCAGCAAGCCTAGCTTCCGCGCCACGCCCATCCGCCGCTGACGCAACGTCAGTAATTCCCAACAGGTTAAGCACCTTCGTGACAATTGTGCGCTGGAACGAATCGTCATCAACGATCAAGATCTTCAGCGACTTCCATTCCTTCGACATCGATTCGGCCTTTCCTCAGGTTGAACGCAATGAAGCGCCATAACGCGTCCAATACGACGACGACTTTTTGGTTCTACGGGATCATTCACAATCGCGCTGCAAAGCTTATAACCACAGATTGATACTGACCTTGTCCTATGTCAAATGCTACTGCGCTCAGCCGTCGGTGTCTTTGCTTTCTTACTCGCAACGGCCTTGGCAATCCATCTTAAAACAAGGATACCAACTCGTTGCGGCTAAAATCTTGAGCAACCCTTGCCAGAGCGTGCAGGGGTCACAACGTACCCCATGGCTTAAACTTCAAGATAAAGGATCTAAAAAGACCCTGAAATTCAGCCCTAATTTCGAGTCGTGACCGCAAACAAGCCGAACCTTGCTGTGAGCCACGTCCAACTGGCAGCTGCCGTCTGGGCATTTTTTCAACTCATCCTTATTATCGTTGCTGTACTGATTCGTCCTGCGAAGCTGTCGCTCGCCCGAGCAATCGCTGCGTCACGGTGCCGGCAACCATCGAGCCACTGACATTCAAGGCCGTTCGGGCCATATCGATCAAAGGTTCAATGGAGATCAATAATGCCACCAACGTGATGGGCAGCCCCATCGCCGGCAAGACCACCAGCGCCGCGAACGTTGCCCCACCACCCACGCCGGCAATCCCAAAAGAACTCACGGTTGTGATCAAAATCAATGGCATTAGAAACGAGAGGCTCAAGGGGTCGATACCAACCGTCGGCGCAATCATCACCGCCAACATGGCAGGATAAATACCGGCGCAGCCGTTTTGCCCAATACTGGCGCCAAAGGTAGCGGATAAATTTGCAATGGAAGGATCGTTACCCAACGCTTTGGTTTGGACCTCAACATTGAGCGGGATGGTGGCTGCAGACGACCGGGACGAGAAGGCGAAGGTCAGCGCCGGCCAGGTTTTGATAAAAAATAATTTCGGGCTAAAACCAACGGCAAGAAGAATCAGACCATGAACTAAGAACATTAATAAAATAGCGGTATAGGATGCCAGGATAAAGTTGATCAGATTCAAGATATCGTCACCGTTGGCTGCGGCCGACACTTTGATCATGAGGGCTAAAACTCCGTAGGGCGTCAATTGGATGACCAAGCGCACGAGCGCCATAACCAGTTCCTGAATGACGTCAATGCCACGGCTTAATCGAGCGCCAAGGGCCGCATTTTGAGCGCGCACTTGAAGACCCGCAACACCGAGCAGAATGCCGAACAGGGCAACCGCAATAATCGACGTCGGTCTTACACCGGTTAAATCTAAGAAAATATTATTCGGAAGGAAACTCAGTAATATTTCAGGCAGCGCCCAATCCCCCATCTCAACCTGGCGACTTAACAAAACTTCTGCCCGAGCAAGCTCGCGCTCGCCTTCAATAAGCCCTTCTGCGGTGAGCCCGAAGGTTGCCGCGGTATAAGCACCAATCATGGCAGCAATGGCCGTCGTGCCCAGTAACGTCAATAAGACCAAACCACCGATTCGGCCTAAGGCTGAAATCGCGTCAAGTTTGATAACAGCGGCCACCATCGACACCAAAACCAGCGGCATGATGATCATTTTCAGAAGACTGATGTAGCCGCCGCCAACCAGACGGGTCCAGCTCAAAAACTGCGCTAGCGATTCGCCCAAGGGGTCCGAATAAAGGTTCAAGATCAAACCGAAGAGCGCACCACCGAGCAACCCGACGAGCACGCGCCACGCCAACGATAGACCTTTTTGGCGGAGCCGAAACAGCCCGTAGCACAAGCCAGAAAACGCACTAAGCAACAACAAGGTAACCATCGTTTAAGCCTTTAAAGACGGGCCGTAAAGCGATCGACTAGGGCCCAATTGATATCTATTTTGATCGCTATTGGCTTGATCCAGATCCGTTTAATCGATCAACAATTGATCGCGGCACCTCTGCTCAGTATCAAGATGGGCCAGTCATGATCTGCTTTTGATCAATTGCCGACTGGCCCTGCCTTTTGCTTAAGCACCAATGGCATTAAGGATGGCATTTAAGGTGCCACTGGGTCGCATGGCTTTATCCGCTAGTTCAGCAACCGGTTGATAATAGCCCCCCACATCCTGTGGCAAACCTTGCGCTGCCAGCAATTCGTCGACAATGACCGCTTCATTGTCGCTGAGGGCTGTTGCAACCTTGGTGAAGGTTTCCCTTAAGTGCTCATCTTTATTCTGCTTGGCAGCCGCCTCGGCCCAATACAGCGCGAGATAAAAATGACTGCCTCGATTGTCAATTTCATGAACCTTGCGCGAGGGGGACTTGTTCTTTTCAAGGAACATCGCCACCGCATCGTTGAGCGTCTCGGCCAGAACCCGAGCGCGTTGGTTATCAAAGGTCAAGGCAAGGTGTTCAAGCGAGGCCCCAAGGGCCAAGAACTCACCCAGAGAGTCCCAGCGCAGGTGACCTTCTTTTTCAAACTGCTGAACATGCTTCGGCGCGGAACCCCCGGCACCGGTCTCAAACAAGCCGCCCTCATTGATTAATGGCACAATCGACAGCATTTTGGCACTCGTGCCCAGTTCTAGGATTGGGAATAAATCGGTTAAATAGTCTCGCAGCACATTGCCCGTCACCGAGATGGTATTTTCTCCAGCCCGAATTCGGACTAAGGCATGTCTTGTTGCCGCGGCAGGCGCCATGACCTGCAGATCAATTCCGGTTACATCGTGAAGTTTGATTTCATCCTGCACCTTATCAATCAGGATGGCATCGTGGGCTCTATTTTCATCGAGCCAAAACACGATTGGCCAGCCTGTAGCGCTGGCTCGAGCGACCGCCAATTTCACCCAATCTTGAATGGCGGTATGTTTTACCCGGCACATGCGCCAGATGTCACCGGTATCAACTGGATGACTGAGCAAGACCTGCCCTTCTGAATCGATGACCTGGATTTCACCCGCACCTGGGGCTTCAAAAGTGGTGTCGTGAGAGCCATATTCCTCAGCCTTCTGCGCCATCAGACCCACATTGGGAACAGAGCCCATGGTGGTTGGATCAAAGGCGCCATGGGCTTGGCAATCTAGGATTGTTTCAGCATAAACCCCCGCATAACAGCGATCAGGAATCACTGCCATCATGTCATGCAATTCGCCGTCGGGGCCCCACATCTGACCAGATTCCCGAATCGCCGCAGGCATCGAGGCATCAATGATAATATCGCTGGGCACATGCAGATTGGTAATGCCTCGATCTGAATCAACCATGGCCTGGGCCGACCCTTCGGTCAAATAGGCATCTAAAGCTGCCTTAATCTCGTCCCGTTGGCCTGCTGGCAATTGTTCAATTTTCTCATAAGCGTCCCCGATCCCATTATTCGGGTCAACGCTTATAGACTCAAAGACCGCCCCATATTGCTCGAAAATAGCGTGGTAATACGCTTTCACCGCATGACCAAACATAATCGGGTCGGAAACCTTCATCATGGTCGCTTTTAGATGCAACGACCAAAGCACCCCTTGATCCTCGGCTGCACGGATGGTTTCTTCCAAAAAGCTAATCAGCGCCGCCTTCGACATCACCGCAGCATCAACCACTTCGCCTTGGCTGACCCCAATGGCCTCTGCCAAGGGCACTGCATCGCCAGATACCGGCTTAAAATGGACCGCGAGTTGATCGTCTTTGGACATTGCAACAGACCGCTCAGAGCCATAAAAATCGCCCGATTGCATCTGCGCAACGCTCGTCTTTGAATCAGTCTGCCACGCGCCCATACGGTGGGGATGTTTCTGAGCGTAATCTTTAACGGCTTTGGCCGCTCGCCGGTCTGAGTTACCTTCCCGCAGGACCGGGTTTACGGCGCTGCCTTTAATTCGGTCGTAGCGGTTTTTGTTAGCTTGCTCTTCTTCGGTTTTTGGTTCCTCAACATACTCTGGTAAGCCGTAGCCCTTGCTCCGCAGCTCAAGAATTGCCGCCTGCATTTGTGGATTGGAGGCCGAAATATTCGGCAGCTTAATGATATTGGCATCCCGTCTTTGGGTGAGATCACCCAGTGCGGCCAAGTGATCAGGAATGCGCTGATCCTCAGTCAGATACTCTGGGAAGGCGGCAATAATTCGTCCGGCCAACGAGATATCCAGCATCTCGACTTCAACCCCTGCGGTATCGGTAAACGCTTTAATAATTGGCAGCAGAGAGTAGGTTGCTAATCTCGGGGCCTCATCAGTTTCGGTATAAATAATTTTTGGAATATCAGTCATTTAATCATCGCTTTTTATTGTGTTGTGGTGTCTTTTGAACACTCAGTTCGAGTTCTCCCCTGATCCGGGGACCTTGATTATAGAGCAATCACAAACATTTAGCATTTGAGCGAAACGCGCCCAGCGACGAAGGGGAACCCACAAAAAACGTCGGCGCATCAACCACCCATTCAATTCGTTCAGCGAGCCCTGCATGAATCCGCTATGCTCAAGCTTGTTTCATCCACTGCGCGCCCCACTGGAGGGAAAAGCCCATGATCATCATCGATGCAGTAAGCGCGCTCATAACAAGGACCCGTGAGCACGCATCCCGATCAGGCATCGGACCAACTTGCCTGGCACTGGTTTTATTCGGCACCTTGTTCGCCAACGCCCTCGCCGCGTCCGAAACCAGCACCCTTGAATCTCGGTACAACAAACACCTAACCTGCGCTGTTTACCACCGAATGGTGGCAGGCAGTTTCAAGCGCAGCGGCAAAGGCATCTTGGCCGCGCCCGCGCTGGATCGCATGACCGCCATGATTGAAAAATCAGAAGCGATGAGCGAGGCATTGGGCAATGATAAGGCGGCGTATTTAAGCGATTGGTCGGAGACCCTCAAACGACTGACCGCTCAAATCAATCACAATTATAAGAATATTCGGCAACTCAAGACCCGCTACCAAACCCGCTGCACGGCGCTTCAGGATTAGCCGCAAATCAAGACCGCGGGACGCGCACGGGAGCGCCCGCGCTGGGCTAAAAGTCCACCGGGGCTTGGAAAACAAACGGTGCTCTCGTGACCGGGTGCTCGAAGGTCAACTGCTGGGCATGCAACATGAGCCGGGCCCCGGCCTGGCGAACCACGGTAGGCGCATACAAATCGCAGCCTATGATGGGCAACCCAATCAACGCCAAATGCAGCCGCAGTTGATGCCGGACGCCCGTCACCGGTGTCAAGGCAAGTCTCGAATGGGCCAATGCGGTTTCCAAAACGCGGTATCGCGTCAACGCGGCCTTCCCGTGCCGCCAGTTGACCCGCTGACGCGGACGCCTTAATCGGTCAGGCCCGAGCGGAAAGGCAATTTCGCCAGACTCGGCCGAGGACGTTCCGGCAACCAGCGCGACATACTGCTTTTCAATCCGGCGCTCGCGAAACAGTCGATTTAAACCAGAAATAGCGGGCTTTGAACAGCCAAAGACCACCAACCCTGAGGTGTCTAAATCGAGTCGATGGACCACCTCCGCCTCGGCTCGAAGCGCTCGCGCGACACCCAGCAAGCAATGCTTTTCGAAACGCCCTGGCGTGGTGAATAGCCCCGCGGGCTTGTTCATCACGAGTAAGTGCTCGTCTTGAAAAATGACCCAATCCTTCACGTCGCCCCTTCTCATTCGTTTCTCATCTAAAGCTTCGGTATCATACCTGTTCAACGAACGAGATTCGGTCTTATGGCAAACAACATCGAACACATTGGCGACGTCATGACCTCAGCAATCCCCGCGCTCCTCACGGCGCTTGAGGTGATGGAAACAGCGCAACAAGCCTATCATCCGGCCCACCCCAGTGCGGTCATCGACTTCATTGCGCCCTTTTCCGATGCTCTGCATGTGGCAGATGCGGCGCTGGCACCAATAACCTTTCCTGAGCATGTTGAAAAGTTTGGCGATCATTTAAAAGCAAGTTTCCTCTATGCAACACGAACAGCCGAAAACCTTGCCGCCGCCGCTGAAGACCCAATGGCCTTCATGCGCGCAAGCAGGACCTTGAGTAAAGCGCGGGATCAGCTGTTCCCCTTGGCCACCCTATTGAACCCGATCCATCAATTTTTTCTGGAACCAACCCTGCGCAATGACCCAGACTTGCCCGAACATTGGCTCGCCGAACCCAACCATCATCCGATCACCCACATCGAGAACGCGTATGATCAACGCGGCGGCGCCTCGATCTTCATTCCACACTGGATTGACCGGGCGGCCAAGACACCCGTGGTCATGGCGCTTCATGGCGGCAGCGGCCATGGCCGGGACATGCTTTGGAACTGGGTACGAGAAGCCCGCAGCCGAGGTTTTATTCTCATTGCACCCACCTCAAGTCAAGACACTTGGCAGCTCAATAGCCCCGAGCAGGATTTACCCGCACTGCTCGCGCTGTTGCATTTCGTTAAAGATCAGGTCGAAATCGATCCCACTAAGATTCTACTCACTGGCTTATCGGACGGCGCAACCCTAACCTTACAATTGGGTTTACAGACTGAGACCCCTTTTACCCACTTAGCCCCCTTCTCAGGCACTTTAGATCCCGCCCTTGTCAGCGAAGAAGCAAGCCGGCATCTCGAGGCCAAACCCATCTATTTAGTGCACGGCGGTCTTGATTGGATGTTCCCAGTGGAGATCGGCCGGATGACCGCAGAATTACTGGGCGCTCACAATCAGAATCTCATTTATAATGAAGTTAAGGGATTGGGTCACACGTTCGCTCGATCAGAACTGAAGCAATTACTGCCTTGGTTTTCAGAGTCACTCACACTGGAGCAATAACCCATGATCAATCGCCTAATAGTGTGCGGGGTGCTGCTCGTCACGAGCCCTTGGCTGCTCGCCAAAGAACTGCTTGTCGCGCATACCAATGATTTTCATGGCCACATTCAACAAGAAGGCCAGTACGCTGGCGCGGCTAAAATTGCAGCGTTCGTGAAGGAACTCAAAGCCCAACACCCAGCGGTGCTCTTTTTAGATGCTGGCGATGCCATCTCGGGCACACCAGTCTCCAGCATGTTCGAAGGCGAACCCATATTCGATGTCATGAATACGATGGGGTATGACGTGGGCCTGATTGGCAACCACGAATTTGATCATGGCTATAAAAAAATCGAGCGCTTTCGAGCCATCGCCAAGCACCCCCTATTGACCGCCAACGCAGTTGGCCCGGATGGCAAACTTTTAGGAGACGCGCCGTATTTGCTGCTCGATATCGATGACATCCGAGTCGGGATCATCGGATTGATTACTGAAACGGCGCCCACTTTGTTTTCGCCAACGGGGAACCAAGGATTAACGTTTTTGAATCCAGTTGATCGTCTGAACGAACTGGTGCCAATGCTGCGACCGAAGGCTGACGTTTTAATTTTACTCTCCCATATTGGACACGCAGAAGAGCTGGTCTTGGCTGAACAATTTCAAGATCTTGATCTCATCATTGGCGGACACTCACACACCTTGGTCCAGCATCCGGTCAGAGTCGGCAAGACCCTCGTTGCCCAAGCCCACCACTACGGGAGTCATCTTGGACTGATAAAGATAACGGTTCCGGACGACCTGCAGGCACCCCTTATCATTCAGGGCGACTTAATCGCCGCCAATGAACTACCACAAGGTGACCCCATCACGCAGGCGCTGGTGTCATCCTATGAATCAAAGGTCGAAGACCAAGTCGATATTAAGATCGCAACGATTACCAAAAGCTATAGCAAAAGCCAGCTGCAACCGATCCTTGAAAATATCTTGGCCGACGCCGCAGGCGCCGATTTGGGGTATTACAACCGGGGCGGAATTCGCGATGTGCTCTCAGCCGGGGATATCACAGCAAGAATGATTTGGAACCTCGAACCGTTTGGTAACACCTTGGTTAAGCTCACCCTTAGCGGCGCTGATTTACTGATTTTGCTCAGTCAGGAGCCGTCACTCCATCACGTTGCGGCCAAGATCGACCCCGACCGGCGTTATCAGCTGGCGACCAATTCTTTTATCGCCTCGCACGCAACCCTGGCTTTTGGCAACGCGATTACAGCGATTGATACCGGCATTTTAGTTCGCGATATTTTGATTCAGCAGATCAAAGCCAAAGGCCTCGAATCAAGTGCCAAGGCGCCTTAAGCGTCTTTAAAAAACGCCCGGACCTCGGTAACAAAACGGTCTAGTTGGTCATGCTGCACCCAGTGGCCGGCCTGATCAAACCGCACCGACCGAGCATTCGGAAAATGCGCTGCTGGGTCACCGGGCTGATGGCGACCAAACTCACTCTCGCTCCCGCTAATTAATAACAAAGGGGCCTGAATTCGTGACCAAAGTTGCTTTGTCTGCGTCAGCGTCAAATCAAAAGGCGCCATTACATGCGTTTGGTTATCAAACTTCCAAGAATACGTACCGTCTTCATTCTGGTTACTGCCATGAACCGTCAAATGACGAGCCTGGGCTTCACTCAAGTGTTTGTTCTCTGTTCGCATCCGCTCAAAAGCTTCTTCCAACGTGCTGTACCGCCTTGGCGTTCGGCCCGCACTCCCTCGAGTACTTTCAACAAAAGACTGAATCCGCTCATCAATCGGTACTTCCTGGTAAAGCCAACTGGGCCCACCCGTGCCTTCAATGACCACCATCTTTTCAATATTTTTTGGATAGGTCCCAGCATACCGAAGCGCGACGCTGCCGCCCAAGCTGTGGGCAATCACTTTTAACGGCGCAAGGTTCTGCTGGTGAATGAGTTGGGCCAGATCATAAAGGTAGCCGGTATTGCTATAATTACCGCCTCTGATGTGTTCTGAGTCACCGTGACCGCGAAAATCGGGGGCCAAAATATGATAATCGTCACGAAGCTCTTGGGCCACCCAATCCCAGTTATGACAGTGATCCCGATTACCATGAACCAGCAACAAGGGCGGGGCATCTGGATTGCCCCAATCCAAATAATGCAGCCGCAAACCCTGTGAAAAATAGGAGTGCGATGTCGGAGAGGCTCTCAAACTGGACATTTAAAGTTCCTTGACGCCATAGACAGGCAAGTCATAACAGATTACTAGAATCACGCGGCGCATCCCGTGAACCCAAGGGACCACGCTGATCAATCTCGTTTTAGACGCACTCAGTCCGGCAAGCTGAGCACCCGCTTGGCAATAATATTCAGCTGGACTTCAGAGGTTCCACCCTCAATTGAATTCGCCTTGGTTCTAAGCCAAGCTCGAGTCGCGTCAAGCTCTTCGGCGTCAAAACCTGAGCCTTCCCAACCCAGCATTTGAGAGCCCATCGCCTTGAGCAACAACTCAGACCGTTTCTTATTTTGCTCGGTACCATAGAGTTTGAACATTGATGAGACGAAGCTCGGCGCTTTGGTCGACTTTGATTCTTCCAACGTTCGACGCACGGTCAAACCGAAGGCCCGGTCATCCATGGCGTGCTGGGTAATTTCTTGACGCAAGGCGATATCTGCAAGCTTGCCATCGGGCGCCCCCAAATAAGTCTTCGCGATGTCGGAGACCTTGGCTCTGGTATTGCCGCCATCGCCGCCACCAATCATGGTTCGCTCGTATTGCAAAAGCCGTTTTGCAACCGTCCAGCCCTCATTGACTCGCCCAACAACATTCTTCTTCAGCGCTCTTGCATCTTCAAAGAACGTTTCACAAAACGGTGACAAACCACTAATCAATTTGATGGGTTTGACCGTTACGCCCGCTTGGGCCATGTCGAACAAAATAAAGGTAATGCCGTTGTGCTTCGGCGCACTCGGGTCGGTTCGAACCAAACAAAAAATCCAATCGGCGTTATCGGCGCCAGAGGTCCAAACTTTCTGGCCATTGATCACGTATTCATCGCCATCCGACACCGCACGGGTCTGAAGGCTGGCAAGATCCGAGCCGGAATTTGGCTCGCTATAACCCTGACACCACCAGATCTCGCCCGACGCGATCTTAGGCAGATGCTCGCTCTTTTGCTCGTCGGTCCCAAATTCGACCAAGGCAGGCCCAATCATAGAAAGACCCATCCCCACCAAAGGCGCTCTGGCTTTGATGCGCATCATTTCTTGACGTAGGATCTGCGCCTCGTCAACATTTAGCCCGGCACCACCATACTCAGTTGGCCAGGTTGGCGCCGTAAACCCCTTACTCGCACACAACGCCAGCCACACTTTGGTTTCAGGATTTTTAAATCGAGCGCGTCGACCACCACCGGGATATTCATCCGCAGCCATGGGGGTTCTCATGCTGACTGGGCAATGTTCTTCTAACCAACTTCTTGTTTCTGCTCTAAACGTCTCTAAGCTCATCATCACTCCTCATGTTTCTGCTCAACTCGTATTAATGCCGCTAACCTTTAGCCAATATCGCTTTAGACAACCTCTCTTCAGACAACCTCTCTTCAGCCAAGCTCGTTTCAGACAAGCTCGTTTCAGACAACCGCCCTTCAGACAACACCGATTTAGACGCACTGGCCGCATCTTAACATTGGCCCTTGCCTATCTCAGGCGGCAATCCCGCGCCCTGCTGAAAGCAAGATTCGGAATCCAGCCTGTCTGGGTTCATCCCGGCCCAACCTTGCCTAACCTTGTCTAACCTTGTCTAACCTTGTCTAACCTTGTCTATAAAGGGCTAAGTTGAAAGCGAGTCCGGTGATCTCTTTCGCGCCTCTAAGCATTATTTTCAAACGCTATCTTTAAACGCCGTCTTTACACGCTATCTTTACACCCTATCTTTACACGCTATCTTTACACGCTATCTATAAGGGCCGTCTATAAGGGCCGTCTTTTAGAAAAATTTAAAACCCGTTTTAAAACGCCGCCTAGACCCGCCTCAATCGGTCGCCTAGCCTGAAGCGTGGCGCAGTCAGTCTTGTTTCGCCTAACGATTCGAAGATCGACCAACAAAGACCTAGTATCGGCCACTCGACGAGGCCTTTCAACGTCTTCGACACCGCAATGACAGGCATCTAGCATGAATCATTCACCAGAGTAATCTTAAGCCAATGCAAAAGGCCTTATCGGCCCCTATTGAATCCTCGGGCATGCACTACGAACGCGTCGGCGCGATCACCATGGACGTCACCTCGCCCATTGAACCCAAACGAAATACCGGACCCCAGGTGCCCGTACCCTCAGAAACATAGTGCCAGCAAGCACCGGTTTGGTAGAGGCCCCGAATTTTCGGGAACACCCGTCGCACCAGTAAGTTAAACGGCATGATCTGACCATTATGGGTATGACCACTTAAGGTCAGTTGCATCCCACACTCGGCGGCGGCCTCTAAACCCGCAGGTCGATGATAGAGCAATACATTAAAATCCCCTGCGCCAACCTCAAGACTCGGGAGCACCTGCGCCAATTGTCTTTCACTATCGGCATCATCAACGCCATGGATCATGACATCCGATCGCAATCGAGCACTTTGATTGCGCAACACAACAACCCCAGCTGCTTGCAGACGCTCTATGATCTGCGCCAAGTCCTCATACCGCTCATGATTGCCCGTGACAAAAAATATTGGCATCGATAGCGCAGTCAGTGGCGACAGCGCATCCGCCGAGACCCCAGCTTGATCAATAAAATCACCGGTAATGCACAAGGCATCTGGCCGAAGTTGCTCGACGGTACGCAAGACCTGTTTTAAAAAACCCGGGCTGCGGGAACCAATATGAACATCCGTGATTTGCACAAGGTGCAGGCTTTTTAAAAGTCGGTCATCGAAGAGTTCTAGCGACTTTACTTTCGGCCGATAGCCTCGATAAAGGCCCCAAGGCAGGGCGACCAGCAAAATCATTACGATGCCCGTGGCTGCGACCTTCGACGCCATCAGGTCAAAATACAGCCCGACCTCAGCGCACAGCACCAAAAATAACAACACAGGACTGAGCGCGAGGAAAAGCTCTAGGGTTTGCTTCAAAAACCGCGCACCCGGCGTCTTTACCTGCCGCAAAGGCCATCGACAGATCAATTGACTGTTTAGGATGAGCGCCAATACCAACAGCCAGAATGGCCCATCGAGGGCAAGCCACTGACCAAGCCGAAAAAATGGATAGCCCAGCAATAGACCGTGTAGCACCAGCGCGAGGATCGTGATGCGCCCAATGGACCACCAACGGGTTCGAGTACTCATTATCTCACCTCGCGCTGGGCTCATCCGAAGTCAAGCCGCCACAGAAAAGGCCCAGAACATTACGCCTGGCGCCACCATAGAACGCCCGCGTCATCCGGTTCAGCAATCAACATGCGGCGCTCTCGGGCGCAATGCAAGTGCGCAATCGCTTCGCCCGTTGCCGGGAAGAAGCTCATGTCGGTAATCGTGCTTTTAAAGATTGCAGGGAAAACATCCACCGCTCGCTTGGGGGTTTGACACAACTCGTACAGATTCTCGAGTGCCACCTCGTGCCAATCCACCAACGCTGTCAAACGCTCATGAACCCCTTCAAAGAGTTCCTGGTGGGCCGGCAAAACCAGTAAATTAGGCGGCAGCACTTCCCTAAAATGAATGCAGGATTGAATCCATTCCCGCAGCGGATTGGCATCGGGCTCAGAAGGTTGCACGCTGACATTTGGGGTGATTCTTGGCAGGATTTGATCGCCTGCGATCAGCACCTTCAGTTCAGGGCAGTAAAGACAGACATGTTCAGGGGCATGACCTCTACCAATGAGCGCGCGCCATTCCCGGCCGTTGATATCAATATACTGACCATCTTGAATGCGCTGGTACCCTGCTGGCAAGGCAGAGATGCTGGCACCAAATTGGCCAAGACGCTCCCGATAGCGATTCAGTCGACTCTCATCAAACCCGGCCCGCTTGTAAAATCGAATCGCATCCTCCGGCACATCTTTGGGTTGGTCGAACGCCATCACCTTACACATATAAAAGTCACTACGACTCATCCACAAGGGACAATCGAACTTTTCGGCCAGCCAGCCTGCGTTTCCGGTATGGTCTGTGTGCAAATGCGTGGCGATCACTCGCGTGATGGGTTGGCCGCCTAAAACCTCGACAAACAGCGCCTCCCAGATTGCTTTGACCGCATCGGTATGAATACCCGTGTCAACGACGGTCCAGCCATCGTAATCCTT
>Ga0302127_10000275_pt1 | contig 27336 bp, 23 predicted proteins | sample CB4_SCM_MG_FD_204452 | JGI IMG/M metagenome (GOLD analysis project Ga0302127, IMG submission 204452) | Marine microbial communities from Western Arctic Ocean, Canada - CB4_SCM | ecosystem: Environmental > Aquatic > Marine > Oceanic | place: Canada: Western Arctic Ocean | collected 2017-09-24
TGTCTGTAGAACTCGAATCGCTTTCGCTTTAAGGAAAACCGGAACGTGTTGGCTGCAGCCCACGCCCCGGTCATGACAGCGGAGGTCGTGGAGGCGCTGAACCCTAAGTCCGATGGTATCTTCGTAGACGCAACCTTCGGCCGCGGTGGCCACACCCGCGCTATTCTCGACCGTCTGGACCACCAGGGCCGTGTGGTGGCCATTGATCGTGACCCGACTGCCTGCACGGTCGCCCGGGAGTGGGCCACGAGTGAATCTCGCCTGACCGTAATCCAGGCGCCTTTTTCTGAACTGTCCTTCGCGTTAACCAATGCCGGAGTTGCGTGCCGGGTGACCGGAATCGTTTTGGATCTGGGTGTGTCTTCACCGCAGCTGGATGATGCAGAGCGTGGCTTCAGTTTTATGCGAAACGGTCCGTTGGATATGCGAATGGACCCATCGGTTGGTATCTCTGCCCAGCAGTGGTTGTCCGATGTTGGGGAAAACGACTTTGCGAGAATTCTGCGCACGTTGGGAGAGGAGCGCTATGCCCGGCGGATCGCCCACGGGCTTATCACCGCTCGGGAAAATCGCCCACTCACCACTACCGCTGAACTGGCACAGTTGGTGAGCGACTGTGTGCCCACCCGCGAGCCAGGCAAACATCCGGCTACGCGCACCTTCCAGGCGGTACGGATGCATATCAATCAGGAACTTGAACAGCTGGATGCGGTATTGCCCCAGGCCCTTGATATGCTCGAGCCGACCGGCCGACTGGTAGTCATCAGTTTTCATTCATTAGAGGATCGTCGGGTCAAGCATTTCCTGCGTGAGGCCGCGCAGGGCGACCCTTTTCCGCCAGATTTACCAGTGACTCACGATAGATTGCGTCCCACACTGGCCCGGTTGTATAAGCCCACGCGCCCATCGGCACATGAGATCGAGATTAATCCCAGAGCGCGTAGTGCGATCCTGCGTTGCGCCGAAAAATCTCAAGGGACTGCGCTGCAATGAAGTGGATAGCCTTTCTCAGCCTGTTTACCTTCGTTTCAGCACTGGCGGTGGTCATGGTTCGCCATCAGAACCGGCTTGAGTTTCGAGAGGTTCGCGTAGCCGAAAAGTTGCGTGATCGGCTTAACGATGAATGGAGTCGTCTGCAACTGGAACAGGCGACCTGGTCACGGCATAACCTGGTGGAGCAGGCCGCAAGACAGGAGTTGGGTATGGTCATTCCGGAGCCAACCGACATCGTTGTGGTGCAGTTGGAGGCACCACGGTGATTGCGTCCCGCCTCCCAACCGGCGTTGCTAATTTCTCCCGTGGACGCCAGTGGTTTGTTGTCGGTGTCTTGAGTCTGGGTATGGCTGTGCTGCTGAGCCGAACCTTCCAGGTTCAGATTCTCGACAGTCCGCGGCTCCAGGCTGAAGGTGCAGCACGGCAATTACGCAGCATAGCCGTCAAGCCGGCCCGGGGGCGAATTGTCGATCGCAATGGCGATGTCCTGGCGGTAAGCACACCGCTCGATGCGGTTTGGGCACATCCACCGACACTGCTTCAGTCCGTCGCTGACCAGTCGCGTCTCGCTGCCGCGCTTGGTATGAGTATTAATCAGATAGACAACCTACTAGACCGTTATCAGGATCGTGGTTTTGTGTATTTACGTCGCCACTTGCCCCCGGCCGAGGCGGCCCGCATTGAAAGCTTAGGCATTGCGGGTGTGTCGTCTCTACGCGAATATGGCCGTTATTACCCGGCTGGGCCAATTACCAGTCATGTGCTGGGGTTCACCGACATCGATGATCGGGGACAAGAAGGTATCGAGCGGGCCTTTGATAATCACCTTGCTGGTATCGAGGGTCGCAAGCGGGTATTGCGCGACCGTAAGGGTCGTGTGGTGGAGGATATCGAGAGCATCCGCCCGGTGTACCACGGTCGTGACCTGCAGTTGAGTTTAGACCTGCGTATCCAGGTTTCCGCCCAGCGGCATTTGGCCCAGGCGGCACATGAGCACCACGCTGCTGGCGCTTCAGCGGTAATGCTTGATGTTCAGACCGGGGAAGTATTGGCAATGGCCAATGTTCCTGACTTTAATCCCAATAAGCGTAGCGATATTTCAGGGGAAAGATTTCGTAACCGATCAGTGACAGATGTTTTCGAGCCCGGCTCGACGGTCAAGCCGTTTACCTTATCGATGGCGCTGGAGAGTGGACGTTTCTCCCTGGATACACCGGTCTCTACCAGCCCTGGCATCCATTATGTGGGCGGTTGGCCAATCAGAGATGTGCACGACTATGGTGAACTGACGCTTTCGGGGGTGCTGATCAAGTCGAGCAATATCGGTATCGCGAAAATTGCCATGGAACTCGCACCCGAGGAGCTATATGGCATTTTGACGAAGGTCGGCTTCGGTCAGCCGACCGGAGTCGAGCTCCCGGGAGAGCAAAGCGGCAGTTTACTCAAACGTAAGCGCTGGCGTCCCAGTGAGCACGCGACCTTGTCTTATGGCTATGGTTTATCTTCTACGCCTGTGCAACTGGCACGCGCCTACAGTGTACTGGCTTCTGGTGGCATCCTGCGCCCGGTTACACTCCAGCGCCAACAGCGTCCGGTAGCAGGACAGCGGGTGTTATCTGCCCACATTACCCGGCAGATAAATTTCCTGTTGGAAAAGGTGGTCAGTCCGCAGGGTACCGCTCGGCGGGCCGCTGTTCCCGCGTATCGCGTGGCAGGCAAGACCGGGACGGTACACAAACCTAGCCCCACAGGCGGTTACGAAGAAGATCGTTACCAGTCTCTTTTCGTCGGCTTCGCGCCGGCATCTGCTCCGCGCTTTGTGCTGGCAGTCATGGTGGATGAGCCCCAAGGTAAGCATTACGGCGGCGAAGTGGCTGCGCCGGCATTCGCCCGGATCATGGCTGATGCTTTGCGCATGTACGGGATTCGGCCTGATGCCGGAGTGAATTCGGGAGTCACGATCGTTTCCCATACTGTAGGCAAAGAGACTGACGCATGATGCAATCAATGCAGCATGCGCCGCAACTGCTTGGGCAACTGGTCAAGGGGATCGTAGAAGTCGAGCCACAGCAAGAGGCCTGGCCCATTTCAGAACTGGCCCTGGACAGTCGAGAGGTTCGTCCCGGCAGCCTGTTCTTTGCTGTACCCGGGCAGGCCCACGATGGCCGTGTGTTTATTGACCAGGCGCTGGAGTCCGGAGCCGCCGTCGCGTTATATGAGCGTCAGGATTCAGTCCCGATAGATTCCGCACGGTGTTATCCGGTAGATGATCTAAGAAAATCGGTGGGGCGGATTGCCAGTCGTTTTTTTGGCCTACCTTCCAGTGCTTTGTGCGTCATTGGTGTGACAGGCACGAATGGTAAAACGACCTGTGCATTCCTGTTGACACAGGCACTCAGTGCGCTGGGTCGGCGCAGTGGTTTTATCGGCACGCCCGGTTGGGGTTTTCCCGGTGCTTTGCAAAATACCGACCTGACTACCCCCGATCCCATCACTTTGCAGGCACAACTGGCCGAACTGGCGACCCAGGAGGCTAAAAGCGTTTGCCTGGAGGTTTCGTCTCATGCGCTGGAACAAGGTCGTGTTGAAGGCGTCGAGTTCAATGCAGCACTTTTTACGAACCTCAGTCGCGACCATCTTGATTATCACGCGAGCATGGATCGTTATGCCCAGACCAAATTATTACTGTTTCAGCGCTGTGAACTGGAAAGCGTGATTATCAACGTAGCAGACCCCTTTGGTGAACGCTTTGCAGCTTCTGGGCTTTCGGCGCAACTTTGGACATTTGGAGAAGATGCCAAGGCCGATGTATATCCCCGCGCTATAGATGTTCATCGAAGTGGGATCACGCTGCACCTCGCAAGCCCCAGTGGGGAGATTGCTTTTGAATCGATTTTACGTGGGCGTTTCAATGCCGCCAATCTGATGGCAGTGGCAACCACGCTGCTGGCACTAGGTTATTCGCCCGAAGATATCAGTCAGGTGATGACAGACCTAGTGCCGATACCGGGCCGCCTGGAATTCTGCCCCGGCTCAGGCGGCTCTAGGCCGACGGTAGTCGTGGATTATGCGCATTCGCCCGAAGCCTTGTCCCAGGCCCTGACAGCACTGCGTCCATATACGGACGGGCGGTTGTGGTGCGTCTTCGGATGCGGCGGTGAACGTGATCGCGGCAAACGGGCATTAATGGGCGAGCGTGCATCATGCCTGGCTGATCGAGTGGTGCTGACCAATGACAACCCGCGGAACGAAGACCCGATGCAGATTCTTTGTGACATTGGTCAAGGCATGAGCGTGCCTGCCCAAGCGACCATTCCCGAGCGGCATCTGGCGATTGCGTATGCCATTGGGCACGCGGTTCCAGGGGACCTGATATTGATAGCCGGCAAGGGTCACGAGACTAGCCAGATCGCGGCCGGCCAGACCATTCCCTTCAAGGATCAAAGTGTTGTTGAGCACATACTGGGAGATATGCCATGTTGAGCCTAAAAGAGATCGCCACTGTAATCGACGGGCAACTGACAGGCGAGGACGCTGACTTTAGCTCGGTATCAACCGACAGCCGAACGCTTCAGCCGGGGGCCCTTTTTGTCGCACTCGATGGGGATAATTTCAAGGGCCATGACTTTGTCGAGCAAGCGTGCGATGCTGGTGCGGCAGCCATTATCTCTACCCGTCCCGCGCTTCGAGGGCTGCCGGGCCTGGTTGTAAAAAATACGACCGTAGCGCTAGGTCAACTCGCTGGATTTTGGCGCAATCGATTCGATATTCCTGTGATCGGTGTGACCGGGAGTAACGGCAAGACCACAGTTAAAGAGATGATCTCCTCGATTCTTGGACAATTGGGCCCAGTGCATGCCAGCCCAGGTAGTTTCAATAACCACATCGGCCTACCGTTGACTCTGTTGGGTCTGCAGCCTGAGCACCGGTTCGCGGTTATTGAAATTGGTATGAATCACCCAGGGGAAATTGATTATCTCTCGCGAATCGCACGACCAACCGTATCGTTGATTACCAATGCTGCATCGGCACACCTGGAAGGGCTCGGTGATCTGGCGGGTGTGGCTCGAGCCAAGGCTGAGATCTTTCACGGCATGGCCCATGGTGCCGCCGCCATTATCAACGCCGATGATCGTTTTGCGGCTTACTGGGCGGCCCGAAGCCAAGCCTTTCAGACTATTACCTTTGGTGTCGACAACCGGGCCCGGATTTCAGCTGAGGTGACTGGAGAAGGTGACACCCAACTTATCGAAATACATCTGCCAGACGAATCTTTCGAGGCACGGCTTAACCTGCTGGGCAGACATAATGCATTGAACGCGCTAGCCGCGGCCAGTACTGCCTGGGCCTGCGGCGCTGGCCAATCAGAAATTCGCGTTGGCCTGGAATCGGTCAAGGCTCAGCCGGGGAGACTGCAAGTGCGCGCGGGCGCTTGCGGCGCATGCCTGATTGATGATACCTACAACGCTAATCCCGCATCGCTCAAAGCAGCCATCCGCGCGTTGGCAAATCGCCCTGGCCGGACTGCACTGGTCTTGGGGGATATGGCAGAACTGGGGCCGCGGGCCGAGGATTTCCATGCCGCGGCCGGCCGCCAGGCGCGTGATGCCGGGATTGACCATCTTCTGACCTGCGGCACGTTGGCAGGTCTGACAGCCGAGGCATTCGGCAAGAATGCCTGTCATTTCGATTCATCCCAAGCGCTGATCGATCGCGCTTGCCAGTTGCTCAGCCCAGGTCTGACGGTCTTGGTGAAAGGGTCACGCAGCGCACGGATGGAAGTGGTCGCGGATGCGCTTATCTGTGTGACCCATGATGGAGCCATTGCGTGCTGAAAAGTCTTTTTGAGCAGTTAGCGCTGGATTACAGTTTCTTCAATGTATTCCGCTATCTGACGTTCCGGGCAATTTGTGGCGTGTTGACCGCGCTCATCTTCAGTTTTATTGCGGGCCCGGCATTGATCCGACGCCTGGAGCGAATCGGCGCGGGCCAACCGATCCGAGACGATGGTCCGCAGACCCACTTGGACAAAGCTGGCACCCCGACCATGGGTGGCGTACTGATTCTTGCTGCGGTGACTCTTTCTACTTTGTTGTGGGCCGATCTTGGTAATCGTTTTGTCTGGATCACCCTGCTGACCTGCATCGCCTTCGGCATCATTGGCTGGGTAGATGATTACGAGAAGCTCGCGCACAAGAATTCACGGGGTATCGGTTCACGCCAGAAGTTTTTCTGGCAGAGCCTAGCGGCTTTTATTGCTGCGCTGGCACTTTATCTGACGGCTGAGTCACCCGCTGAGACAACGCTGATCGTACCGTTATTTAAGGATGTGGCACTGGATCTGGGATTTGGTTTCGTAGTGCTGGCCTGGTTTGTAATCACTGGAAGCAGCAATGCTGTGAATCTGACCGATGGCCTGGATGGCTTGGCAATATTGCCAAGCGTCTTGGTAGCGGGTGGGCTGGGCGTGTTTGCTTATCTCACTGGACACGCTCTTTTTTCGGGCTATCTTGGGATTCCGTTCATACCCGGAGTCGGTGAAATTCTGGTTTTCTGTGCCGCATTGGTTGGCGCGGGTTTAGGGTTTCTCTGGTTCAACACGTATCCAGCGCAGGTATTCATGGGGGACATTGGTGCACTGGCTCTGGGTGCTGCGCTTGGTACGGTCGCTGTGGTGGTACGCCAGGAGATTGTGCTTGCCATCATGGGTGGTCTTTTTGTCATAGAAACAGTATCGGTCATGCTGCAGGTAGCGTCCTTCCGGTTGTTGGGTCGACGGATTTTTCGCATGGCGCCATTACATCATCACTTTGAACAAAAAGGTTGGAAAGAGCCTCAGGTGACCGTGCGCTTTTGGATTATCAGCTTGATCCTGGTATTGATTGGGCTTGCAACGCTGAAGATCAGGTAAACCATTCGTGGAGACAGCCTTGGCGATCAAACCAAATGCACCTCCCTGGCGACGGGCCACAGTATTTGGACTGGGTGCGTCGGGTTATTCGAGTGCCTGTTATCTGGCCCAGCTCGGTGTAGCGGTTTCTGTTCAGGATAGCCGCGAACAGCCACCGTATCGTGCGGCACTCGGTCGTGAATGGCCTGATGTGCCGGTGTCTTGCGGGGGGTTCAATCTACCCTCCCTGGAAGAAGAGGATCTGGCTGTTGTTAGTCCTGGTATTGCGTTGTCCCAACCGGTGTTGCAAGCAGCAGCCCAGCGTGGGCTGGAAATTGTGGGCGATATCGAACTCTTTGCCCGTGCGTGCACGGCGCCGGTAATCAGTATTACCGGCTCCAATGGCAAGACCACGGTAACCACGCTGGTAGGAGAGTTGCTAAAGGCCCGCGGCCTTGATGTCAAAGTTGGTGGCAACATCGGTTGTCCCGCCCTGGAACTATTAGCAGGCCCCGAGCCCGATCTATATGTGTTGGAGTTGTCGAGCTTTCAACTTGACACTACAAGCTCACTCCTGAGTGCCGTCGCTGCCATTCTTAATATCTCGCCTGATCACCTGGATCGATACGGGACAATGGAGTCCTATATCGATGCCAAGTTACGGATCGTTCCAGGCGCCCGCAGTCTCGTTCTGGGCAGGGATGATCCAGCGCTAGCCAAGGCGCAGGTCCGAGGCGACTTTGCCACAGTGACCTTTGGCCTAAATCCGCCACAGAGCAACTCTGATTACGGAATCGTCTGTGATAGTGGGAGTGAGTGGATTGTCCGCGGCAGCGAACGACTGGTGCCGGTTGAGACACTATCGCTAACGGGTCGCCACAATCTGGCAAATACGCTTGCGGCCATCGCCGTGGTTGAGTTGGCGGGTTACCCGCTGGATAAGTCCGGTGTGAAGGTGTTGTCTGATTTCAGGGATCTACCGCACCGCTGCGAGCAGGTGCTGGAGCGCAACGGGATTGCCTGGGTCAATGATTCCAAGAGTACCAACCCGGGTGCTACCGTTGCGGCACTGGCTGGGATGGGGCGTCCGGTGGTGTTAATCGCTGGTGGACAGTCCAAGGATGCCGAGTTCACCGCGCTGGCCGAAGCCGTACAGTTATACGCCCGTCAGGTTCTACTGATTGGCGAAGACCGACTATTGCTGGCTGGCGCGATTGGTGATCGGGTGCCGGTCACTCTGGCCGATGATCTCGCCCATGCGATAACCCTTGCATCGCGCTGGGCTCAACCCGGTGATGTCGTTCTATTGTCTCCAGGTTGCGCCAGTTTTGACATGTTTGATAATTTTGAACACCGCGGTGAGATCTTTTGCCGTCTGACTCGGGAGATGATTTCGTGACTATCCCGACAGTCACCCCATGGCAAGGGCTGCGCGCCAGCAGCCCTTTCGATCCCTTGCTTGTTCTGCCAGTGGTGGCCCTGCTTGCCTTTAGCGCCATCATGGTGTTCTCTGCCGCGATTGGAACTCGCGGCGGTATTTCCGGCGGCTTGGCCGTCTTGCTAAAACACCTTTTTAGTATTGCCCTGGGGTTGTGCCTTGGGTTTACTGCGGCCAGCGCACCACTCGATTGGTGGCGCAAGTCCAGCCGGATATTACTGGCCCTCGGTACGGCGTTATTGGTACTGCTGTTGTTGCCGGGCCTGGGGCATGAGGTCAACGGCAGTACCCGTTGGTTCCCGTTGGGCCCCCTGCGTTTTCAGCCCTCGGAACTGGTGAAGGTACTGAGCGTGCTGTATCTGGCGGATCATTTTGTCCGCAATGCCTCGGCGGTGACATCCTTTCGGGTCAGTATTGTCGAACCTGCTCTTGTTGTCGGAGTGCTGGGTGTGCTGTTGTTGTTAGAACCCGACCTTGGTTGCACGGCGGTGATCATGATGGTTGCCCTTGGCATGATGTTTTTGGCAGGCACTCCTTTGCGCTACATCGGTGGCGCTATTGCGGTAGCGGTTTGTACCGTAGCTGTGCTCATCAAGATTGAACCCTACCGCCTTGAGCGGGTGATGAGCTTTTTGGACCCATGGGCTGATCCCTATGGTTCCGGTTTTCAACTCGTGCAGGCGCTGATCGCGCTTGGCAGTGGCGAGTGGTTGGGCGTAGGTCTTGGAGCGAGTGTGCAAAAACTTTTCTATCTGCCCCATGCGAGCAATGATTTTTTGCTTGCTGTGGTGGGTGAAGAGTTGGGTCTTGTTGGTGTTGCGATGCTCCTCAGTCTGTACTCGTTGTTTCTATGGCGAGTTTTTCGACTGGCGAATCGCGCGGCCCGTGCTGGAGAATTATTTGGTGCTCGTGTGGCCCAAGGCATAGGGTTGCTCCTGGCGCTTCAGATGATGTTCCACTTTGCTGTCAATCTGGGTTTGGTGCCGACCAAAGGTCTCACGTTACCGCTGATGAGTTATGGCGGCAGCAGTATGCTGATGAGTTGCCTGGCAGTTGGACTACTGCTGTCCGTGGACCGTAGCCTGCCGCCCAGTCGTGTGGGGGCGGCGCGTTGACTACCGTACTGATCATGGCAGGCGGCACCGGTGGGCATGTATACCCGGCATTGGCCGTGGCCGGTGCGTTGCGCGAACGAGGCGTACGAGTGGTATGGCTGGGTACCCGCTCCGGGCTTGAGGCTCGGGTCGTGCCGGCTGCGGGAATCGACATTGAATGGCTTGATATCAAAGGTTTTATTGGCACGTCACTGCGTCGCAAATTGGTTATGCCTGGGATGCTCATACGAGCTTTGTTTCAGGCGCTGGTAGTGATCCGCCGGCGTGTACCGGATCTGGTACTGGGCATGGGCGGTTTCGCTGCCGGTCCAGGTGGTGTTGCAGCCTGGCTGACCCGTCGGCCACTGATCATTCACGAAGCCAACGCCGTTTGCGGATTCACCAATCGGCTGTTGGCGCCGCTTGCACGGCAGGTGCTGAGCGGTTTTGAAGGTACCGCGTATTTGGGTCGTGATGCACTCTGGACTGGCAACCCAGTGCGGCCGAAGATCAGTGCGCTGGCACCACCAGCTGAGCGAGGCCTGGGGCAAGGCGCTCGTTTACACCTGCTGGTGTTGGGAGGCAGCCAGGGTGCGCACGCACTCAATGAGGTCTTGCCGGGGGCGCTAAGTCAGGCGACACATGAACCATTGCCTGAGATCGTACACCAGTGTGGCGTCGGCCAGGCTGATGAGGTGTACAAGGCTTATTGCGAGCATGGGATTAAGGCCACTGTGGTCGAATTTATTGAAGATATAGACGCAGCCTATGCCAATACCGATCTGGTCATTGCCCGCGCAGGCGCGATGACGGTTAGCGAGTTGTGTGTTGCCGGTCTGCCCGCCATCCTGCTGCCTTATCCATATGCGGCCGGCGATCACCAACGTGCCAATGCTGCGTTGCTCGTCAGATGTGGCGCCGCTGTAGTGGTTGAGGCAGCAAACATGAATGAAACTCATATGGCCGCCCAGATTGACCGACTTATGCGGGACCGGTCGCAACTACTGCAGATGGCAAACAACGCCCGGCGTCTTGCGCAGCCTGATGCAACCGCAAAAGTGGTTGAACAATGCCTGGAGAATGCTCGTGCGTGAGTTTGTGCGAAAAATTCATTTCGTCGGAATTGGTGGAGCCGGTATGAGCGGCATTGCGTCGGTACTGCTGGATCAGGGCTACACCGTCACAGGCTCAGACCAGGTAGCGTCGGCCAATACCCGAGCACTGGCCGACAAGGGTGCTCAGATCTGGCTGGGTCACGATGCAGGCCATGTTCGGGGCACCGATGTGGTGGTCGCTTCCAACGCGATCGCCACCGATAACCCAGAGATCGTCATCGCCGGTGAGTTGGGTATTCCAGTCGTGCCGCGGGCACAGATGCTGGGCGAGCTCATGCGTTTTCGAAATGGTATAGCAGTGGGTGGCACCCATGGCAAAACGACAACGACTAGCCTTGTGGCTGCCATATTTGCGACCGCTGGCCTGGATCCGACATTTCTTGTCGGTGGATTAGTTAAGAGCGTCGCTGGAAATGCACGGTTGGGTAATGGCCAATGGCTGGTCGCTGAGGCAGACGAGAGCGATGCATCCTTTTTACACCTGCAGCCCCACATCGCCGTGATTACCAATATTGATGCCGATCATTTGGACGCTTACAACGGTGATTTTGATCAGCTAATTGAGACTTTTCTGCGCTTTGCTCACAACCTGCCATTCTATGGGCTTGCGGTACTGTGTGCCGATGATCCGGTCATCCGGGCACTTCGCCCCCGGGTGAGACGGCCGGTGGTGAGTTACGGGATCGACAAGGGTGCTGACTATCGTGCCATCAATATCCGCCAGGAAGGGGCGAGGATGCACTTTGATGTGGGAATTGCTGAGGAAAAGAGTATTGCAGTCGATCTCTCGTTGCCCGGGGTGCATAACGTGCAGAACGCCCTGGCTGCCATTGCGGTTGCTGACAAGGTAGGTATCGACTCACAGGCAATATGTGAAGGCCTTTCTACTTTTTCCGGCATAGACCGACGCTTTGAAATACTGGGCGAACTTTCTCTAGAGGCAGGTTCGGCACTGCTGGTGGATGACTATGCGCACCATCCCCGCGAGATCGAAGCAACATTAGAGGCGGCCCATGGGTGCTGGCCAGATAAGCGTATTGTCGTAGTGTTTCAACCGCATCGTTTTTCCCGGACACAGAATCTACTCGATGATTTCAGCGCACTGCTGTGTACCGTGCAATGTCTGGTCATCACTGAAGTCTACGCTGCGGGCGAAAAACCACTGGCGGGCGCTGATGGGCGCGCGCTGTGTCGGTCGGTGCGCGCCCGCGGTGGAATCGACCCAGTGTTTGTTGATCGCCTCGATCATTTGCCAGATGCTTTGCTGCCGTTGTTGCGTAACGACGACATCGTGTTGACCCTGGGTGCAGGCGATATAGGCCGCGCTGCGCGCGAACTGCTCGGGTCAGCTCAACTCAAAGAAGGCACCCACGGGTGATTAGCACCATGACTCGTCAAAGCGTGCCTGGATTCGAAACGGTTCGCGGCGTCGTGCATGCTAATGAGCCCATGTCCAGGCACACCAGCTGGCGGGTTGGTGGGCCCGCACGCTACTTTTTTATACCTGCAGACCGGGAAGATCTGGCAAGGTTTCTTCAGAGTTTAGAAACTGATACGCCAATATTATGGGTCGGCCTGGGCAGTAACCTACTAGTCCGCGACGGAGGTTTTGACGGTGCTGTGATCGCTACTCATCGGGGACTTTCCAAGATTGAGCATTATGGCGAGCGTGAAGTCCTTGTCCAGGCCGGCGTACCCTGTGCTCGTTTGGCCCGTTTTACTAATCGCCATGGGCTTTGTGGAGTTGAGTTCATGGCGGGCATACCGGGAACCGTTGGCGGTGCTCTGGCAATGAATGCGGGTGCCTTTGGCGGTGAAACCTGGCAATGGGTTACACAGGTTGAATTAGTGAACCGCCGTGGGGAATTCACTCATCCCTCGGTGGAATCGTTTGCCGTGGCCTACCGCGAAGTGACTATACCGGATGACCATTGGTTCATCAGCGCACGTTTCACTCTGTCATGCGGTGATCCGGATATCGGACAGGCGAGAATTCGCTCTTTGCTCACCGAGCGGGGAAGTCGCCAACCAGTGCAGCGCGCGAGTGCGGGCTCAGTCTTTCGTAATCCTCCAGATGACCATGCCGCACGATTGATTGAAGCGGTGGGTCTCAAGGGCCTGCGTCAGGGTGGTGCCGTGGTGTCTTCACAGCACGCGAACTTCATCATTAACGAAGGGACTGCGAGCGCGCGGGATATCGAGACCCTGATTAAAATGATTCGTGAGCGGGTTATGGATCGTCTAGGGGTGATGCTTGATCCAGAAGTACGTTTTTCGGGGATGGATCGATGAGTGTCATCGAAATCGGTTTCCCGGAACTTCGGCCTTTGCAGACGCCGGATCAGTCCCCCGCGCAGGCGCCCCTAGAGCACCGCCTCCGCCACCGCACTGTGTTATTCGCCTCGATTCTGGTCGTAGCTCTAGTGGCTGCGTTATGTGTCGATCAGATTCTGCGCTCGGGTTATTTCACCATTGAGCAGGTGCAGGTAGAAACAGTGCTACAACGAGTTGATCGGGGGTTGGTCGAGCGCTCAACCTGGCGAAATATCAATGGCAACTATCTGACTGCGGATCTGGGAAGCATCGAGCAGGCGCTAGAGAATCTGCCTGGGGTCTACCAGGCAGTGATCCGCCGCGTTTGGCCTAAGACACTTACAGTCTCAGTGACAGAGACCGGTGCTATGGCGCAATTCGCGCCTTTGGGCAAGTCAGGAACAGCACAGGATCGCGAGTTCATAAACCTGGCCCCATCAAACCAGTTACCGACAGTACCGGTGTTGCGTGCCCATCCAGCCGACCGTCAGATGCTTATCGATGTTTTTAAGCAGATCTTACCCGCATTACACGACGTCGAACTTGAGCCACTGGCGCTGTCTGTTAGCCCAGCGGGCCGCTGGGAATTGGAGTTGCAGATTGGCGGCGATACACCGGTTAACCGATTCGTACTGCTGGCAGGACGCGGTCCAGTCAAGGAGAAAGTGATCCGGTTCGCCTCTAGTTACGCCATGGCGCTGCGCACCCGCGGCGACATGATCGCCAAGGTAGATATGCGTTATGTCAATGGTTTCGCGGTGCGTTGGCGTGACGACTCTGCTGTTAACCAGGTCCAGTTGGCGGGCCTAACCGAGGGTGGAGAATAATCCGATCACAATGAACAGAAAACCGGTTAGCGAACTGATTGTCGGGCTCGATATCGGTACCTCGAAAGTACTTGCGGTAGTAGCTGAAGTCAGCGAAAACGATGAAATCGAGATACTGGGCGTCGGGCAGCAACCCTCACGCGGACTGCGCAAGGGCGTGGTTGCCAATATTGAATCAACCGTGCAGTCCATCCAGCAAGCCGTCGAAGAAGCCGAGTTAACTGCCGAGTGTCGGATTAGTTCTGTCTACGCCGGTATTGCCGGCGGGCATATCAATAGCATGAATTCCCATGGTGTGGTTGCTATCAGGGATCGCGAGGAGGTCAGCCGCGGCGACATAGAGCGGGTACTGGACGCAGCGCAGGCGCAGGCGATACCCAATGACCAGCGCGTTCTGCATATCCTGCCACAGGATTTCATTATTGACGGCCAGGAGGGCATTCGCGAACCGATTGGTATGAGCGGTGTACGACTTGAGGCCAAGGTACACATCATTACCGGTGCGGTCAGCGCCGCGCAAAACATCGTCAAGTGCATCACCCGTTGTGGCTTGCAGGTAGAGGACGTAGTACTGGAACAGATTGCTTCGAGTTATGCGGTGCTCGAGGAGGATGAAAAAGAACTCGGCGTGTGTATGGTCGATATTGGCGGTGGCACTACTGATATCGCCGTATTCACCGACGGCGCTATTCGCCACACCGCAGTTCTACCGATTGCCGGTGACCAAATCACCAACGATATCGCTGTAGCGTTGCGTACACCGACTCAGGCTGCAGAAGAATTGAAAAAGAAGTTCGGCAGCGCCTTGGTGCAATTGGCCCCCGAAGGTGAAATGATCGATACCCCTAGTGTGGGTGAGCGTGCGCCTCGGAAACTGGCACGCACCACATTGGCCGACGTGATAGAGCCGCGTGTTGAGGAGTTGTTCTTGTTGGTACAGGCTGAATTGCGACGCAGCGGTTATGAGGAATTACTTGGAACAGGCATCGTGCTGACAGGTGGTACTGCACGGATGGCGGGTATGGCCGAGTTGGCTGAGGAGATCTTTCATATGCCGGTCCGCCTCGGAGTGCCCCAGTACGTCGGCAGCTTGAGTGAAGTAGTACGTAATCCTTCTTATTCCACTGCTGTCGGGCTGGTGTTGTTTGGTTACCGCCACAAAGAGGAGCGGGAATTCCGTACGGGTCGCATCTTAACCCCGGCACCCGGTGAGCTGGCCAACCGGATTAAGCAATGGTTTTCAAGTCATTTCAAAAAGGATTAAAAGTGGAGTACACAGCAAAAAAGGATTCAGTTTCGGGTAAGCAATTTTCAGTTTGTCCAGATGACAAAAAATTTTATTTTCAACCTAAGTATCAGGAGAGATGATATGTTTGAACTGATGGAAATCTCGGGCCAGCAAGCGGTAATTAAGGTATTGGGCATTGGCGGCGGCGGCGGCAACGCGGTTGATCATATGCTGTCTGCCAATCTAGAGGGCGTTGAGTTCATCAATGCGAATACTGATTCACAGGCGCTGCATCGCTCTGGTGTGTCCAAGGTGATGCAACTGGGTGAAGGGCTCACCAAGGGCCTCGGTGCTGGGGCGAACCCAGATGTTGGCCGCCAGGCGGCGACTGAGGATCGCGACAAAATCGCGGCTGCACTGGATGGTACCGATATGATCTTTCTTACTGCGGGAATGGGCGGGGGAACCGGAACCGGCGCGGCACCAGTAGTGGCCCACTTGGCCCGCGAGAAAGGAATCCTGACCGTGGCGGTTGTGACACGCCCGTTTAACTTCGAAGGGAAAAAGCGCATTGCGGCCGCCGATCAGGGAATCAAAGAATTGGGTGAACTGGTTGACTCTCTGATTGTAATTCCGAACGAGCGGATCCTGGAAGTGATGGGAGGCAAGATAACGTTGTTGGAGGCCTTCAGCAAGGCTAACGAGGTCCTGCTCAACGCGGTGCAGGGAATCTCAGAACTGATCACCCGTCCTGGGTTAATCAACGTGGACTTTGCTGATGTCCGCACGGTGATGTCTGAAATGGGAATGGCTATGATGGGCTCGGCAACGGCGACAGGCCCGGATCGATCAATCGAGGCAGCGCGCGGCGCGGTATGCAGCCCGCTGCTGGAAGAGGTGGATATTCATGGCGCTAAGGGCCTGTTAGTCAATGTATCCGCAGGTCCAGATATGGAGTTGGCAGAGTTTGCCCAGGTGGGCGAGATTGTTAACGAATACGCCTCGGACGATGCCACGGTGGTGATCGGAACTGTGCTAGACCCGGAAATGGAAGGCGAACTACGGGTAACGATGGTAGCGACAGGAATTCGCAACCGCTCAAACACTCCCCAGATCACCCTGGTTAAGGATGGAGAGGTCGAAGACGCCGTAGACACCGAGGTTGATTACGACCAGCCTACGGTTATCCGCAGGCGTCCCCGGACTGCCGGGGACCTGCACACCAACGGTAACGCAGCAGTCGACATGGATTACCTTGATGTTCCAGCTTTTCTGCGTCGACAGGCGGATTAATTCATAAAAAACAAAAGGTTAAATTGTAAATTGTCATTAATGAGGAGAATTATGCAAAAAAAGGGGTAAAAATATTTCAAAACAAGTACGATTTGATGAATTTCTTGTGTAGAATTGATTTTTCTGGGTGCGTGGGACGCTACCATCCTTGGCGTAATCAGAAAACCAGCAAAGAAGGGAAGGATGATCCGACAGCGAACTCTCAAGAACGTGATCGGTGCGACAGGCGTAGGTCTGCATACTGGAAAGAAAGTCTACCTGACCCTGCGTCCAGCACCAGCGGGAACAGGTATCGTCTTTCGGCGCGTTGACCTTGACCCGGTTGCAGAGATAACGGCGAGCCTGGAACGGGTCAGTGACACCCGGCTTTCGACCACCCTTGAGCACAACGGCGTGCGAGTCTCTACCGTAGAGCACCTGATGTCCGCTTTCGCCGGCTTACACATCGACAACGCCATTGTCGAGCTTGATTCTGATGAAGTACCTATCATGGACGGTAGCGCTGCCGTTTTTGTTTTTCTGATCCAATCCGCTGGTATCGAGACACAGACAGCGGCCAAGCGTTTTATCCGGATCAAGGATCCGGTAGAAATCAGGGAAGGGGACAAGTGGGCGCGCTTTGAACCCTTTGAAGGGTTCAAGGTCAGTTTCAGTATCGATTTCAATCACCCAACTATGCGATCCTCTGGCCAGCAAGCGACGGTTGATTTGTCCGAGGTTTCTTTTGCCAAAGAGGTCAGTCGGGCGCGTACATTCGGTTTTCTACAAGACGTTGAGGCCTTGCAGGAAGCGGGCCTTGCCCGTGGTGGCAGTTTGGATAACGCAATCGTCATGGACGATTACCGGGTGATCAATGACGATGGCCTGCGCTATGGCAACGAATTTGTTAAGCACAAAATTCTTGATGCGATCGGTGACCTCTACCTTTTGGGGTGTCCGCTGATCGGTGCTTTCTCTGCTCACAAGTCGGGACATGGCCTCAATAACCGCCTTTTGCGCACATTGGTGCAGCAGCGTGCGTCCTGGGAGACTGTCTCCTATGACAGCGCTGAGACAGATGCAGCGCCGGCATTTCTCCATCCCGCCTTTACTTGATCTCTGGCCGGGTCCCGGCCTCTAGATTCTCCTGGGGTTATCCCGATTTTTTCCATCGGGTGAGCGCTTACGTACGTTGTGTGGTAGCCAAAGGTCGCACACAGACTGTACGGCCCAGCGGATATCCGGTGAAATTACGCTCACGGTAATGCACTAAAGCAGTAAACCATCCAGCCGATGGGCAATGTCGTAGCCGACCTTGTTCACAGTCGATTAATGCAACGGCCTTTGGAGATTGAATAGGATGCAGACCATCAAAAATTTTGGTGTCATCGGTACGGGGATTATCGGTGCAGGCTGGGCCGCTCGTGCACTGGCCCGGGGTTTAACCGTATTGGCTTTCGACCCAGGTGCGGATGCACAAGACCGCTTACGCGATAACCTGGCCCAGGTCTGGCCGGTATTGGAGCGTACCGGCCTTTTCCCTGGTGCATCGGTAGATCGGCTAAGATTCTGCGATTCCCTGGAAGAGGTAGCTCTTGGAGCGCAGTTCATTCAGGAAAGCGCCCCAGAACGGATAGAACTTAAAACCACCCTACATGCCCAGATCGATGCCACGGCCCCGGCGGATGTACTGATTGCCTCGAGTACTTCGGGCCTGCTACCAAGTGAGTTTCAGTCGCAGTGTACTCATCCGGGCCGGGTGATGGTTGGGCATCCTTTTAACCCGGTTTATTTATTGCCGTTGGTTGAAGTGCTAGGTGGTGAGCAGACTGACGCCGACAACATCGAACGTGCAGTAGCGGTGTACCGGGATCTCGGTATGTATCCACTTAAAGTACGCTCCGAGGTGCCGGGGTTTTTGTCTGATCGACTCCAAGAAGCATTATGGCGGGAAATCTTGCACCTGGTTAACGATGGTGTCGCGACGCCGGAAGAGCTCGATGCGGCCATTTGTTATGGCCCTGGCCTGCGCTGGGCACTATGGGGGGCCTGTCAGATTTTTCATGTGGCGGCTCAACCCGGCGGTATGGGCCAGTTTCTCAAACACTTTGACCCTTCTCTTTTCCCCTGGACCCATTTGGAGCCGCCAAAGATCACTGACGAACTTGCCGACAAGATGCACTCGGGCTGTGAGCGCCTGGCCGGTGATGCGTCTATTGACGAATTAGAGCGGGTGCGTGACGATGCGTTGATTGGGATTCTGGAGTCGCTACAGCAACGCAATCTGGGTGCCGGTGCCGTGCTTAACGAACACCAGAAGCGTATCCGTGAGTCCGCTGACAGCGATAGCGACTGAGTGCTGCGTCGGCCATAGCACCAAGGAGAGCACTGATGGAATTTTCACTGAGCGAGGAACAGCGGATGCTGATCGACAGTGCCCGTGCTTTTACTGAAAAGGAACTGTATCCCTATGAGAATGAAGTAGAAGCGAGCGATGAAGTTCGCCCGGAGCTTGCGCGCCAGATTAGAGAGCGCGCCATTGCCCAGGGATTTTATGCCGCCAATATGCCTGAGGATCTCGGAGGTGGTGGACTGGACAGCGTTTCCCTGTCGTTGGTAGAACGTGAATTGGGGCGGGCCAATTTTGCCCTGCAGTATCTGGTCGGACGGCCCAGCAATATCCTGCAGGCTTGCGTCGGTGAGCAACGTGAGCGTTACCTGCTGCCGTGCATTCGCGGCGAGAAGACGGACTGTCTGGCGATGACCGAGCCCGGCGCGGGGTCTGATCTTCGCTCAATGCAATGTCGTGCGAGGCGTGACGGGAACAGTTATATCATCGATGGCACCAAGCATTTTATCAGTCATGCCGACCTGGCAGACTTTGTCATCCTCTTTGCTGCAACCGGTGAAGAAGAATCCAGCCGTGGTCCGCGAAAATTAATCAGTGCTTTTCTGGTAGACAAAGGTACCCCCGGGTTCACAGTGCGACAGGGTTATCACAGTGTTTCTCATCGGGGGTACCATAACTGTATTCTCGAGTTTGAAAATTGCCGAATCTCTGCTGATCAAATGTTGGGCGCAGAACATCAGGGTTTTAACGTGGCCAACGATTGGCTCGGAACCACGCGGTTACAGGTGGCGGCGATGTGTCTGGGTCGGGCCTACCGCGCGCTGGAGCATGCTATCGACTGGGCGGCCGAACGCCAGCAGTTCGGCCAGTACATTGGCCGGTTCCAGGGGGTTGGGTTCAAACTCGCTGAGATGAAAATGCGCCTAGAGGCCTCGGAGTTACTCACTTTGCAAACGGCGTGGAAGGCTGATCAGGGTGTTGCTACCGATACTGACTACGCGATGGCTAAGTTATATACCACGGAGATGCTCGCGTTTGTCGCTGATGAGGCTATTCAAATTCACGGTGGCATGGGATTAATGTCCGATTTACCGCTGGAACGCATCTGGCGCGATGCCCGGGTTGAGCGAATATGGGAGGGCACCAGTGAGATACAGCGACACATCATCTCCCGGGATATGCTGCGCCCACGCTGGACCTGATGCGCTAACTCCTTGACCCTAGAACGCCTGTTCCGACCATCTAGCATGGCTGTGTTTGGTGGTCGCGAAGCCCGCGAGGTTGTGCGCCAGTGCAAGCGTATGGGGTTTGCCGGCGACATCTGGCCGGTGCATCCGTCTCAGGAGACCGTCGAGGGGTATCGCTGCTATCGCGATGTTAGCGCATTGCCCGGGATTCCGGACGCCAGCTTTATTGGCGTCAACCGCCACGCTACTGTTGATATCGTTGACAGTCTGAATCGCGTTGGCGCCGGCGGTGCGGTCTGCTATGCCTCTGGTTTCAATGAAGTTGCCGACGGCGAAGCGCTCAACCATGCGCTGCTTGCCGCGGCAGGGTCCATGCCCATATTCGGCCCCAACTGTTATGGCCTGATCAACTATCTGGATGGTGTACTGATGTGGCCAGATCAGCACGGTGGCGAGCGGGTAGAGCGTGGCGTGGCGGTGTTTAGTCAGAGCAGCAATATTGGATTAAATTTGACTATGCAGTCGCGCGGGTTGCCGATCGCCTACCTCTTGGCGTTGGGCAATCAGGCCAAGACCGGGCTTGCCGATGCCTTAGAAGCGGCACTCGATGACCCCCGCGTGACTGCGGTGGGCCTTTACATTGAAGGCTTTGTGGATGTCCTGGCGTTTGAGCGGGCTATGCGCCGCGCGACAGAACAACGGATACCGGTGGTCGCGTTGAAATCCGGTGCCAGCAACCAGGGTGCGCGGATCACGCAATCACATACGGCATCTCTGGCGGGATCGGACGAGGCAGCCGATGCGCTGTTCGCCCGCCTGGGTATTGCCCGGGTGCACGACCTTGATACACTGGTTGAAGTCCTTAAGTTGCTGCATGTGCATGGGCCGTTGGCCGGCAACCGCCTGTGTTCCATGAGTTGTTCTGGGGGAGAGGCCTCGTTGTTGGCTGACGCCGTTATCAGTCGTGATCTCGTATTCCCCGAACTGAATACGACTCAACATCAGGCTGTAGCAGATACCGTGCATGAACTGGTCAGCGTATCGAATCCGCTGGATTATCATACTTTCGACTGGAATCACGAGGAAGAACTCTACGCCACCTATTCCGCGATGCTGGGTTGTGGCTTTGATCTGTCATTACTGGTGCTTGATTTCCCCCGGGCAGATCGATGCGATCTTGAGACCTGGGGTCCTGCGGTGAGAGCCATTGGTCGAGCCGCCCATGACACGGGCATGCCCACCGCAGTGGTAGCGAGTTTGCCGGAAAGCATGCCTGAATCGGTGGCACAGCAACTGATAGCAGATGGGATCGTGCCCTTGTGCGGGTTGCGCCAGGCGCTGGACGCTGCACAAGCGGCCGCCACGATAGGCGCGGCCTGGCAGCGTCAACTGCCCGACACTGCTCTGCCTGGACCATCGTGGGCCACCAACCATGCGCTGAAGAGAGTTGATGAGTGGCAAGCCAAGGTCGAGCTGGCGCAAGCCGGATTAACGGTGCCGCGGGGTCAGCGAGTCCGAAGCCTCAAGGCGCTGATGGCCGCAGCGCAGTCTCTGGATTTTCCGCTGGTTCTAAAAGCCTGTGATGCTGATATTGCCCACAAGAGTGAGCACAACGCGGTGACCCTGAATATCCACGATCAGGATGCTTTGAGCGGGCATGGCCAAGATCTTTTTGCCCGTTACCCACAATTGCTGGTTGAAGAGATGGTGACCGATGCGGTCTGTGAGATGATCGTTGGAGTTAGTCAGGACCCGGCTATCGGGCCGTGGATGCTGTTGGGCAGTGGCGGCATCCAGGCCGAGCTTGCACCAGATCGCACAGTGGTTTTATTGCCAGCTGATTGCGCTATGTTGGAGCGAGCGCTGGCATCACTTAAGGCCTACCCATTGCTTGTGGGTTTCCGAGGCGCCCCTATCGCCGATACAGCCGCGCTGTTGCAAGCACTGCAGCAGGTCGGTGAGTTTGCTTTGGCGCGCAAAGATTCCCTGGTTGAGCTTGAGCTTAACCCGTTGTTGGTGCGACCCATGGGCAAGGGTGTTGTGGCAGTTGATGCTTTGCTGTGCTGTACCGAGGATGCTTAGTCCTATGTCTTTTCTGCGAACCGATCCTGGCCAAGCTGTTGTCGCTGAGCCGCTTGATGCGCTACGGGAGTTTTTGGAGCCGTGCTTGGGCGCCTTGCTGGATATAGGCTGTGGTAAAGGAGTGTTGAGTGACGGCTTAGCACAGCAGGGTTTTCATGTCACAGGCATTGACCCGTATGTGGGTAGCGGTGCCCCCGCGTCACGGGTGCGCGGCAGCGCTCATGCACTGCCGATGACCAGTGACACCTTTGATCACGTTCTGCTGCACTGGTCACTTCATCATGTACCTCAGGCGCTAATGGGCCGCGCGCTAGGTGAGGCGTTGCGGGTACTGCGGGTAGCGGGCACACTGTATGTGATCGAACCCGAACCGGTAGGCAGTTGGCAGGCGGTATCTTGCGCGTTTCATGATGAGACCGAGGTTCAGGCCATGGCAGCAGGCGTAGTGAACCGCCTGGTCGTGGCGAAGGGTTGTAGTCGCCGGCGCGCCTACTATTTTAGTGAAGACCGTTATCCGCAGTTTGATGCTTTCGTTGACGATATGATGTCGCTGGCGTACAACCGTTATCGCATAGAGGATATTCGCCAGGATGCTGTCAGGGATGCGTTTGAGGCGTGTGCACGCGAAGGTGCTTACGTGCTACGCCAGAGAATCCGAATGGAGGCTATTCAATGGCCCGAAAATTTTCAGGAGTGACAATTCATGAGCGTTGACAGTGTGCATACCGAGAAGCGCGGCTCTGTGCTGCAGGTGACGCTCGACCGTCCCAAGGCGAATGCGATCGATGTGGCAACCAGTCGAGCACTGGGTGATGTATTTGCCGGATTTCGAGACGACCCTGATCTGCGCATCGCCATTATCACCGGTGCCGGTGAGAAATTCTTCTGCCCTGGATGGGATCTAAAAGCCGCCGCAGACGGCGAAGCTGTGGATAGCGACTATGGGGTTGGCGGCTTTGGCGGCCTGCAGGAGTTGCCCGATCTTAACAAGCCGGTGATCGCCGCGGTCAACGGCATCTGTTGCGGTGGCGGCCTTGAGTGGGCCTTGTCGGCTGATCTGATCCTTGCCGCCGAGCACGCCACTTTTGCTTTGCCCGAGATTAATTCAGGTACTATTGCCGATGCCGCGACATTGAAATTGCCCAAGCGCATTCCTTGGCACATTGCTATGGAGTTGTTATTTACCGGCCGATGGATGGACGCCGTCGAGGCGCATCGCTGGGGTCTTGTGAACGAAGTATTACCCTCTGGCAGTCTGTTGGAGCGAGCCCATGAACTTGCAGTCACACTGGCCGAGGGTCCGCCGCTGGTATATGCGGCTATCAAGGAGGTGAGTCGGGCTGCAGAAAATATGCGTTTTCAAGATGCGCTTGACGGTATTACGAGTAGAAAGTTCCCTACAGTGGATAAACTGTATTCCAGTGAAGATCAGCTTGAAGGCGCGCGCGCTTTTGCCGAAAAGCGAAAACCGCAGTGGCAAGGGCGCTGACGGCTCAGGTGGCGCTCTTTATTCGGGCATCAGTTATTTTTTGATACTTAGCTGATCTTGCCTGGGGATTTTCGGTATATTGTTAGGGCGTTTTCGCAAGCATTTTTTAAGACATCGCGGGTCTAGGGAGTATTGCCACCATGGAAGAGTGGTCTGTTGTTCACAAGGTTTCGATCCTGGGTTTTTTGGGGGCAGCGCTTTTTGGCGCGATTGCCAGTAAGACCCATTTTTGCATCATGGGATCGATCAGTGACTGGATCAATATGGGTTCCAGAGTGCGTTTTCGTGCCTGGATGTTGTCGATCGGTATTGCCATTTTAGGTGCGCAGGGCATGCACCATCTCGGTTGGCTCGATCTGGGTGGATCGATTTACCTTAGTACAAACTTTGGCCTTGTGGGGTTTTTGATTGGCGGTGTTCTTTTTGGCATAGGAATGACGCTCGGCGCTGGCTGCGGCCAGCGTACCCTGGTGCGGGTCGGCGGGGGAAATCTCAAATCCCTACTGGTGCTAATCGTCATGGCGATTACTGCTTATGCCACGCTTCGTGGCTTGCTCGCCATCATCCGGATCGAAGTATTCGATGCGCTTGCGATTGACCTTGGTGCACGCGATATTGCCGACCAGGGCATCGGCACCTTACTCGCACACTTCACCGATACGTCTGCGGGAGCAGTTTCCAGAATTGTTGCGCTGGTGCTTGGCCTGGGCGCCGTGTGGTATGCGTTAAAAGACCGCGATTTTCGCGCCAGTTACGACAATCTGCTTGCCGGCACGGTGATCGGCCTGCTGGTAGTTGGAGCCTGGTATGTAACAGGTGTGATTGGCAACGATGACTTCGAGCCGGTAATGATCGAGGCGATTACCTTTGTCGCCCCCACCGGTAATACGCTCAACTATTTAATGACCTGGACCGGCTCTGAGATTAATTTCGGGATTGCCGTGGTGCTGGGCATGATGGTCGGCTCTTTTGTCTATGCAGTAGCGACCGGGAACTTTCGGATAGAGACCTTTATGACCCGTGCCGATATGCGCAACCATTTGCTGGCCGGAGTACTGATGGGCTTTGGTGGCGTGCTATCGCTTGGCTGTACTATTGGTCAGGGAGTCTCGGGTATCTCGACGCTGGCCCTGGGTTCCCTGGTTGTGCTGCTAGCGATTATTCTCGGCTGCTCACTCACAATGAAAATGCAGTACTACATGCTGGATGAAGGATTCTGGCCCTCACTACGACAGTCGCTTGCAGACCTACGCCTGACGCCGCGGGTATAATGCGCGTCCCTCCGGGCCGTTAGCTCAGTTGGTAGAGCATCTGACTTTTAATCAGGTGGTCGCAGGTTCGAACCCTGCACGGCCCACCATAAATTAAGACACTTGCAAGAGTTTTAAAAATCAGGAGGGAGGCGGCTGCCGCACCTTGAGTCAGTACCGCCCCCCAATTACTGATTTTCAGGCGCCTGGGAAAAGCCCCGCAATATCTGCGTTGTTGGTTTCCATCGGGTCGGGCAGTTCGGCGTCCAGGTTGTACTGAAACAAGGGCTGGCTCATTGCCTCGCGACAACGCTTGCCGGCCTCGATCCCGGAGAAGGGTCCATCGGGCATCCCCCCGCCAACATCGGTGAATGAGTAGTCCACTGCCAGTTCGACTGTCTGTACGATTTTTCCACTGTAGCGTTCAAGTGTTTCTTTAGAAGTCTTGTTGAGCAGGGCACCGACGGCCCTTCCGGTAAAGACGGGTGTTTCTCCACCTGGAAACGCTGTGGTCTCCGTGACCCCGGCGCCTGGGTACAAGGTCACCGCGTGTACGCCATGGGATTTGAGTTCGGCGGCCATATCTGCCGTGAGACGGTCAAGACCTGCCTTTCCTACGCCATACCCGATGTCAAAAAGATAGGTCACGCCGCCAAAGCTTGATACCTGTACCATCAGTCCGGACTGATTTTTTACCATGATGGGTGCGACCAGCGCACTCATCACATGTGCACTGCGCAGCCCGATCCCTATCGATGCATCAAATACCGAAAGTGGGCGCTCCCAGAATGGTTTGCCAAAATGCGGCTTGATGGCGGGTAAGCCGGCATAGGCGCTGTTCACCAGCAGGTCCACATGGCCCTCGTTGGCGTTTACCTGTTCTACGAATGCCTGCACGGCACTGTCATCGCTCTGGTCAAGCACGCAGGGCTTCACACTGCCACCCTTGGCGCCATCGGCCGCTTCCTCGGCTAGAGCTTTCAAAGCGTCTTCATTACGGGCAGTTGCGTAGACCGTACATCCCTCTTCGCGGGCAAGCACGAGAGCAATACCTCTACCAAGACCGCGAGACGCCCCTGTGACAATACACACTTTACTCATTCTAATCTCCTGATTTTGATGACATGATGAATGGCGAATTAAACCATAACGGTACCTATGGCAGCCATGTAAAACCGTAAGTATCTCCGCCTGACGCCCATTTCTACCTTCCTATATTCCTTTTCTTGACTGTGCAATTTTTGTTGGCACCGTGGGTAAGCCAAAATGGCACTACCAAATACCTTTTTAAGGAATAAAGAAGTAAGCTCCTATACCTCGAAGTATCGTGGGCCAATTGAATCCTCAATTGGCGGTAATATCACACGACTCGATCAGCAACGACTCAATATCAATTTTTCAGATGTATCCAATTTAGATCAAAAGCCGAATGTATGCCTGCAACCAACCATTAAGCGTGGCTCAACAATTATCTTGCATATAGAGGCAGGTCCATGTATCCGGACCACAATCTGTTAACAGGCGCTCTATACTGACCATAGTTTTCAAAGAAGCATATGGAGTGAATTATAGACGATACGATACATAGTGGAAGCGGCCAGAGACGTCGAAGTGTTTCAGTGTTGTGCTCAGTGATACTGTGGTTTGTATCTACGATTGTTCATGCACAGCAACACCAAGATGGATATATACCAAGACTGGCTATTGAAAGATCCGGCATGGAATCTTGACTCACCTTTACGGGTAGATCGCATAAGCAACTCATATTTTGTGGCGACTACGATTAACTTCGAGCAATCACCGAACGGTGATGATGGTGCCTACGTTGGCATACAACAGCGCACAAGCAAAACCGATCGAATCGCTATTTTTTCAATCTGGAACGCTAGTGCGGCCAAACCCGCCTCAAGATGTCGTGACTTCGGTGGGGAGGGAGATGGCAAACAGTGCACTATCGACTTCGACTTTGACACGTCTCGATGGTACACACTTCGAGTGTGGCGGCTCGATGTTAGCCAAGACGGTCAGTGGTGGGGCGCATGGGTCATCGATGACCAGGGGCAGGAAACATGGATAGGCAGTATCGCAGCTCCGTTGGGAACAGGCGATATCGCACGTTCATCGACCTTTCTAGAGTATTATGGACCACCACGGCCATGCGACAACCTCAAACCGGCTACAGTAGTTGCACGACGACCTTTTTTCAACAACCGTTCGGCAGAAGCCAAGAAAAGCGGTAGCACTATTGGTGTGTGCGCCGATGGCGTTGTAATACTAAATGATACAACCGCTGAATCTGTAATAACGATGGGAGTGGGTGAAATCTGACATATTGGGATGGTGATTCCCACAGCGTCATTGTGTTCCGCAAAAATTGAAGTTCAAGTCAGCAAGGAATCAGTTTGTAGGTGTGATGCAAGCCGTTAAGGATGGATTCCGTAGCAACACGAAAGCCATCAGCAATATTATGCCTTTGCCTATATTGGGTCTGTCCGGCAGAGCAAGTGTTTATCTTGTTGAAGAATGTGAATGTTGAGTATTCAGACAAGTGGGATTTTGGGTCGAGTTCTGTTGCCTGCTTTCACCTTTGCGGATATATATCACCTGAAGAATATTAATGATCGTGGTGATGCACCGTATTACCCAATTGATGCTCTAGGCTCAATGCCTGAGGAAACAACGCCAGAACGTACCCGACATGAGTCATTCCCGAAGTGGACTAAGAATTGGGGTGAGTTTGGCAATCGCATGACCCCGCGATGTGGGACAATCGACAGACCATGCACCATGTTCGGCGCTTTAATGAGA
>Ga0302127_10000276_pt1 | contig 27319 bp, 17 predicted proteins | sample CB4_SCM_MG_FD_204452 | JGI IMG/M metagenome (GOLD analysis project Ga0302127, IMG submission 204452) | Marine microbial communities from Western Arctic Ocean, Canada - CB4_SCM | ecosystem: Environmental > Aquatic > Marine > Oceanic | place: Canada: Western Arctic Ocean | collected 2017-09-24
TATTGCCACTGGCGGCACAATAGCAAATACCCCAACTGGACGCTTGAGTGTAGATACTGTACTTGAACAACTTCCTGAGATAGCAAAAATTGCCAGGATCGGGATCTACGATTATATCCGTATCGGTAGTTCAGAGATTTCCATACAAAACTGGATCGACATTGCCCATCTCATTACTTCAGAACTTAAAAATAATCCTAATATTACTGGTATTGTCGTCACCCATGGATCCAATACCTCTGAAGAGACCGCGTATTTTCTGAATCTTGTTCTAGATACTAATAAACCTGTAGTACTCACTGCGGCACAAAGACAACGAACAACCCTGAGTGAAGACGGATCTCGAAATCTATTTGATGCAGTTCGTGTTGCTGCTGATCCCAAGGCAGGTGGCCGTGGGGTAATGTTGGTGGTAAATGAAATGGCCCATGCGGCCAGAGACGTTACCAAGACCCTAAGCTATCGTACTGAGACCTGGAACTCTGGAGACCTGGGGGTATTGGGTTTGACAGATACTGATATGATCCGCTTTTACCGAAAACCGGAATACCGACATACATCAAGTAGTCAGTTTCGATTGGAGGGTATTACCATGGCATCTCAGTTACCCCGGGTGGACATTATTTATGCCTATGCTGATGCCGGGCCAGAGCTGGTCCATGCCGCCATCGCTGCCGGGGCAAAAGGACTGGTCATTGCCGGCTTTCCTACAGGAGGAACACCGCCAGTGGTCACAAAGGCATTGATGGAATTACAAAATAAAGGGATACCCATTGTCATGGGGAATAGGGGCGGCAGGGGTAGGATACAATCTACCAGGGAATTTATTTCTGCAGACAATCTAACGGCACAAAAAGCGAGGATACTATTAATGATGTCCCTGGCCCATAACATCCCGGTAGATGAGATTGAAGATGTTTTTATGAATTATTGATATCTATTTGGATACTGGCATTTACCCAAGGGTACCAGTATGAAGGAAATTTAAGCCCCGTCATTCCGGAAAGTCCGAAGGACTTGTCTGAAATCTAGTAGGAATTAATATTTGCCGCAAGGCTAACTTTTATTTATTGGATACTGGCCTGCGCCAGTATGACGGAAAATGAAACTCCGTCATTCTGGGACTGCACTTCAGAACCAAGAATCTATACTGATTTGAACAACGGATGGATTCCCGCAATTACTCAAAGGCACAAGTATCAGTATGACGTTGATGTGATTGAGTAACTCCTCTCGCCTTTAGCCTTTCGCATCAAAATTAAAAACATCTTGTAAATCCTGTCTAAAAAATTAACAGACCCGTGCAACAACACCCTTGAATTCTTCATCAGTGACTAAACGTCCATTGCTAGTACCGATGTCCTTCACCTCTGCCAGCACGGCACCCCGTTTGTCCTCAGGGATATTCAGTCCAAGTTCCTTACCTTTCAACTCAATACTAACCATGCCACTTTTCTTACCCAGTACGATTTTGCGATCTGCGGCAACTACCTCACATGAATATGGTTCGATAGATTCCGGAACGTGAAACTGGCTTACTACACCGCCACTTTCCCGGGTGTAGAGAAACTCACCTACCACTGGTTTCCAACCGTCGACGGTATACTTCCCTGCCGTCTGCACCAGCTTTGAGACCTCACGTGACTTGGTGAGATCCAGCTCTACGGGAACATGGTATAAGCCTTGTAAGGCCAGGGCGACTTCGCTTATATCTGCATTACCCGCACGCTCACCCATGCCATTGACAGTGCCCTGTATCCAGCTTGCACCACCGCGTACTGCGGCGATGGCAGAGGCAGTAGCCAAACCAAAATCGTTATGACCGTGCCAATGCACCGGGATGTCAGGACCTACCCAACTTTTTACTTCCCTGATCAATCCTTCCACGGTCTCTGGTGCACAAACGCCGATGGTATCTACCATAGAGATTTCCTCTGCACCATGTTCTATGGCCGCGGCATAGACATCTTTCAAATAGCCTAAATCACTACGGGTAGAATCCACCGCGAAAAAATTTATCTTTTTAATACCGGCATCCTTGGCGTACTTCACGGCATCCGTCACCTTTTGCATAACCTTTTCACGGGTAAATCCAAATGCCTTCATTTTTCTGTCGCTGGTGGTGATCTCAATTAATAAATATTCAGTGCCTAATTCCAGATGGGCATCAATATCTGCCTGTACGGCACGGGAAAAACCCCAAATTTCAGAGTCTAAACCTGCCTCAAGAATACGCTTTACTGCCCTGGTATCTTCGTCTGAGACACGAGGAAAACCAGATTCAATACGACCTACACCCAACTCTGATAACTTGCACGCTATCTGAAACTTGTCTTCAGCTGAAAAACAAACCCCAACGGATTGTTCGCCATCCCTTAATGTCGTGTCATAGAAACGCACCGGTTTTGTTCGATCAAAACCCTTCTGCACTTCATCGGTTTCATTCAGTTCGGTGGTCCAAAATTTCTCTCTTGGTAGATCGGTAATCATAAAGCCTGTTCTCCATGTTTCATCTTAATTGTAATGCTGGAAGATCTGATATTACGTAACAAAACGACATTGGATTATTTGTAATTGACGGAATACCCTGAATTATCTTGCTACTGCATCCCGGACACCTATCAGGTGTTTGAAAACAAGATAGCGCGAAGCAACAATATAAACGAAGGTGGTTGCCGGGACAAGTGTGAAACAGGGATAACACATTATTATCCCTCTAAATCGCCACACAACTTAACCTAGCTATTTGTAAGACTAGATTCACGTAAAAAGTTATAAGCAACTAAAAATTGATAAAAAAAACGGGGCGTTAGCCCCGTTTATAATATAAGAACGATTTCTATTCGGTCTTTATTGGAAGTTATAGTTAAACTTTATGCCATAGGACGTGAAGGAGTTGTCCTGAAGATTTGCAGTAATAAACCCATCGGGTATTACCTGAAATTTCGGATGGTAGGCCGGACGGGCTTGCAGGATATTACGCACATAACCGGCTAGCTGCCAGCTGCCGTCCTGAGGGCCAAAACCTGCCGAAACATTTATATCACCACCTCTGTCGAAAAAGGTGGTAACAGAGGGATTACTACTCCTGCAGGTCCGATAGTCATCGGTGATATGTGCCTTGACATTGACAAAGGCCATATACGAGTTCATGACTGGCATCTCGTAGTTTCCACCTAATACAAATTTGAACGAGGGTGAATCCTGCGGGGTTGTACCTTGACGGGAGACAGTTTGCGCTGCTCCTACGGATGTCGTCCCTGCAGAAAATTCTTCTGTATCTGCCATTCGACAGCCGCCAGTAAGAAAAAATTCCGGGGGAATATCCGCCAGGGGCGTCAGGGAAGCTACAATCCCCGGTTCTAATCTACCCAAAAATTGGTTAGCGCCGGCTATCTCTTCCGCCCTAAAGCTCGAGGGATTCGCAAGAATATTAAGAGAAGCGGCGGCCTGCTCGTTTGCGGAACAACCACTACCATCAAAATCCAGGAATTCCCCGTCCAGCAGCGATCCGGCAAGGTTCAGGGTCAGTCTCTCTGTCGCCGCGTAATCAAAACTGAATTCAACACCATCGACCCGTTGTTTGCCTGCATTGAGGCTGACCGAGTTCTGATCTTGTGGATTAAAAAGAGGTGCCGCACCCACTGTTTGCAGATCCTTAAAGTCGTTCCTGAAGATATCTATATCATAACGAAGACGTCTCTCCATAAGCGTGCCCTTGGCTCCCACTTCAAAGGCCGTGACAAATTCTGGCGCAAAAGCGAGTTCTTCGAAGGTGGTGGGAAGCCCACCCTGCCCGGTATCGGTAACAGGCCCCTTGAACGCCGTGACGTATTTACCGCAAAAGGTATGATTACCCTCCATGGAGTTCGGCGTAAAACTAAGAACAATCTGTTTGTCAAAATTATCTGCCTTTTGCGTTTCGATAAACGGTGCGGGCAGATACCAGCGAAAGTCATTTGCTGAATACATCTAAAAAAATAAATCCGGACTTAATACGACAGTTATAATTATGATAGATACAACAAACTAACAACCATAATCCACCCAGAAACTTAGGCAAGCAATAGATTATTGTCAATAAATTCTTGGGATAAACTTATAGATCTAAAGAATTGTAAAATTACAATAATACGATAATTTACTCAATGAGAATTAACACGAATTTTTCAGTGGCAATTCTAAAAAAATAACGATTAGTATCGGGTAGTTATACTTTTCGGGAACGTAGATCCGCCACAGAAAACTTCTGATACTGTGTGAGGCCTGCACCGGTACCCCAGGAGGCTGTACGGGCATCGATCATATACGGACGACCGTCTTTCAAGGTTCGGAATCCACGTTGAATCGCTGGTCGTACCTGATCACTGTTAGAGACGACCTCACCGGGAATATTATAAACCGAGGCCAATTTGGCGAAGTCCATATCTGGATCACCCAGGAAGGAAACGTAATCACGATTCGCCTCGCCAGCAGCACCAGCGCCCATGATACGGAATCGCGTTGCCTCATAGCTGCGATTGTTCAATATTATTGTCAAGACCGGGACATCGTAACGCGACATGGACCAGAGTGAGTCAGACTGGCCAAACATAAATCCACCATCTCCCTGTAAAGAAACCACCTGTCTGTCAGGCAGCGCCAATTTAGTTCCTACCGAGGCACCAACTCCCCAACCCAGGGCCATACCCGTGGTACGACCTATTTTTAATCTACCCTCTGGACTAAAATTAATATGACTTACGGTCCTCTCTCCCCGACCCAGTTCTTCAACTACCACGGCATCGGGATCCATCAGTTCATCCAGTTCGTAGAGTAACTTTTGCCAGGGCAAAGGATCTCCCTTACTTAGACGCCCGGCTTCCCGGGTCCCTGCATGCTTGCCAGCGGAGTATGTTGATATTTTTAGACGACGTTCCGCGGTTCGCCTTTTAAGTTGCGCAGGACTTGCCATACTTTTTATAGCTTCCACCAGGTCTTTTGCGATTAAATCAATATCTCCAAGCAAACCAACCGCGGTAGGGGCATTGCGACCAATTTTCTCCGGATCTACACTGGCATGGATTAACGGGATCCTGCGATTTTTCATAAAGGTCTCCATGCCTTGCGTAGCCCGGGTACCAATACTGATACAGCAATCAATATCATGGGGATAAAACTGCATATAGCTTGGCAGGTTGAGCAAATAACCAATATGCAGCGGATGATAATTGGGAAAATCACAATGAAAGCTTCTGGAATGTTGCGCCACCGGTATCGCCAACAACTCTGCCAGCTCAACAACTGAAGGAATTGCATTACATTGACTAATCTCAAAACCCACTTCCATCAATGGTGAATTTGATTCAAGTAGAAATTTTGCCGCCCTTTCAATCTCAACGGGGTCGGGTCTCAATTCCATTGAAACATTTAGCGCCTCTTTGGAATAAACACTTGCTGTCACATCAGATGCATACAGGTGATTCCGTGGAACACGAATATGAGTAGGTCCTCCTGGCATAATATTGGACAGTTTGTACGCCCTGCGTGTCCATTCAGCCATTCTATTTGATTCATGGACTACCCATTGCCATTTGGTATAAGGCTTGACCGCTTCTGTCCAATCATCGAGATCCTCATGGGTATCCGTGCCTTCATTTGTGGAACTGGCATGATCACTGATTACTACCAAGGGTGAGCGGTCCTTCATGGCGTTATACATACTGGAACTTGCATTGGGTAAACCAACCCTGCTAAACATGCAAAATCCTGTTTTTCCTGATGCCTTAGCATAACCATCGGCGATAGATACTACGTGACCTTCATGGGTCGCCTGGATCAGGGTCAGTTTCCCGGGGCGTTCAACCAACGCATTACATATCGGTCCTAATCCGGAACCATTTGCAATAAATAAATATTTTGCATCCGTCTCGAGAATTTGCTCAAGCATTACTTCCGCACCGGTACCGGTTACTGAACGTGTGTAACCTTCGGGCATTTCAGACCCTGGAATAAAAGGTTCAACTGCTGCCAAAGCCGACCTTGCGGCAGTCACGCCATAACTGGCTGCTGCCATCCCTGCCAAAAAACCACGTCGTGATATTTTGGCGTTAATTAGTTCTTTTACTAGCTCGCGCATGTCATCCCCCAGAATATTGTTATTGAACTACCGCTTGAGATAAGATTATTTCGGTTAAATTATTAAGCATTAATTCTCGACTGCCATATTATTTACCAAGTATTTGCGTACGGTCTCAAGATCTTTTACATCAACTACAGCACCTCTTGCCAACATATCATAAAGCGCATTTTCCCATTGACTGGCATTAAGACTAACCCTGGTTAAATGACCTAGTCCATGACATTGACTACAAGCGACAAATACAATATCTCTGCCCTCTCCTTCAGGAAACGCTTGTTGTGCATTTAATGAAAAAGGAAGAAATAGAGCGAACACTAAATATCCCGCAGTAACGTAAACCTTGACCTTATTTTTCATTCATCCCCCAAAACAATGTATTTAACAGGTTCTTAGTGTATGCCTGAGAATAAATATCGCAATATATTTATTCATTGTTCCTTATCAGAATCTGATTTAATTTATTCTCGCATATTTAATTGTATATCTACTTGAAATTAGAGAGCTATTTATGCTTGTGTATTAAAGTATTTTTCTTATACTGGCTACTTATTATTCATAATTACAAACGGAAGATCTATGTCAATTCTCGAAGAATCCCTTGAAGAACTCGTTACCGCAAATCATATCCTGGCTAGAGAAGGTGTGGTTGATTCATTTGGCCACATTAGCGTACGCCACCCGGATAATCCCGACCACTATCTATTGTCCTGCTCAAGAGCACCCGAGTGCATAAAAGTTGAAGATATAATGGAGTTCGCATTGGATGGAGAACCTTTGGATGCAAAAGGTCGTGACCCTTATGCAGAACGAGCAATACACGGATCTGTTTATGAGGCCCGCCCCGATATCAATGCTGTAGTCCACAATCATAGTCCTAATGTCATTCCATTTGGTGTAACCGATACTTGTTTAAGACCTTTACTGCATATGGCAGCCGGTATGGGTTCGAATGTTCCCATATGGGATTCACGCACCAAGTTTGGGGATACAACATTACTGGTTACCACCATGGACATGGGCAGAGACCTGGCAGTGATGTTGGGAGAAAATCGCGCTGCATTGATGCGTGGTCATGGTTGTGTGGTGGTAGGTAAATCTGCAAGAGAAGTAGTGTTTAGTTCTATCTACCTGGAGATGAATGCCGAATTACAGTTTAAGGCGGCGATGCTTGGTGACATAACCTTTCTTAGTGATGGCGAGGTGGATGCCATATTACAACGACGCGGTCCTTATACTTTCGAACGGGCCTGGGAACGTTGGTGTGGTCGCGCTGATCGACCTTATGAATCAGCACCGGGAAGTGCTGCATAATAAAATTTATCACAGAGATAAATTCAATTTTTTTTATTTATTTAAAATAAATGGACAGGATTTACAAGATGGTTTTTGATTTATTGAGATATTGAACCTACCCTCACTTCCGTATGTTCGAATTGTTATTACCTTCACAATTTTATGTATACATAAATCTTGTTAATCCTGTCTATTTTATATTTTTCTTTTGGTTACTAGCTTTGCCAGTTTGTCGGATTATTAAAGCCCCGTCATTCTGGAAAGTCCATAGGACTTGTCCGGAATCCATGCTGATTTGAACAACGGCTGGATTCCCGCCTTCGCGGGAATGACGTACGAGAAATCTCCACCCCACACATATTCAATACATCCTGTTTATCTTGTAAATCCTGTCTATTTTATATTTTTCTTTTGGATACTAGCTTTGCCAGTTTGGCGGATAATTAATGCCCCGTCATTCCAGAAAGTCCGTAGGACTTGTCCGTAATCCACACTGGTTTGAACAACGGCTGGATTCCCGCCTGCGCGGGAATGACGTATGAGGGATATCCTCACCCCTCACATATTCAATACATCTTGTTAATACTGTTAATCCTGTCTATTAATTGATTGGATACTGGTATTTACCCAGAGGCACAAGGCGCTAGAAAAACGAGATGAAGCTACTATTACTGTTTCGTTATATATCAATGGCCAGTGGCGATCGCTACCAGTTTTACTAGATCAACAGGGGCTTCGTTACCGCGCCATACAATATGCAGGTCGGGCCGCAATAAGAACAATTCATAACCCTCATAAACCTCTACTGCGTGGGGATCATCCAGGGATAAGGTTTCAAATGGTGCGCCTTGTTTTTCAAACTCTGAAATCAAGGCTGATAGATCTTCCCGTCCATTTTCAAATCTGAGTAAAATATACCCCTTACCTAGATGGTCATGTATCGCGGTTCCATCCTTGAGCCAGACATGTGGAAGTCGAAAACCTGGCCATGTGGTGGGGATATAATCAGGATTATCTGCATCAGGTCCTTCACCATCCGCCGGCCAGATTAACGGTGAATTAATATAACGATAACCGGCCTCTATACCAAGGATCTCATTGGTTTTTCGTTGCTCTGTATTAGCAATCTCGGCAACATTGGCACGGATCTCTGCACCTTCTGGGGTATTGTCACGGATTTCAGGACGCCAAGCAGAGCGCCATTTCCGCCGACCGGAATTTGCCCTGCCCGATGCCACAACATTTCTTATGCCAATCTGACGGCGTTCTGTCTCATAAGAGGTCAACAGATTTTCTCCTCCCCAACCTGCGAGCATTCCCTGTAATTTCCAGGCGAGATCAATTACATCGCCTGCACCAGTATTCATTCCCAGGCCACCGGTAGGGATGACTAGATGTGCAGCATCACCAGCTATTAAGACTCGACTCTCACTATATCTATCTGCTACCAATAATTTTTGGGTCCACTTACCGATGTACAGGGTTTCATATTCGATCGGCATACCCACTAACTTTTCAAATAGTCCAGGCATTTCAGATTCGTCCTCTACTACGGCATGCAGTGTAAAATGTTTGGTATCATCCTGGACGATGATAAAACCCGCCTGGTCATCACAAACATGGTAATGTCGGCCCTTACCGATAGGAATTCGTTCATACAGATCATCACACCTGAACAACGCCTGGTGCAAAGACAACATATCCCCTTCACCTGAAAACTTTATTCCCAGCTGTTTTCTCACTGGACTTGCTGCCCCGTCACAACCCACAAGATAATCACCTCTTATGGTCTCTTCGGATCCATCAGCGCCTTTCACATAGGCAACCACTTGATCCCCATTGTCTTCAAAACGAATAAATTCACTACCAAACCGTACATCAATAAATTCATTACGTTCCGCAATACGCTTCAACAACGGTTCGAGGGTATATTGGGAAATAAGCTGATAAGGTTCGAGTGTGCGAGTACCATCATTGTGAGCAGCAATATCTTCCTTACAATCCTTTACTGAACCATAAGGCAATCGCAAGATAGGTTCATCCACCAGACTGGTTACCACAAAAACATCCATTGGGCATTCTGCAGGGAGACCCGCTGCACGGATTTCATCCACTATGCCAAGTCGTCGGTAAATCTCCATAGTCCTGGCATTACAACGCTCCATCTTTGGCAGGCCTGAAGGTGCATCATTGCGTTCAAGTAAGATACAACGTACACCGAGGTGACCCAAAGCAATAGAAAGTGTAAGACCTACAGGTCCCGCACCGACAATTATTACTTGTGTATCTGCCATTTATTTAATCGTCACTATTTTCAGAAATAAATTTATAGATTAAAAAAAATAACCGGGACAGTGTTACCTGGCCCGGTTATTTAATTTAACACTTGAAACTGTATCTCAACTCAAAGGCGGTAGCGTTGCCTTCTCTGCCTCATAGGATGGCGCCATATGTGATTCCAGTCCCTTTTCAGAAAGAGCATCTGCAAAAATAGTTCGCACTTCCTGACTCTCATCAGCGTAATCAATCTGATGACCACCAATACGTTTACTAATCCACGCTTTAGGGACACCTTGAGCGTTGCGGATAGCTACACCTTCATACTTGAATGCCAGATAACGTGCCGGCGTGGTACCAGTATTAAAATGTTGATGGAACCACATATTAGGTGGTGTAATCAGCGTACCTGGATGCCAATCATAACGTATGGGTTCCTCGCCTTCAGGCCACATAAGGGAATAACCAGTTCCGGCAAGTAAAATCACATGGGCACCAGGACCATGGGCGTGGGCCTTCTTATAGGTGCCCACAGGAAACTGAGAGATATGCGTATTCATGGAACTCTTGGCCATGTTGAAACGAATATGCCCACCACCAGCACCGCGCTCTTTAGCCTCGATTAAAGGTAGGTTCACCGCATCAGTAACAAAATTTGTTTCGAGCAACAGTCCATCGACCTCTTCCTTGGGTGCGAAGTAATCAGGCTCTCCTGAAAAGCGTCCTTTGAAATCATAAGCTGTATTGAATATAAATTCAGGGTCTTCAAGAACATTCATAATTGGCGGTAAATTAGTAACTGCGACAAATCTGACCTTTTCTGTTCCTGAACCATTGTAGTGTTGATGCATGGTATTTAAGGGTATTGAAAACATCGCCCCTGCCTGCCATTCAAAGGATACCTTCTCGCCGGCATCGTTCCAGACTTCCGTAGACCCACGACCACTAAGGATCATAATCATCTCTTCATAGAGCTGTCGTTGGGCGGTTAATTTTTCTCCCGGGTCAATCTCACATAGATAACAATCATTGGAGGTCCTGGAAGCATCATGATTAATGTAGACCCCATGTCCATTTCTTCTGGCCCAGGGCTTTAATTCAACTGTATTCAGGTCTTCTTGATAGATCCCGTCAATAATATCCAGTCCCTCGTTTTTTACCCAACGGGTATAGGGGGTTTCTTTTTCTTTTGCGAATTTTTTGGCAGTCTCTTCAGAGACAATTGCGTCTTTGGCCATTAGTACTTCCTCATCTATCTGGTTTAGCGGTGAATACGATACCTTTAGGGCTGGAATCACCCGGATTTCGTGTTATTTAAAATCGATCCCGTTCAGGACAACATTAGTTTTTATGCGGAATATCTCTGGGAAGACATAATCAACCTGGATAATTATATCCCTAACACCTATTTGCAGCAAGGCAGACTCCTTTGGATCTGCCATTTTTTCATAGAAAAACACGCTTTCCTGGGATCTGAATTTCTTTTAACCTTTTCCTAGTCAGGTAAGGCGAAGACATATATAGCATTGTGTCCACGCACTGCTTTTACATCACTTACCATACCTACAACACTGGAGGTTGCCGAGAGGCCATCACCAGTCAAAATAGCAATATATTGTTTGCCATCTACCATGTAGGTAATGGTGCTGGTCTGGATAATGCCCGGTACCATGGTATCCCAAAGAATTTCACCATTGTCTGCATCAAAGACATGGAGGGTGCCAGTAATGTCACCCCAGACTACCAGATCACCTGCTGTCAATAACACCGCACCGTTGCCAGGTGCCCGTTGAGTATGTATATGAACGACTTCACCGGTAGACATATCGACTTTCGCCAAACCGGCAAACGCATTAGGATCAGCGCCATCACGAAGATGGGATGTTCGTACATGGCCATTTACCGTATTGAGTCTTCCGATCCTGGAGACACAAATATCGTGGTATGGAACGTAGAGTGAATTATTACCAGGATGGTAAGCCATAGGCCAGTAACCCTTGGTATTCTGAAAACAGGTAGTGTGTTGTTCGCCTTCACGGGTCAAGATCTTATCACGGCTGATAAATGTCTGACCCGTTTCCACATCGATATCAGCGATATGAAAATCCGGGGTATCGTGAGGGAAAGGGATGGTCCATAAAAATGTGCCATCGTTTCTATCCAGCACCCACAGCCCTCCGGGTTCACCCACCGAGACCACCATGTCTCTCTCTTGTCCACGGGCAATATTGGGATTAATCCATTTCACCTGATTTGGATCTGGATTAAATGTGGAGCGAAACAGTATCCTTTCGTGGGTATGATCCGAATCCCAATCGTCTCCAGGGAGATGTTGATAATACCAGGCCAACTCTCCGGTATCGGGATCCAATGCCAGGGTGGAATTACTATAAAGTTCAGACGGCGTTGAAAGTGATACATCAAATGGCTTGCCATTATGTCGTTTAATACGGGTATGGGGCGCCGGGTTGGCGGTGCCCCAATAGATTAAATTTCTCTCAGGATCAAAACTTCCCGGCAAACCCCAGGGTGATGCCAGTCGCAAGTCATCGTCCATACTCCCCCAGGTATCACCACCGGGTTCACCGGTTCCGGCCGGAACAAAAAAACGCCAGACCTCTTTTCCTGTTAATGCATCGTGGGCAAGAATATAACAATACTTACGGGTATCCCCACAATTTCGACCGGTAATGACCTTGCCCTTAACCACCGAAGGACCTGTAGTATGTTGTGTATTGGTTTTATAGTCATGGGCAAATGTTTCCCACCTGAGCATGCCTGTTTTTGCGTCCAGGGCAATCACGTATCCATCGGCCGCTGAGTGATAGATCATGTCATCATAAATGGCCAATGTGCGCGCACGGCCTACGGCATTTTGATGGTCATCTATATCCGCTGGTAGTTCTCTTTTGTATTCCCAAATCAATTCGCCGGTTTTGGCATTCACCGCCTGGATAACAGACCGAGGGTTGGCAACAAACATTATGCCTTTGTAAACCAGGGGGATATTTTCCTGGGTACCATCATGCATGTCATGAGACCAGACCATTTGTAGTTGGTCGACATTATTACGATTGATTTGATCTAGGGGGCTGAAACGCTGATTGTCATAGGTACGGCTGTACATTAGCCAGTCACCGGAATCAGGGTGTAGTAATGTTTCATCCGTAACTGGTTCGAATGATTCCATTTGTGCCTGGCTGGCAATACTCAACATCATGATTAAAATTGGAATAATATTTTGTATGAACTTATGCATGACTTTCTCCCGCCCGTGATGTTATTTTTATTATTTTAGTTCAACTATTGAAAAAAATACTTTGGCTAATTACCCAGCGCAAACACATTAATTGAGTTATGACCACGTACTGGCTTTAGTTCTTTGATCACACTCAATGGACCGGAGGTCCCTGCCGCCCCATCACCGGTTAATACAGCCATATACTGTTTACCGTCTACTGCGTAGGTAATAGTACTGGTCTGTATTATCCCGGGTAACTGTGCATCCCACAGGATCTCGCCATTGTCTGCATCAAAGGCAAACATCGTACCGGTCATGTCCCCCCAAAACACCAGGTCACCGGCCGTGAGTAATACTGCACCGTTACCGGGGTTACGTTGGGTATGCAAATGTCGGACTTCACCCGTCACCATGTCTATCTTTGCAAGACCGGCAAAGGCATTGGGATCAGAACCCTCACGGGGATGGGTGATCCGGCTATGGCCATTGGCGATACTCATGTTACCCGTGCGGGTGACACAGGAATCATGATACGGCACATACAGGGCATTTTTTCCGGGATGATAGGCCATGGGCCAATAACTCTTGGTATTCTGGTAGCAGGTGGTATGTGATTCACCCTCACGGGTCAGTACCTTGTCACGGCTAATAAAAGTCTGCCCCGTTTCAATATCTATGTCAGAGATATGAAAATCCGGTGTGTCATAGGGGAATGGCAGGGTCCATAGGAACTGTCCATTACCCCGATCCAGCACCCACACCCCGCCTGGTTCGCCAACGGATACCACCATGTCCCTATCTTCACCCCGGGTGATATTTGGGTTAATCCATTTAACCTCATTGGCATCCGGGTTAAATTCTGATCTGATTAATATTCTTTCCTGGGTATGATCCGAATCCCAATCATCCCCGGCTAAATGTTGGTAATACCAGGCAAGTTCACCTGTATCAGGATCCAGCGCCAGGGTTGAATTACTGTAGAGTTCAGACGGTGTCGAAAGAGGGACGGCGAAAGGTTTGCCATCATGGCGTTTGATGCGCGTATGGGGACTGGGATTTGCCGTACCCCAGTACACTAAATTTCGCACCGGGTCATAACTACCCGGTAGTCCCCAGGGTGATGCCAGTCGCCGTTCTACGGCCATCTCTCCCCAGGTATCGCCACCCGGCTCACCGGGCGCTGCGGTAGTGTAAAACCGCCAGACCTCTTTACCCGTTAAAGCATCGTGTGCGGCAATATAACAACCTGGGCGGCTGTCCCCGCAATTCCGACCGGTAATCACCTTGCCCCGTGCCACCATGGGACCGGTGGAATGGGCAGTGCCGTTATGGTAATCATGGGCCATCGCCTCCCACGTCAACTCCCCGCTACGGGCATCCAATGCAACCAGATAACCGTCGGGTGTGGCATAGTAAATCAGGTTTTGATATATGGCCACGGTTCGGTTACGACCGATTGAGGCAACATAATCCCCTAGGTCATCGGGTAGCGTTCGGTTATATTCCCAGATTAATTCACCATTCGTGGCATTGATGGCCTGGACCACAGATTGGGGGTTAACCACGAACATGACGCCCTTATACACTATGGGGATATTCTCCTGGGGACCCGCATACATATCCCGTGTCCATACCAATTCAAGCTGGTCTATATTTTCACGATTTATTTGATCCAGCGGGCTGAAACGCTGGTTGTCATAGGTGCGGCTGTACATGAGCCAGTCGCCGGGATCGGGATTGAGTAATATTTTATCGGTCACCGGTTCAAAAGGTTCCATCTGCGCCTGAGAGGTGGCACTAATAACCAGAAATGATATTGAGATTATAATAAATATTACCTTATGCATGACTGCCTCCCATCTGTAATAATCTTTTTTTAATTACTATGAATTAACCGTTAATAAGTATTACCGATATTTAGCATAATCACCAACATAGGTATATGAACCTATATCAAACACGATATTTTTTTGTTCAGGCGAGTCCCGAGCCTTTCGAAAAACGGAATTTACACGAAGTTTGCCGCTTCACGACCGCGCATTTAAGAAAGGCGAGAACGATGCATGAGCAATAAAGAGCAATCTTGATACAGGTTCACAAAAAAAATCTCGGGGACATTGCTGGCCCCGAGATGATAGTTTTAAAACAGACTAACGGAATTTATCTGAACTTGTAGTTAAATCTCAGGCCGTAGGTCATGAAGTTACCCGGAGATACCCTTACCGAGGCATATCCATTGGGTATGGCATCAAACTCCGGGTTGTAGGACTCCTTGGCCTCGAAGATGTTATTAGCATAGCCAGTCAAGGACCATACACCACCAGCATCCCTGATACCGGTAGAGATATTCATATCACCGTGGGTGTCAAAACCGACGACCTGACTAAAACTGTCACGGGCGACGATTAAACCATCGGAATAGTAACTCTTGGTATTAAAAAAGAGCTGATACTGATCCATAAACGGTAGGGAATAGCGAGTGGAAAGTACGAATTTCCAGTCTGGGGTACGGGGGGCTTGTGCGCCCGAACGATCCAGTGTTTCATAGCCCGGACTTTCTTTGTCTATATCACAGGGAATGAGATCCATGCCTAGGCCCAATACGGTATTAAACTTCTCTTCAAAGTTACAGGTTGATCCCTGAAAGTCCATCACCACGCCATCCATAATGGCACCGCTCATATTGAGTTCTAGATTGTCCGAGACTGCCGCCGTCAGGCCAAACTCAATCCCTTCCACCCGTTGCTTACCAGCGTTGGTGGCAACAGAGGTTGAATCCAGATTAGAGATTGGCGCGAGACCAGACAATTGCAGGTCAGTAAAATCAGTACGGAAGATGGTAATATCGTAGCGGCCGCGGCCATCCCATAATGTTCCCTTGGAACCAAATTCCCAGGTCTGGGCTGTTTCTGCCTCGAACTTTAACTCATCCACATTGGCAGGCAGGGTGGATTGTCCGGTATCAAAGCCAGCGGCCTTGGAGGCCTTGGCCCAGCGTGCGAAAAGGGAATGGTTACCCGCTCTGTAACGCAGGGTGACCTGCGGGTCAAAGCCGGGATCGGTAAAAGTGTCAACGATTGGAGCGCCGTCATCAGTTTCCTTGCCGAGACGGTACGCGTAATCCGGGGCGGACAGGCCGACCGGTCTAGCCACGGCTCCCATCCAGTTCGGCGGCACCCTTCTTTTATCCGATGATTTGACTTTGCCATCATAGCCCAGAGCCCAGAGATTGGTCATATCCACAGGACCATCAACAAAAATCCTGGCGTCATCTGCAGAAACTCGATATGCGTTAGAATGCATGGTACTGGGGTCGTCGGTATCCACCGACGCGTCACAGGCAGTGATATGCGCCAGAGTCAGATCAGCGCCCGCGGCACCGGCCCTAATACCTTTATCAATGGTATCCAGGAACCGCACGTCACAAGGTGCAATATCAAATACATATTGGGCCCCAAAGCCGGTGATATATACATCTTTTTTGACCGATTGGTAACGGCCACCCACGTCTAAGGAGGCCCTATCATCAAGGAAATTTAAGGTCACTGTCCCAAAGGCATTGGACCATGACGCATCTTCCCAACCATAATTAAGTCGCTGGGCGCGGCGCACAGTGGCATTAAGACTGGAGGATATGAAATCTTTGCCGTTCTCCTGGTAGGAGCCGCCTACCATCCATTCAATCGTGCCGCCGGTGGGTGAGGTCACACGGATTTCCGTGCTCCACTGGTCAAACTCCTCCTGGCGGGCCTGGTTATTAAAGGAGAAAGGTGCACCGTTATTATCACGGATATTATTTCGCACAAAGGCGTTAAAGCCGCTGGTAGAATTTATCTCGATACCATTATCAAAGTTATAAACAAGCTCTAACACCGAGCCCCAGCTATCAGTATAGTCCTTACCACCGTGACCACCCATGGCCAAACCAGTCTGTGGTCCACTTCTCGTCATATCTTTATCTTGTGACAAAAAGTTTTCTGCAACCTCACGTTGGTCAATATTACCGATATCATGGTCATTAGCGCGGGTACGGATGTTCAATGGCGGGGTAAGGTATACGCTGCCGTTCTCGTCGCCGTTGGTCCAACCAACGTTGTCCCCAAAACAGTCATCAGTAATAGGGTTAGCAAATGGCACATCAAAACCTTCGCCTGCAAATGGGGTTGCATCGGCATTAGTGTAGACTGACGTTGAGGAACCTATGTTATTTTTGGTGTCACTTCGAGGCTTGCTCCCGATACCGCCTCGGCCCCAGATTGGGTCACCTGGGGTAATACAACCCGTCAGAGCCTCAGAACCATTACGCAGCCGAGATTTAAACATACTTGAGGTTGCCTGGAAATTATCATTTGGGGTCCATTGCAGGACGACCCGACCACCAAGGTGGTCAAATCTTGGATACTTGTTCCCCGTCACGGCATCTTTCAAGAATCCCTCGGATTCCTCACGGATACCGGCAACCCGGATGCCCCAGGTATCGTTAATGGGACCACCCACACCGAAACTGAGTTCAGTGGAACTATTACTACCGTAGGTGGCATTGACGTCACCTTCCCAGGAGGCCGTAGGCCGTTTGGACTGGATATTGAAGGCGCCGGCGGTGGCATTCTGACCAAAGAAGACCGGTTGTGGGCCCTTCAATACCTCAATGCGTTCCACATCCAAAAATGCAGTCTGGATCTGTGACTGCCTGCCGTAGTGGATATTGTCTACAAACATAGGTACGGCCTGTTCCAGGGTCAGGGAATTTCCAATGGTGCCAAAACCCCGCACCGCGATTCGTTGCTCCTGAATACCACTCTGGATATAAATAGAGGGGGAGAAGTAAGACAGGTCTTCCATGTTACGAAAACCTTCTTCATTTAGTTGATCACCTGAGAAGGTCTCAATAGAAATCGGCACCTCTTGTAGTGACTGTTCCCGACGTTGGGCGGTCACCACGATCTCTTCTAATACCTGTGCGGTTACATTAAATGGAATGAATGACGCTACTGCCATCACAAATGCAGTGCCGCCGATAGTCAATGATTGAAAGATCTTATTCATATAAATCAAACCCCCTATAGGTCAAATCTGGTTTTAAAAAAGTTTAATGATGCAAATGTAATGGTTTTAACTGTAAATATCTAGTTTTATTACCTAGTTGTCTAAACTTTAGTGTCATAATACAACTTGTCATAAAATAATAACAAATAATTTCCTAAAATCAAGGCAGCACAAAAATTATTTCAATTAGCTGATATATCATAATATGAGGAATTAAAGACAATTAACCTAGCACCTGATAAGTAACCGTTAGTTATATTTTACGTAAGTCTTGGTTGTAGGGCAATATTGTTGCATATTTACAAAATTTATATGAAATACAGATGTATCAGTTAGATAAACGATAGTGGACGCTTACTTATAAACGCAAACGGCCCGGGATTACCCGGGCCGCGTTAATTTTAATACTTTACGAATTAAGCTTACATACCAGCAGCCGCTTTTCGTTTTGCAACCTCTGCCTTAAATTCCGCCTCCATTTCTGGCATATCAACCTCCAGTTGATCGTTGAAACGCAAACCCAGCGATACCACGATGGGGGGTGCATTAATGGCCAGGTAACGCGCCGAATTCTCTGGATTTGGATCGGGATTCATATGTTGATGGTACCAGTATATGGGTGGCACAAAAATGGTGCCCTCGTTCCAGTCCACACGGATACGGTCTTCGTATCGACCTTCAGGCCAGGTTAAGGAATAACCATTACCGGAAGTGAGAAGGATAAAGGCATCACTGCTGTGCCGGTGTGCTTTCTTATAAAGCCCCCCAGGCATTTCCGATACATGCATATCAATGATGGAGTTACCGGACATCTTCCAGTGCATATTAGAGGTGCCCTTGCCGCGATGGTCATAGGAGTCCAATTCAAACTCCAGGGCATCGGGGACAAAGTTGGTAACCGTGTCATTGTCTCCGGTATGCTCACTATACGTGCCGTAATCCTCTTCTGCGTCATAACGGTCGGTAAAGGCAAAATCATTCTTATAGATGAAATCCTCATTGTTCATGGCATTCATTAAAAATGGAAAGCTTGATACAGCCACGATTCGAACAACTTCGTCACTATCGTTGAAGATTTGATAACGAACATTGTTAGGTATCGAATACAGTGCCCGATGACCGTAATCGATGCGCTGTGGGCGCCTGCCTTCCTGTTGGAGAATTATGTGGCCGGGGCCTCCGAAGAAGTACAAGCCCGCTTCGTAAACATGGCGCTGGGGTTTTATCTCGCCTTTCGGTGGGATCTCCAGTATCCAGCCATCTGTGATCTGGTAGTCAGCCATCTTGATGTACATTCCGTCTACACCAAACCGGTCCCAAGGTGCCAGAGGATAAGTCCGGGCATCCTGAATCACCACACCTTCAAAAGTAGGCATGGAATCCTTGTTAGCGGCAAACCAGTGTTCATAAGGGGTGTCCGTGGGTCTTACCCGAAACATTGTGGGTCCCACCTGCTCCGTACGGGACTCTTGTCCCTTATATGACTCGATAGCGGCTCTATTCCGGGCGGACTCTTCACTCGTATCACCTGTCCCCTGCGCATTCACACCCGTGCCTATGCAGAAGGCAAATGCGAGTGTGGACAAAATTAACATTCTTATATTCATTATTATCTCTCCAAAAAACTATCCATTGATGGTAGGCCGATCAGTTTAACATCACTTATGTCTGCATGTTAACCGTTTTCGAATTTGTTTCACAATTATGTAACTTATTGATTTAAGTAACCCAGTTAATGCTATTAACTTACCATCATCCATGAACCTGAATAATTAAATTACATAAAATATTGGATGTATATCGGCCATAAATATTTCAGACACACCACTTTCACTCTCAGGTGTAATCTGAAAAATAGGGGAAGACCCTTAACGCAAACGCGATGACGATAAAGAAGGCGGCGGGCAGCACGAACCAGTGATATACGGGTACTTGCTGTACATATTCCCGGGTGATTACCCGACCCTTTTCCAGGGCATCAATCCCTGCAGATGCAGCGAATAGATCGTCCTTGGTCTCAGCATCAAAATAATTACCCCCATATTCTAATATTGTCTCGATCAACTGCTGCACATTTTGTTTTTCCTTAATCTTTTGTTCCAGGTCTACTCCAACCAGATGTACCTTTATTCCAGTCAGAACAATTGGGCCGAGTGCTTCAATGGGATCCCGACCAAAATTATGTTCTCCGTCTGTATACACCATAATCACCTGTCCCCTGTTCTCTTCTCCCTGTTGCCTGAGTAAAAGCGAATAAGCGAGAGCAATGCCGTCACCAATAGCAGTTTTTTTCTCATTTTTGAGAATATTTTCATCCACCATGTCGAGATAATGCAGCAAAAAATCATGGTCCAAGGTGAGTGGACTGATTATGTAGGCGTGGTCAGCAAACACTATCATGCCGATGCGGTCATCTCTGCGGCCAATAATAAAGTCTCGTAACGCATCCTTGGTGGTTTGCAGACGAGTTCGACCCTGTTGTGTCATAGTCATTCTCTCAAGCTGGACTCGACGACTAACTTCAGGCAAATTTTCCCGATCCATCACCTCTTGCATACTCTCTGATAAATCAAGAACGATAGCGATATCCAAACCCTGTGATTCCACTTCCTGTTCTGCCATGGGCAATACTGGCTGCATGATTGAAAAGATCAATAACACGATAGCCAACAATAATAATGTAGCAGGGAGCTGTCTGATCAATGATGAACGAATTAAAACAGGGCTTAGCAGGCTCAGCGTAGTTGAGGCAATATAATTGGATTTATTTAGGAATCGCCAGGCGAAAAATATCAGAAAGAATACGAGAAACAACCAACCGAATTGTGGCTTAAGAAAATTCAGGTCCATTATTATCAGGTAAGCAGGCTTTCTGCAAAAGAGATACCAACCTCAACTCGATCAGCTTCTGGCATATTTTCATGTTTACCATAACGTGCCTGCTCACAATCTTGCAACACTAAAACCAGTTCATCCACTTTTAGAGTAATATCATTATTCTTCAATTTGGCGGCTAGTTCGTTTGCAGTCAAGGCTATAGCCATTATCCCTGTTGTCTTCTCAATATATTCTTTGAGTACTTTTTCCAACTGGTCAAAACACTCACTTCGTTGTTGCTTATCCTGAATATCATACTGCTTAATTTTCTCTAGCTCGGTTGACGTCACCTGTACAATTTTATCCAATTGATGTTGAGTATCAGGCTTTTGTTCACGAACACGATTGGTGATATAAAGGCCAGCAGGAATTCCCGTTAGCATTATTAATAGCAATCCAACTGTCCCCACCATCCCCAACCATGATATTATTAGTTGAGCTGGCAGCAAATCGCGAAGCGCAAGGCTGCTTAATTCTGCAGGTAGTGTGCTACGTAGCACTAACGATGTAGTGGGCACCACAACTTCACCCACCGTCGCAACATCTTCAATCCGTTGCCCGGGCCGCTTGTAATAATATCGTAACCTCAACTCATCAATTTTTAATTCTGCTGTGCCAACTTCATAGGTAATCAAGCTATAACTGGCAAAATATTGCGTTCCAGACGGGTTAGTTGTTTGCTTAATATTAGAGGTAATCAACTCTAGCCCTGTAAGTACAAGCTCGTCTTCAGCCAAGTCATCCATAAGAATATCGACATTATTACTACAGAGGATCTCCACATAGTAAGTAAGTCGATCGCCCGGGAATAATGCTGTCCTGTCTACCCAGCTTCGAACGACAACATCGCTACTTTCGGTACCTGACTGACTAGCCTGATCAACACCCTCCACTGAGGACTGGGCATATAATGTTGTTGAAAAAATCTGCATGGCCATGAATAAAAGACTGGTGAAAATGAATTTATTAATAATTTTCATAACCTTTTCCTTGTGGAAAACATTTTTAGTAAGGGTTCAACCACATGCTTATCCGACCTGGCAAAAACATAATCCATCGGTGCCCTGTAAAAGGCATTAATCAGTCCCTGATGATGTTTCTGCATGGTTTGCGCATACAAGTCCCGTTGAGAGTTACCCAAGCCTACAAGTTTCCTGGTACCACTCTCCACATCCATATATTCAATACTGGAATTTCCGGCAGGTAGATGCGATTCATTCGGGTCTTCAACTACCACTGCAACAATATCATGCTTTAATGCGAGCATGTTCAGGGCGCGTGAGTTTGTAAGATCATCATCTGTCATAAAATCAGAGATCAAAAATATAATCCCTTCCTGACGGAAGTGTGTTCCGAGAAAATCAATCGCTGGCAACAAACAGGACTCTCCAGTTTCAGATTCTGAAGACCACAACTCCTCTAAAAACTTCCACGCCCGTGCACGGTTGTGCCGGGGGGGGTAATAATTCAGTACCTTGTCGCTGAACATCATGAAACCGATATTTACCTGATCTGCAAGAGATGAATAAATAAGGGATGCGGCAAGTAACAACTGTCTCTCTTTTTTAGACCAGGCCCTGGTTCCATATTCCATACTTTTTGTTACGTCTACTGCGATAACGACATTCAGTTCCCGGTCTGCATGGGTCTCTCTGACATAAGGAACGTTCATTCGCGCCGTCACATTCCAGTCTATCCTGCGCACATCGTCACCGGCGCGATAAAGCCGGTGTTCATCGAATTCAAAGCCAGGCCCGCGTAGCATGCTTTGGTAGGTGCCTGTCCTGAGATTTGGAAAACGACGTTTGGTATAGATCTCGATATAACGTAGTTCGTGTATTAAATGATCAGGTAGCATGATGGGTTGCAGGTGCTACGGTATCGCTACATTGTTGATAATACTATTTATAATATTATCGGATTCGATGCCTTCCACTTCTGCGCGCACTGTGCGCGATATCCTGTGTCTTGCGGCATCCGGAAAAATTTCTTTTACATCCCCTGGCAGGATGTAGTCCCTACCATTGAGAAAGGCGTTGACCCTGGAAAGCGCTAATACATGTTGATAGGAACGTGGCGACATACCCAAAAGCACCATTTCCTTAATATCAGTCAATCCAACCGTTTCAGGTGCCCGGGTCGCCCTGCCAAGTCTGACGATATATTCCAGAATCTTGTCATCGACATGTACATCTGTATATATCATTTTACGAATGTCTGTGACCTGATCCGTTGTCAATCGTTTGGCAAGATCCAGTTTCTCAAAGCGGTGATGCAACATTTCAATTTCTTCATCTGCACCAGGATAATCAACCCTCAGCATCATGCTAAAGCGGTCCAACTGCGCCTCAGGTAAGGTATAGACCCCCTCCTGCTCTACGGGGTTTTGCGTAGCAAGGACCCAGAAAGGATCAGCCAATTCAAATGTAGTGTCAGCCAGGGTTACCTGGCGTTCCTGCATGGCTTCCAGCAATGCACTTTGGGTTTTTGAGGTGGCCCGATTAATCTCATCGGCAAGCAATACATTAGTAAATACCGGTCCTTTATCTATCCTGAAACTTGCAGTATTGATTTCATATATTCGGGTACCAATTATGTCTCCAGGCAACATGTCCGGGGTTAACTGGATACGCTGAAAGTCTGCTGAGATTGTCTTAGCCAGGGTTGTTGCGGTAAGCGTTTTGGCAACACCCGGCACCCCTTCCAGCAACACATGGCCACAACCTGTTTTTACAACGCCCTCAGTTATTGAGTATGGAATGGCAGCAAACAATCCCGTTAATAACCTGCGTATCATTAATTGCTGACCTACGATGACTTTGCCAATTTCTTTTTCAATGACATTTATAAGATCATAAGCAGCGGTACTATCAAGTTGGGTTTTATCCTGCATCATCTATGTCCTGATAAATAAATATAAAATTGCAAAAAAAGCAAAAAACAATAGTGGACTGTATAAATCCATATGTTCAACAGTCCGCTTCCACCCTGTTTGTTTTTGCTCTTGTCTGACAACCTCATTTAAAGAATCTGCCAATTCATGTCCCGTAGAGGAACGAAAAAAACTGCCATGGGTCATTGATGCGACCTGACGTAGAGTAGATTCATTAAACTGAGTAGTAATTTGATTACCTTCTTCATCCATAAGATACTCAGCTGTTCCATCCTGGTAAGCCAATGGTATGGGCACCGCCAAGTCTGTACCGATTCCAATGGTATGTACACGAATATCAGCTTCATTCAATTGATTTAAGTAGTCTATCAGCTCCGTACTTTCATCGTCTCCATCTGATACGAGTAAAAAAGTTTTTTTCGATTGCGCTTCATCTTTTGAAACCATATCCATGGCTGAACCAATAGCGCCCGCTACATTTGTACCATAGTAGATATCATCATCTTCACCTATCCAGTCCAAAAAAAAGAACAAGGTTTCAAGATCACTGGTTAAATGTGAAAGAATCACAGAGGTCCCTGAAAACCCAATTAAACCAACCCGGTTAATCGCATCCGGCTTATTTACCAGGAAAGATTTAATCTCCCTGATTGCCCTGGAAAAACGTGAAGGTGGAACATCCCGTGCCTGCATTGAAATCGATCTATCTAAAATTAATATCAGGTCCTGCTTTTCATATTCGGGGATTAATTTTTCAATAGATAATTGAGGTCTTAACAAGGCCAACACCAATGAGATTGATACAACTGATATAGCTATTAATGTAAAGATATCTTGTTTGTTAGTTGAAAGCCTGGAGATGGATCCCAATGATAATCCATAACCTTCCTGCAATCTGAATCTACGTTTTGCGAGGATGTGTAACCAACAAAAAATTACCAATAAGGGGACAATTAAAACGCTTATTGCCATATCAGGTTGTAAAATATTAAATTCTGGAAAATTAAACATTTTATGACACTATCCTGTTTGTCTGAAGGGTTGTTCTCCCTGGCGTGGTCTTGGACGCAGAATCTCCAATACCTGTGGTGGAGATTCGTCCTCATTTTTTAAACTATCAATAAGACGATTGGTTAATTCGTAATTATATTTTGCATCCCAGTTTTCGGGTTCGAATTTGAGCACGCTAAGAAACTCTTCGCTTGCCCTTTGCAGCCATGCTATCTGCTCCTGAGGCTCATTAAATTCACTGGCACGTCTGAACAGAGCGCAACCAGCCCAGTAATGTATAGGTGCCATTACAGGACTACTAGAAGATTTCTCCAATAATGCATCATACTCACCAAGCTGGTAGAGAATATAAAACTGGTTTTGCAGTGTCGCACTATACACATCCGGTAAGAATAGTTTTGCGAACCCGAAGCTTTCAAAGCGTTGTTCTGCGCGGTCAAAATCTTCAAGACTTTCATTATATGATTCATGTTCAAATGCCTGTTGAGCATCCATATAGGGATTGAGCCACAATGAAAGAAGTATAAAAGACAGACCACATAAAAATGTAACCGACATAACAAACCACACAGCAGGAATTTTGAGTATTCGGTGCACTACACCCCCAATTTCAATTGGTCTTATTTCAGTAGAAAAACAGTGTGATGATAGTAACTTAAAAGTATTTTATGGGCAAACACAAGGCAGGGAAATTACTAACAGTTAAATCATATAACGTAACAATTCAACCTCTTTAATAAACATAATCACCACGCAGGGCACTGAGCTAAACGAGAGACAAACCAACATAAGGATCGATTAGTCTGCTAACAGGAAAATGTGTATTTACAGAAATATATAAGCATTCTTGAAATTGTAGTTTTTATATAAAAAAATCTAAACTCTAAATCACAAAAAATTTATTAGGTTTTAAAAGAATTGATATTCTATTCTGCCTTTACTGAGGCAAACTACATATTCTTTAATTACGACTGGGGATATGCGGCGGTGTTTGCTGCCAACGCCACAGTGTTGTGGGAGTGCTTTTCTCAACCTCCCAGGCAGCAACATCCAGATTGGTATTAAACTTCAATTTATTACCTCGTAATTGAGTATCTTCAAAAACTAACTGTCCTCCTATCATGGTCATAACAGGGTATAGGCTATCCAATTCCTCAACATCCACTGCCATGTAATCACCATTAAGGATAATAATATCTGCCCACTTGCCCGGTTCAATAGAACCTATCTTGTCATCTTTCCATATGGAATATGCCCCCCAACGGGTCATCATTAATAATAATGTTAATCTATCTGGTACTGCTTCTTCCGGAACGCCAAAATTTTTCCCTTCTATCTTGCGCGTCATCCACATAACACCATCTTCAAAAGGTGAATGACGGATTTCGCTCTGACTACCGAACTCACTTATCATTGTTCTGGCGCCGGCCTTTAACATACTCGCTACTGGTGCATTAAAGGTCAGATACTCCTCACCATAATCTTCTTCCAGTACCTGACTGGGGACACGCGTGGCATCACAGGAAAATGCCATGTTAATGCGAGCCGCAATCTCGATTTCTTCCTGAGTCACAGAATGACAATGGTCTACCTGCAGGCGCAGAGTGCGTAATTTTTCTATTGGGATCCCTGCGTTTAATACCGTATCCAGATAGGCCCGTATTGCCTTGTCCCCTGCCACATGCCAACCAGGAATGCCTGTTTGTCTGCCTTCTGCTGCTAGCTCAGCGAGTACCTGTAAATGCTCCAGTTTCCGAGTAAAGAAATCCCCATCGGGACATAATTCGCGTGACTTTAGTTCTGCTGTCTTCGCAGGGAGTGAGGTACACCAGGCCACGCCACCACCATCCAGGCCACCTGCACTACTACCGATACTCCACATATGATCCGATCCATACCCTACCCAATCACCAATTCGCCAGTAGGTTTCTTTTACCAGAGGATTGAACGGTTGCATCCAGCGATGACCCCAGGCAAGACGGATGGGCATCAACTTGTTTCTGTCCAGATGTATGGAGGCATTGAATCCGCCTTCACACTGTACATGTGTCTTATGGGTGGTCACACCGTTCTGAGCGTTGAGCTGCATTACCTGAAAATAAGCACGGGTATATTCATCCCGGCGATTGGACTTAGGTAGAATAATATCGCTACGAACACATCTGGGTCCATCGGTGTAATCACCAGACCAACCGGTTTTTTCATCGGTCCAAAAATCATCTGGTATAGGATTGCGGTAACGTGCCTCAATAGACTCAATGCCACGCGTGTTGTAGACGGCACCACCCCGGGTACTTACGACCACAGGATTATTAGTTGTTAGAGGATCAAGAAATTGTCTGGTTAATGTCTTGCCGATAGCCTGTACTGCTACCTGTGCGGGGTTTACCCGCACCTGTATCCATTGGCCATCGGGTATTTGTCTAACCCTTGCAACCAATGCCTTGCCCAGATTATCAACCAGTACATCAGGCGTTTCCGCAGAGACAGACAATTGAATCAATTCTGGTATTGCCTTTAACACCCAGGGAAAGGATGTGAGTGTGGTTTCGTAAAGATG